>Ga0209631_10001023_pt1 | contig 37121 bp, 44 predicted proteins | sample COG_08_FD_184752 | JGI IMG/M metagenome (GOLD analysis project Ga0209631, IMG submission 184752) | Pelagic Microbial community sample from North Sea - COGITO 998_met_08 (SPAdes) (version 2) | ecosystem: Environmental > Aquatic > Marine > Neritic zone/Coastal water | place: Helgoland, sampling... | reverse complement strand
CATTTTCTTTTCTATACTTTCACTCTCTTTCACTCACTCACATTTCAATTTTGTTTCTGGAGGGGAACCCAGGTTCCCCTATACCCCTCCTATATTCACCTAGTAAAACCAAAATATTTTTTTGAAAAATATATTTCAACATAAAAATAATTATTCAAAATTATTCGAAACAATCTAGTATTAAAATACCATTGTTAGATCACACAAATTAAGTATTTAAATCATAATAAAAATAATAAAATTATTATGATTTCTATTTATTGTTTATTTGCTTGCTTGCACCACTACATTTTTTGCTTTCTTATTTTTCGATGGAAAATGGCGATTCATATACTTTTGAAGATTGAAATATGTAACGGTATCTTCATCAGTTGAACCAAGCAATTGCTGTAGCTTTTCGTCTGGTTTAATTTCCTTAGATTGGCCTAGATTATGCTGTTTAATATATCCAATTACAAATTGAGTAACTTCAGTCCGTGCTACTTGAGTTCCGCTTTCTCGTCCCATAAACTCACATAGCTCAGATGAAATCTTTGACGGAGTTGCAAATCCAGAAGGCTTCCTATTTCCTTTATTTCGATTCTTATCTGCTAGTTTTTTTAGTATCTTCATCTCACGTTTAGTATTCTTTTCTACTGCTCTCATCTGACTCTGCAATGCAGTAATCTGTGAGCGAAAAGTTGAAAGTGTCTGCTCTAGACTGCGAAATTGCTTATCAACTTCTCCAATAAAATCATGTTCGGCGAGGTGTTTCTTGTTTGTAGTACTCATCTTATCTACATATATGTAGAGCCATTTCTTTAAGTGTATTAAGACGATTAATGCTTCTACTACATGAATCGAAATAAGTTTTTGAAAAAATAATATATTATTTAAAATAATTTTATAATATATTTATTGAATTAATTGCTGCGACTATCATTTAGAGAAGGCTTCCTATTACTCTTTGCCCCGCGCTGCTTTACAAGCTGCCATTCCTGACCATCTGCTCCTCGAACCACCATTCCTCCCCTAGGCCCAGAATCTCGCCTACGGCCTCGCCCAGATGGTCTCTTATTTCCAACAGATGGCACTCCGCGGTTACTTTGCTCCTCGCCCTTCCTTAGCTCACGAAGCTCGCATGTAAGCTTTGAGGAGTTTGGACCACTAACATTTACTGCTACTGTTTTCCCATTGTCCATCGTAGATTTTTCAAACTCCACCCACTCGTCCTGAACGAGATACCTAAACTGATCACTTTCTGTAAGAAGAGCAGTATGATGTACAAATACATCGTTTTCATCATTATCTGTCACAAATCCAAACCCCTTCTGATTGTTAAACCATTTTACTCGCCCCAGCCGCCGGCCAGATGATGCATTCGCTGTTGAACTATCGCTGTTATTCTCAGACATTATATGATGTAGATAGACACTATGTCTTTAAGCAGCTTTCAAAATGAAAAACTACTTATAAATTATATCCGTTGTAAAACCATGTAACTTGAATAAATTGCCAAGTAGATTTTTTAAATAATTATAATTTGGTTCTTCATAAAATGATAAGTTTCTACAATAATTAATAAATATTATTAGTTCTCCTGGAATATCCTTAGAAATATTCCATAAATCTGTTTCTTTTTTTATTTTTCCGATTAATTTATATTTTTTCTCTCTTGTATCCGCTTTTATACTTTGCCAAGGTAAATATCCTATCAATAGATAAAGCAAAACATACCCAATTGATTCTATGTCATCTCTTCTAGTTGGAGTTATACCATTATGCACATTAATGCTAGCATATCTTGCAGTACCCATTAGTTTTCGACCAGTATTGATTTTTATATGTTTGTCAAAACAATCAAGATATCGTTTTGATAATCCAAAATCTATTAAATAAATCTGATTATTATTATTTTTAATAAGAAAATTATCTGGTTTTATATCTCTATGAATTATCCCCTCTAAATGCACACATTCTATTCTTTTTAGCATTTGAATGCCTAATACTAATACGGTTTTTAATGATAATGTATTTCCACAAGTTATTCTCATATCTTCCAAAGATTTATCCAATAAATCAATTACCATATAATTAAACTTTCCCTCCGTCCCATAAGATCTAAGTCTAGGTATTCCAGATATATTTTCTAATAATTTATAAACACTCGCCTCGTTTTTTAAGAGAGAGTGTTCGTCTAGTTTCTCAATTTTAACAGCAACTTCTTCATCAGTATTAATATTTACTCCAGAAAATATCTTTCCAAATGAACCTTCTCCAAGCTTAGAAATAATTTTATATTTTTTTGCAACAATTAGAGACATGCTTTTATTTTAATGTATGTATTTATAATTTCTCTATATATCATTTACGTAAAGCTAATATTTATTATTAATCATTATATTTTAAAGAAAATTGACATAATAATAGTACCACACAATAAACATATCTAAACGCAACTATGGTAGTTATTTGCGATAAACCATTCGACATAGAAGGATATGATAAAGCATTTTCAGATATTGCCCCATTTACGCTAAGCGATTTTCAAAAATGGGCAATAAAAGGAATTATTGACAAGGATCATGTATTAGTTACAGCACATACTGGTTCTGGTAAAACCCTCCCAGCAGAGTTTATTATGAAACATTTCACAACAATGGCAGATGAATCGGGGAGAAAACGAAAAAAGGTAATATATGCATCTCCAATTAAAGCATTATCAAATCAAAAGCTTCATGATTTGAGAAAAAAGTTTCCAGATATATCTTTTGGTCTTTTAACAGGAGACTGTAAAGATAACCCAGATGCAGATGTTTTAATTATGACAACAGAGATTCTCAGGAATACTCTTTTCGCAAAAAAGATTGCGAGTAAAACCGACGAGGAGCATTTTATTAATCAATTATCATTTGAAATGGACGTTGAAACTGAACTAGGTGGTGTTATCTTTGACGAAGTTCATTATATCAATGATAAAGATCGCGGAAGTGTATGGGAACAATGCATTCTAATGCTTCCTCCACAAGTTCAAATATTAATGCTTTCAGCAACGATTTATAAACCAGAATCTTTCGCAGCTTGGGTTGAAACTGAAAAAAATAAACAAGCTAGTAAAAATAATATTGAACATAAAAATGTTATACTCGCTCCAACTTATAAAAGAGTTGTTCCTTTGACACATTATATGTGGATGGATGTAAATAGTAGCTCTCTTAAAAAAATAAACAAACAAGATGCCAGCTATTTGACAAGAACATGCAACAAATTAATTGAAGTAAAATCTTCGAATGGTAAATATATAACAGAAAATTATAAAAAAATCTCAAAAGCTAAAAAGATCATATCTGAAAACAGAATGTATGTCAATAAAAAATATATTCTTAATAATCTAGCATTACATATGAAAGAAAATGAAATGTTGCCTGCAATATGTTTTGTATTTTCCAGGAAGCAAGTAGAGCAATGTGCAAACTCAATTCAACATAGTATGTTTAAGGAAGGAGAAAAGTTCCCATCAACTGCTGAAAAAGACTGTCGAAAATTGCTAATGTCAAAGTTTCCTAATTACAAAGAATATGTTGAATTGACTGAGTATAGAACAATGGTAAAACTTCTCGAAAAAGGGATAGCAATACATCATGCAGGCGTTATTCCGGTATTGCGTGAAATGGTAGAGCTTTTATTTGATAAAGGATACATCAGGATTCTATTTGCAACAGAAACATTTTCAGTAGGAATTAATATGCCAACAAAGACTGTTTTATTTACATCTTTGCAAAAGTACGATGGATCATCTGGACATAGATATTTATATCCTCATGAATATACTCAAATGGCTGGAAGAGCAGGGCGTAGAGGGCTAGATAAACTAGGTCGCGTTATACACTGTAATAATTTATTTGACGCGGGATATGATAAAGATTACAAAAATGTGCTTTGTGGGGCGCCACAAGTTTTGGTTTCAAAGTTTAAAATCTCATACTCTTTACTATTGAATATAATGGATAGTGGTGAAACAAATTATGATTTGATGGAAGAGTTTGTAAATCAAAGTATGATAAGAAAAGAAATAATTAGTGAAGTAAATTATCATAAAAATGCAATAGAAGATTTCAAAGAAAAAGAGACTTCTATGAAGAAAAACACAACATTTAATGTTACGCCAAAGGCAGTAATTGAAAAATATATTGAGCTTAGCAAAAAGTTAGAGTTTAGTAGTAATAAGCAAAAAAAGAAGATTACGAGGGAGCTAAACAATCTTGTAAATGAAAATAAAAGGCTAAAAAAGGAAGTAGAACAATATAAAGATATTGATAATCTAAATGAAAAGATTGTAAAACATACAAGGTGGCGTGACAATGCAGAAAACTATTTGCACTATGAAATTGAAAAAATATCCGACATTTTGCTTGAAAATAATTTTATAAATAAATCTGAAGATGGTTTCCAATTAACAGATAAAGGGAGAAATGCAAGTCAATTTCAGGAAGTACATCCGCTTGCGTTTAGCGATATATATGATGAAACAAATCAATTTGAATCTTTTGATTCTAGTGAAATTGCTTGCATTGCGTCTTTATTTGCAAATATACGAGTTAATAATGAAATGAAGGTACCTCTACCGAATACTGATAATAGTGAATTAAATAATATTGCAAAAAATCTCAAAGATCGTATAGATAAATATGTAAATATTGAATCTAGGGTTCAAGCAAACACAGGTTCTTTTGATGAAATCAACTATGATTTGATGCAAACAGTATTAGAGTGGTGCAATAATGTTGAATCGGAGAAAGATTGTATGGCAATCATAAATAAAATTAAACTTGAGAAAGAGGTATTTCTTGGTGATTTTGTGAAAGCAATACTAAAAATTAACAATATCGCAGCGGAACTAGAAAAAGTTGCTGAGATAAATAATAATATTCCATTATTGGAAAAGTTACGTAAAATCCCGGAACTATCATTAAAATATGTAGCTACTAATAATTCATTGTATATTTAGGGAGCAGATATATGAATGAACTTACAAATTAAAAATTAAAAAATTATTTATAATTATTTTTTATAAATTATTATAAATATAGCATATCGCCTAGCTCACGAAACCTTTTGGATTTTCTAAGCTTTTCAAGATCTTTATGAACACGCGTTTTTTGCATTTTTTGTGATTTCGACTGTTTTTTAGGTTGTTCGGTATTACATGCTTTAGTATTAGATGCTTTAGTATTAGATACCGAGATAGGAGTTATTTTTGTTTGCGACGACATATTTAAAGTTGTTGATTAATCAGTTTAAGGCAAGTTATTCAATTTTACAAAAAAATATTAAAAAAAATTATTTTTGCATTTATTTAATGGATATTTTTACTTTTCTTTTTAATGTGTGTTCATCGTTGAATGTATGAAGACTGAAGAGATATTTTTTATACTTTTTATATATTTCTCTGGAAATAAATGTAGATACAAATCCTGGATCAGGTAAGAATACAGAATATTTATAATCGCCATTAGTATTATCTTCTTGGATATCCACAATCCACCCATCTAATATTTTTTCTTTAAACTCGCATTTACTAGAATAATCTAAAAGGCCAACCTGATTTTGTATTTTCCTAATAGCTTTGACTTGGCTGTTAATATAATCAATTTTAGAAATCCAAGTATCAATAAACTCTTGACACAACTCTTTATTTTTAATATAATTTTTATTTTGCATTAGAATACTGGTATTTATAACATCAATCATTCTTCTAATGGGCGAAGTTGAGTGACAATAAACATCTATTGTATCTGAGAGCATATCATGATTTGTATTATTTTTATTAATAGTATATTTACTTCCATTAGATCCCCAGGTTTTAATAAATCGTTGAATATCAGAAGGTATATTTTTTTGTTTTTTATGATTTTCTTTTATATTAAATGTTCTAAAAACGCCGTTTTTCTCTTTCAATTCTCTCCCAACAAGATGATTCATCATCAACATCAGCATTTCAACTATATCGTGACTATCTTTTATTTTATCTACATATTTGTATTTTTTATTCACTGATTTACATTTTTTAAATATATTAATATAAGTTTCATCAGAAACTAGGGTTTCATCATCATAGCTGTAATTTTTATTGACATTTATTAAACATGCTCCAAATGAGACAGATGAAATTATATTTTTAACTATATTAACATCCATATTGATAGCAATCCTTTTTTTATTTTCAAGAAGACTACATAGATTATCAGATAGCAACAATGGCAACATGGGTATTTTTTTGTTTGGAAAATAAATAGTTGTCACTCTCTCCCCTAGATCTTTCCAGATATTTAAGTAATCAATCCACATAGGTATATTTGCAATATAAATGCTTATTGTAGTAGAAGTTTCTGTTTTTTGAATAGACATTGCATCATCTATATCAATACAACCTTCTGGATCAATAGAGATAATATCTTTATCTAATCTATTTTCCAATTCGGGATATTTTTCAACAATATCTTCAATAATGTCTTTTTCGGAGGTTATAGTTTTCACTTTTTTAAAAATAAGTTTGTTAAACTTTTGAATGGGATGAGAAACATTATAACAAAGCATTTGATATTGTGAATAACTATCTATATTATCAACCTTTCCAAATGTATTAATTAATTTTCCAACAGGATGTTTTCCAACCCATTTATCAAATATAAACTCAACAAATAAATCTATTTTGACCTTAGAAAGTGTTTTAGATTTATTATTATATGGCACTATAAATATTGGTAATGCTGGATTATTTGGAATACATTTATAATACAATTTGTTTTTTGCTCTTCCAAATGTGGAACCACTTATAACTAATATACCTGGAATGCTAGAAGTTCTATATTTAGATATTTTATTTATTTTATTATTTTCAATAATGTCTCCAGTAAATAATTTCTCTTTAACTGGATCTATGCGTATATCAGGCATTCTAACTTTTTGATTACAATGCCATTCATATGTAAGATAACATCTATCTTTTGATTTAAACTCCATATTAATACTGTTCATGTAATATTAATATGGATTAATATATTTTATCAATTTTATTGTCTTTTCTGGAAAAAATCAAAGTTGCGACTTTACAAATATTGGTTTCGTCAAAGGCACTCGTCTTCCAGCCCACCCATACGTATAAGCGAGTTTATACATAAACTTGTATTTTTCTAATTTAATTTGCCATAAATATTCTTCAAAATAGTTTATACTTTTAATTTTACCAATTTTCTTAATGACTCGTGGTTTCCAAACAATATTGGAACGATACATATCTTTTAGATTGTTTGAGACCGGTATCAAACTTTTGATTGGCAAAAAAGCTAGTATGTTACATATCAATTCAACTGGTAGTTTATTCATAATATTATGAAATAAAAAAAGTTATATTTTAGTTATTTTTCAGTAGAATCTTTTATAGTTTTTAATATATCGTCAATATTATCACTAGTATCATCACTGGTATTATTAATATCATTATTTATTGTTGCTACAATTTTTCTTTTTACATTTTGACTTTGTAAAACTCTCATAAATAATTTCGGGATAATTGCAACATGATTCATATATGTTCTATACTTGAAACTACATAATGTTGTGGTATCATGATAACAAATACTATACCACCAATATGCGGGTATATAAATAATTTTCCCCTTTGGAACATTTACTTCCAAGCATTTTATTTTATCAAAATCTGCCTTGTATTGCTGTTGCACATTCCAAGGATTAACTGGTGATCTAAACTCAAAGTTCTCATAATCATTTATAGCATATAAATATCTACTACTCTTTGGTGGAGCTAATTTAATTGTTACTCTACCCTCACTAACAAAAAAATAGTTTCTATAATTCACATCATATCTAAATGGAGTTTTCGTTTCAGAAGATGCGGTAGATATATCATACATGCACGATGACACCATAAATGGTCTAATAAATGCATCATTATATTTAAATACCTTAACCATGGCAGTTTCATCTAAAAAGTCCATATTATTTTCCAGTAGGTATTTGCTTTCAGTATCTTCATTCAATGCTGCTAAAGCGCTAGTATAAGTCAAAGGAATATATAGTTCCTCTTCATCAGACGGTTCTGTTTTTATATTTCTTATTTTGATATCAAAAGCTCCATATGTATCATTTATACTAGATCTATTACATGAATCTATCAGCCGTTCATTATAGTAATTAAATATAACTGGTTGCCTTAAATCACATATTTCTTCTAATTTATCTTTTGAAGGTTGTTCTATTTCATAAACTTCTAAATCATTGCTTGTTTTCAGATGAAAATAAACATGTAAATAAATAAATAATACTAAACAAAAAATTAATAAAGCAATTAAACCTTTCATTTCTCTAAATAAAAGAGATTTTTTCTTTCTAAATACTTAACGCTCGCATTGATTTAATCTTCAATTTTAGGGGCCAAATAAAATCGTAGATTGCATGTTGATTCGCTTTCAGTTTCTCCAAAGTTATAAATTAATACCATAGGATAGTGTTCATTAAACTCCATTGAAACTTCTTCTGCAATTTTTCCAAAGCTGCACATTGTACTGATATACCTAAGAGCAAATGATTGAACAAGTGTGGTATCTTCGGCGATGGAATATTCAATAACATCATCTAGTGACATATCTGCTGTCATGCTACCTTCATCTCCAGACGCCATCATGGATATACCTTCGTCACTAAATGTTAGTTGAATCGTATCATTAAATACTTGAAATTGCCCAATAAGTTCAGCAAAATTACTCGAAGGCAAAGCAATATCTACCTCACTGGTTCCTGTTCCAATTTCCGAAGAGTTAGGAATAGTAACAATATCATCTTCATTATCAATAATTGGCATTTCAAAATGCTTATTGTATGAAGAGTTTGACCCAGTAAAGCTCATACTTACTTTATCTGAGGTATTGTTTGCAGAAATTGTCATTGTTTGTCCATCTACAAAGGTGGAAATGATTTTTGATATAATTAAACTAGATAGGGTTAGAGATTCAATATCGTCGTTTTTTTGAAAATCGTATTCATTAAACCAGTCTTTATGAATATTGCATTCAAATAAGCAAACTTTACTAAAATCCATTACCTGCATGTAAAGACCTTCTTCCTTAAATCTAAGAGTCACAAAAGATGCGAATGATTTCAAATTACTGAAAATTATAGAAAGCTTCGCGCTTTTGATTGCATCTGTAATAACAATCTTCATGTTTTATGGTTGATATTAATGAAGTAATAAGATTTACTAATATCAATTTTATGAATAATTTATTTTGTCTTTAATAATCAAGATTATCTTCTCTTTTTTCTTCCTCCGGCTTGTGGCGCATTGGCACTAGGTCTATAGTAATCACGTGGGTTAATTTCATATGGTAGAATCTGCGCCATTTCTTCTTCGTCATCTACTTCCGGATCAACAGTACTACATGAATCCCCCAATTCTTCGTGACATATGGGACACTCAAGGTTTCCGGCCTGACAATTTTCTTTTAAACACCCAGTATGAGCCATATGTCCATGACCTTTCTCATCTACTGTGCATGTCAACATAAAAACGGTCTTTTCTTCAGAAGTAGGATGTAATAAGCTTTCCTGACAAAAAACACATTCTTTATATTCAGCGGATTCAACTGCTTCTTTTATCTCATCATATTTTAGCCAGTTTCCTGGTGCTATTGCACCTCCTTTTTGATTTATTTTTCTTGGTCTAGACCGCGATTTATTATGCTTTTTTCGCCGCCTACGTTTTTTTCTTTTTTTAACAACACTTTCATAACACTTTATGCATTTATTGTGTTTTCGTATATTTAATCTAATTTGTTTTAATGTCTTTCTTTTTTTTGTTTTTTTATTTTTTTTTAACTTTCTTCTATGTTTTTTAACAGATCTGGACCGCATTATATATATATATTAAAGTCATATTTTATCATAAATTATTTTTTTTCTACAATAGTCATCTTTACTTCTTCTTGTCCTGTGTTATTTGTTTCATCCTGATCTGTCTCGTCATTTTCTACATTTTTTTCACTAGTTTCAGAGACACTTACAATTACATTATCTACGCCTGCATTAACAGCTGCAACTTTATCATCATTTTCATCAGAAACAATATTTTCAATATCATGTAAATCCTTGTCAGTTAAAGTTAAATCTTCTAGTTTTGTTTGTAATCTTAACAAAAGTGTATTACTTTCTATTGTGAACATCTTAAGATTATTTACTTCACTTGCCAAACTACTTATTCTCTTATTTAAATCATTCACCAATGAATTATCAAGACGGCTCTCATTTTTTTTAATATTATTCAATACGGAGTCAGATTGAGAAATATTAATTTCTATATCCCTTAATCTGCGCTCATGATGTTCTAAAATTTTCATTGGATGAATGCTACTATTAGATTGTTTTTTAACAACAGTATTTCGATTAGTAGTAGTATTAGAATTATTTGATCCTGCTCTTCTTCTTCTTGCTGCTGATAATCCGGCTGCTGCGCTCATATTACTATAACTATTAATTATAAATCTTATATATATTACTTACGCATTTCCATATTTATTTTTTTATAAAACTTATAATTATTTATACTAATATCTTGTAAATTATAATCATCAATATTTTCCTTAATTCCGCATGTAATATTAATTTTAGGAAACTCGTATGGTTCTCTCTTTATTTGCAACTTAAGTGGTTCAATATGGTCATCGTAAATATGACAATTGCCTAAATGATATTGAAACCCTCCCGCTTGCAAACCACAGTGGTGTGCAATAATATGTGTTAAAAAACTATAAGATGCTATATTGAATGGCACTCCTAACCCAACATCTCCACTTCTTTGATAAAGACTGCAATATAATTTTTCATTTACTACATTGAACTGACAAAGTACATGACATGGAGGTAGTGCCATCTCATCAATTTGACATGGATTCCATGCACTCATAACAAGCCTTCTAGAACTTCTGGTATTTTCATCTTTTAGGTTATTTATGATGTTTTGAAGTTGATCTACTCCTTTTCCAGTGTAGTCTCCGCTACAATCTGTGTATGGTGCATTAAAGTGTCTCCATTGATGGCCATATATAGGGCCCAAATCATTTTCTTTTAAATGATGAAGACCTCTAGAATCTAAAAACTCTCGCGAAGCATTTCCGTTCCATATTTTAACCTTAACTTTCTGTAGTTCTTTGTTATCGGTTGAGCCATTAATGAACCAAAATAATTCTTTTAAACATGTTTTCCATGCTACTTTTTTAGTGGTCAATATAGGAATTGATCCATTCTCTAAAGAAAAATACATCGCAGATCCTATAACAGTTTTAGTGAAACCGTTTCTACCTTTTATCATTTCACCATGTTCTATAATGTCATTAATAAGGTTAATATATTGATATTCTGGATGTTTTCCATTCAAAGAAGAGAGAATAAGATTTCTTAACATTGTGTTAATATATTTGATAATCATTTTAATTTCTTTTTATAAATCATATGGAAAGTGCGACCGATGTAATAAATCCAATAAAAAAAGATTCAGAAGGTTTTTTTAAATATATAACAAACATTGATGAAGATAGTAAATGTCATCTAATGAATATGATTCAATATTCAGTTTTAGCAATAATTCCTTCAATTGCAATACTTAAGGCGGTAAAGCATTTTATACCAAATGAGGATGATAGCAAGGGAAGTCTAGAAATAAGTGCTGAATGTGTTGCACAATTAAGTATGATCGTCTTAGGGATATGGTTTTTCGACCGTGCGATTAGATATGTGCCAACATACTGTGGTGTAGATTATAAAGCAAGTTCACCAGAGTCTATGCTATTGCCACTTATATTAATAATGCTTACAATGCAAACCAAACTAGGGGCTAAAATTAATATATTAATAGAGAGATTACTAGATTTGTGGCATGGTAGATCAAGTGAAGCTATTCGTGTTTCAGAAAATATGAATAAAGTAAATATCTCACAGCCTTTTGCTGGCCAGCATCAACCTAGTCAGGCAGATCATTTAGATCAATCCAGACTATTGCCTAGCGCACCAGGCATGACATCAATGCCGCAGATGCAACCACAAAAAAGTCCAGATTTCAATAATATGTATAGTAATTCGCAAACGCCTCCGCCAAATGCATCAGATCCTAGACAAAATGTATATGAACCAATGTCTAACAATGAACCAATGGCGGCAAATATGATGGGAGGAAGCTTTTCAACTTGGTAAATAAAAATAATTTTATAATAACTTTTATTTACACAGCAGTCTCTAGTGTATTTTCAAAAGGGTGTTTGTCAGTTATTTCAGATAAAGAAGAATATGATGAACGAGTATTTCTGATAGTATATTTGTTTTTAACTATTTCACGTACAAACGAGTATATATTGTGAGCGATGCAAACACATAGTCCTAGTGTGCTAATAATGATCCATGTAAATACAAATGTTTTATCTTTGATTCTGCTTTTATCATCACAGTCACATAAAACAATATTAAACGAGATACCATATATTGGGATAAATAGTAATGAAAGAATATAAAGTATGTAATTTTTAATTTTTTCATTTTTAAAAGGCCAAACAATCCATATAGTAAGACATATAATTATTAGTGTTTCAAGTATAATACATGTAATTATTAAGGTTTTGTAATTTGATTTACTATCATACATTATATTGTAATACAAAGCTATACCAGTAAATATAAATAATGCTATCATAAGCGAACTGAAAATTGTTTTAATAAAGTTTTTAATGCAAGAAGAGCCATTATTAGTTTGATTTATAAGAGGCGTTTCACTATTTACATCAGAATAAATAGAATTATATAAAATCATATTTTAATTATCTAAAAAAATCTTATCAAATTAAATAATCAATTTTATGATAATTAATTACATTCATTATTAATTATCACAGTGCTTTGTTAATATAGAGTACTATAAGTATTTTGAATTACAAATATAATAAATAATATAATGCCGCTCCTTTTAAAACTATTACAGGACAACTGCTTGCTGCCAATAAAGCGAATGTTCCTGCTTTTATAAGAATTGCTGAAGACATTATAATTAACTATTATATTATAAAAGTTAATAATAAAATTATCTTGAAATAATAATTATTATGATTATACTTAGAATTAATAAGATATAATATAATATCAAATGGGGGATATAGATATAGATAATTTATTAAAAGCATTGAGTAATGAAAATAATGAAACTGTATTAGAATTAGATCATAAAAAAGTAAGCAAAATTAAAAATGATATTTTACAGAGGTTACATCTTCCAAAAGAAAAACTTAAAAAGTTTCACAAAAGTTTAAAGTTTTACAGATTTGTTGATGAATTGCCTGAGTTGCGGTATGGTTCTTTTATTAGATGGATTCCCCTTAAAAATCCAGAAAAGATTTATCTAACAAATGGTGGAATAGTGTGTGAAATAAAAATAGGCGATGACGGAATAATAATAGTATGTAAAAATAATAGAAATAGAATGTTTCAATTAAAAATGGCTAAAAATCTTATATTTCAAAAATTAACGCAGCAAGAGCAGGTTCTTTTATCAGCAATGGACTATCTTAATTCTTAGACTTCATTGATTTTATTTTTGATTTGTTCTTTGATTTGTTCTTTGATTTTCTCTTTGATTTTATTATAGTTTTTTTAGTTTTTGTTATCATTTTTCTTGTTTTCTTATTTCTAATAATTTTAGCTTTTTTCTTGCATGTAAAACGGCCAATTTTAAGATTTTTCTTGTTAATAACACTGTTTTTACATATGCCTATCGGTTTATTTTGCTTTTTTTTAACTTTTTTTATACATCTACATAATTTATTAGCTAATATATTTTCAGCTGATATTTTTATTTTTTTATTAGACATTTTTTTATAGTTTATATCATAATACAATAATATGCTTTTATAGTCATTGATTGTTAGATCCATAATAAAATATACAAACAAAATAATATAATAATACATCTACTTATATAATTAACATATTATGTACGGTATTTAACTATGTTATCCCTCGTAAGTAGAAACAAATAAATATCTAGAAGATATATACAATGGATCCAATCCCTCATATTATTCACCAAACTCATAAGTCAAGAGAGTTTATTAAATCTAATAAAAAGTTATCCGAAGCTGCACAATCATGGATAGATACAGGTTATGATTACAGATTCTATGATGACACTCAAGCTGATGATTTTATGAAAACTTTGGAAGATGAGTTTCCTGGCATATATAATGATTATAATCGATTACCTATACCAGTAATGAAGGCAGATTTTTTTAGGTACTGTGTTGTTTATAAGCATGGCGGAATATACGCTGATGCTGATACAGTTCTTGTTGATGGAAAGATCGATAAGTTAGTTGGCTATAATGGTTTTGTTTGTGTTGCTGAGAATAAAGCTCACATGTGCCAGTGGATATTTAGTGCCCCAAAGGGCTGTTCTTTATTGAAAAAAGTAATAGATGTTATAATGAATAAACTCTTGAATCTCAATATTAGAGATAGAATAAGAGAAACTAGACACTATATACATGATCTGACAGGACCAGCAATATTTACACAAGCATTCAGAGAATACTTATTAGAAAACGGCGAAACAGAAGATGCAGTAAACGCTTGGAATGCAGATTTTCGTGCAACCGGAATACTCTCAAGGAATAAGATATTAATACATCCTTGTAGTTTCCATAAGGACACAGTAACCCATCTTTTTTCGGGTCAATGGGAAAATGGATGGTGTGAACAAGCGAGTGAATTATATAATGATTTGAACTATAACTGTGAATCAAGTATAAAAGTTTTAAAGGTAATCTCTTCCGCCAGATTCCCAGATACATTCAAGGTTAGTATTAGTGGTAATAAATTAAGTATTCAACGTACGGACTCGAATGGTGGATGGGGTCAGCACGAATTAAAAGTTTCTGTGTTGATATATAATAAAGATGGAAAAACAGAGGAAAAAACTATTCATATTGGATGCTCTACAACAAATGTAAAAGAAATTATAGTAGATAATAATCCTGTAATAGACCCTGCATACCCGCGTCATCCGATCATATAATATAATAATTCTCAATTATAAATGAATCCAACATTCATTAAGATTAATAATAAACGAGCTATCAAACTTACTAATAATAATGATCTTAGTTTTTGTGCAATTGCTAGTTTGGCAAAGGTCGGTGGTGCTACACTACCGTCTGGATTAAAAATACCTGACGGCAATTGGACTATTATATGTAATTATGTTGTCGAAAATTATGAAAATACAGATGATATAAATAATTATTTGAAGACCCCAGAATAATAAAAGTAATTTTTAAAAGTTCAAATAATATCAATCCTACTCTAAATATATAATTCCATGTAAAAATTGAAAATCTTCAATATTATTTAATTATAAATATAAACGATGAATTGTCCAGAAGCAATAAATGTTGTTGATGTTATTAAAGATGAGACAATTATAGAAATTAAAGGTGAAATAATTCATTGTGAAGATGATCTGGTTGAAGTTAGTATTGAAGATGATGATTATGAAGGTGATTATGATTATGAAGATGAAGATGAAGATGAAGATGAAGATGATATTGAAAATCACATTATTTGCTGCATAAGTATGATTATCATTGTAACTATAACGGTTGCTTTTATATGTATGATGTAATTTAATAGATTTAAAAAAAGAAAAACAAAACAAAAATAATTTTTTTATCTATTTTTATGAATTATAATAATATATTATATTATAAAAATTGAAATATATTTTTGTAGTATTAAGTATTGCATCTAATCACATCCACACACTCTCGCTCGCGCGAGTCACTCGCTAAACTACTTATATAATATGGCGACTATTACCTCTGCTGCTCAGGCTGCTATTGCCGCTGCTTCTCCTGGAGAGTCTAAGGAAAATACTCTTCTCAATAAAACCCAGGCTCTTATCCAAAATATGGGTGGGAAAGAAGGAGCTTTCCGGGAGGCATCTCTCCAGGTTGCTAGCTTCTATCATCTCCACCCTCTTACAATAAGCCTGACAGAAGGAGAGGTCCCTGACTGGAGATTCTGGCTTCCAATTGATCTATTTGAGTGGCGTTGGTGGCAAAAGATTCAAGAACTATTCCCCTGGTGGGAGCCTACTCACAACACAGCTGGGCATTACACAATCGTACCGGATGAGTTCGTTCCTCCTCAAGAGAGGCGGAAAACGTGCGAGGCTATCCTACGCGAACCAACCTTTTACACATATTTCAATCTGCCATACGATCCGAAAAAAATCACTTATTGGGACCTGTTTGTGGAGTTTAGTCAAATGAGTACGGCGGATGAAGTGGCTCGTGAAATGGACAAGAAACAGGTACATCCTGAAGTGAGGGAGTTTATCATCCATCGTGGATACCCAGGAGACCTTGAAAAGTTCGTGAGGTGCTGGGCAGAAGAAGACCCAGAGCTCCACAAAAACTGGCAAAAATGGGGACAACGAGGTATTGAAATCCATATTTTGAAGGTGACCGAAAAGATTACAGGCATCACCTTGGAAGAATGGAAGAAAAAAAATCCTCCTCCTAAGCTTATGCGCCAGGCTACATGGTTTGGCAAGTTCTATCCACTTTCAAATGCCTGTCCGCCCAGAGAGCGAGCTCACGTGGAAGGAGGTGACATTCCTTTTATGGTGGAAGTTCATGCTCCAGAACTCCTTCCCAAGTTGTGCAGACTCAAGGAGTCGGGTCCAAAAGATAATCCTACGTGGAAGCAAAAAGGACTACCAGCAGGATTGGAGTGGATGATCGATGTTATCTGGGCCAATCTCACACCTACAGAACGAGAAGAGCTCGGATGGATGGTAACGCAATGGGGCATTGACAACAACTCCTCATCAGTTAGTGTTGACCAGTGGTTGCATCTACAACTACTGCACAACTTCGGTGAATGCTTCACGGCGGAAAGCAAGAGAAAGGTGAATCGGATGCTGATTCCACGAACAGCAAAGTGGTAATTTCTGTACATAATAACCACAAAAATCAAATAAAAAAACAAAAAGGCAACTAATTTGCTATAAAAAAGAAACAAAAATAACAAAAATGTAAAAAATCAAACAAATGCCGCGACTTTTTTAATTCAAATCAATAAAATACTTAGAAATATTTTTATATAACACTTTTTCTCTCTAGAAATATGATATTTTTGAAGAATATAATTAAATCAAGTAAATAATCTAATTATATTTTATAGTAATGAAAAAAAATAAACGAAAACTAATCAAAAAAGGCGGAGGCCCACTCAACGAGAACATAAAAAATTATATTGAAGCCGAAAAAGAAGATGATCAAACTAAAATGGATCAGTACAAAACTTTATATATAAATGCATATGCTAGACATTATGATGTCCCATTAATGGTAACAATAATAAATCCAATAATAAGAAACTCATTTGATAAACGACTTGAAGACATAAAAAAAGCTCAAAAAGAAGAATATGAATTAAAACAACAACGCCAAGCAGAAATAATAGCAAGAAAATTAAGAAGATCGAGGAAGAAAGAAGCTGGAAGAAGAAATAGAGAAAAAAGTGGCGCATTTGAAGAAAACATAACTGATTTGGAAAAAAGTAAGGCTTCTAAGAGATTTATAGAAAGGAGGGCAGCCTATGAAGGAAGAGGTCCGTCAACTCTTAGAAATAAAAGTAAAGGTGGGAAAAGAAAAACTAAAAAACATAGAAAGAAACACAAAAAGAAAACTAGAAAGCACAAAAAAAGAAAAAAAAAATAAAAATAACAGGCAAATGGAGTAAAAAATATAAAAAAAAACACCAATTGTAAAAATCCAAAAGGTTTTTCTCAAAAGCAACATTGTAATTTTGGAAGAGTTACTAGAAAAGAAGAGACAGTATTTAAAAAAAAGAATAATGTATCTGGAAAAGTTTTATTTGAACAAGTAAAAAAGGGCGTCAAAGTTACGTATGAATTTAAAGGATTAAAAAATGGTAAACATGGAATCCATGTTCATGAAAAAGGTAACTTTAAAGGAGATTGTAATAAAGCAGGTCCCCATTTTAATCCATCTGGTCATAGTCACGCTGGAAGAAAAAGTAAAGAAAGACACGTTGGTGACTTAGGAAATGTTATAACAAAAAATAGCATAACTAATGGTAGCTTTATTGATAAGAAAATATCTCTTAAAGGAAAAAATAATATAATTGGTAGAAGTTTAATAGTTCATGATTTAAAAGATGATTTAGGTAAAGGTAAAAATAAAGAATCATTAAAAACAGGTAATGCCGGAGCTAGACTTAATTGTGCAAAGATTTTAAATCTAAATAATTATTAATGACAAAAACAAGAAAAAAAAGAAGAATTAAAAAAGGAATGCGTAAAACAAAAAAACAATTTCTTTACAACCCAAACAATCCAAAAAAATCATTTGATGTTTATATTGATAAAAATCCCAATGACACTATTTCTATAAAATATGCTACAATTGGTGATGTTAAAAATACGATTAAAAAAATAGAAAAACTTTTTAAATCAAAAAAATATCCACATAAAAGGATTTGGCAGGTTGGTATGATTATGAAGGTTAGGTTGGAAGCAATGAATAAATATAAGAAAACTCGATATAAAAAAGCAAAAAATGTTTTAAAAAGATATCGATTATCAAAGAGATACTTTGATTTTTTAGGTGAAAGAACAAAACAGAAAACCTTTTTGGAGAGAAAAAAAATGGTTTTTAAATTTTAATATTATGAAAAGTCGTAAATGAATAGAAAATATAGTAATAATATAAATGTTTATTCACATTTGATAATCCAAACATTAAAATCTTCTTCTTGACTGAACTTGAGAACTCCCGTCCTAAGTCGATGATAGTAATTATCCTTATTTTCTCCATCATCTGGAGATAACATATAATTCTTGTAATTTTTCTTATTAACACAATAGTAGCAATAAATAGTATCATAATACTCAACCTGCGTACCATTCTCATATACATCAATTATTTCTTCTAGAGTCATTGGGCTGCGATTCTGCTGTTTAAGAATGTCGATAACTTTTTTTGAGTCAGGAAAAATGAAATTACCAAATCGGTCGCAACATTCACGTTTCATTTGTTGAAAATCACCAGTCATGTCTGGTCCCGAGAGAAGGACAATTTTTCCATTTTGACTAGACATATTATTTTTAACAGATATAATGAGCGAGAGGGACGAATGTAAGTATAAAGTATAAAATGTACTAGTGAATAAAAATATATTCAATTTTTAAGTTTAATATAAAAATATTTTAATGTGTTTTATTTTCATAAAATTATTTAGTACAATAAATTAGCTAAATTATATTTATTGAAATACAAAAATTGAAATACTAATTACTTGAAAACAAATATGCATCATCACAATAAATATTTAAAGGAGTTATCATGTCAGCCAAGTTCGCAGCAACACTGTTGAATGAATACCGAGTCCGCAGCCTTATTCCTTGTCATACATCGTGGCTTCCTCAAGAGACAAGTTATCTTAACGAAGAGCTCGGTGGAGAAAATATCTTTTGGGAGGAAGACAACGGTAGAAGATCATACACATCAAATGCATGTAATAATTCTTTTGAAGGTTCTGTGTTTAGGACTGAGACCATATTTTGTTATCAAACAAAGAAGCATGCTCTCGATTGATACAAATTATTGTCATTCCAAGAATCACGAGAGAATACATCCTCGCTCTAATGTAAGTTATTACAGTCACTTATCTTTTTTTTATTGTATTTTTTTATAATGATATTGTTTGGTACATTTCATTAGCTAAAAGATATTGCTGTACTATAAAATTGAAATACTTATTCATAAAAACTAATAAGTACTAAACATTCACCTGCACTCAGACATAAACTAACACCAAAACAACAATTCAACATTATGTTGTCTTCTTCTTGTAGTATGCGAACTTCCATCAACCGGCTTTATAATAAAGCGCATTTCGAAAGCAACCTGCTACGTCCTCTGGCTCCTTGCCCGACTGAATGGCTTCCAGTAGAGACTGCTCACCTGGCTCGCCGCCCACTGGGACTTAAGAAGGTATGGTTTCCAGAGGATGCCAACGGAGAACCACACAAGTCAAATCCAGATGATGGATGTGGAGGATCGAAATACAAGCTTAACAACATTCACTACTACGACTCAGACAAGAAAGAGGTCAAAGCAGCAGATCGCGATGCTACTAATAGCTACTACAGAGAGGCAATGGTCAGCTTTGATGGCCTCTTTGATGGATGCGATTACATGTTCAATAATCATACTGCTAACAAGATTGCAATCTGGCTAGATTTCCAGCAAAAAACAGATGCTCTCAACGAACCGGATTACGGCAGTATGGGAGCGCTCTGGGCTACAATCTTTCACGATGACCCACGATTGGAAGAGTAACCTCAAGAGCCTGCATAACAAAAAACAAAAAGGCAATAAACCTTTTTTATTAAAATTGATATAATAATGTATTTTTTATTAATTGGCAGATATTACGTTCATTCATACCATAGAAAATGCATTATTGTGGATGGTACTCAAGAAAACAACATATAAATATGACAGATCATGTTACAAATAGAACTTTTACCTTAAAAATTAATTGTGACGGTGAAGTTGAAAAAGAAAGAATTGTTCATAATTGTTCTATATATTTAGACATCAATGATAACGAAATAGTATGTACTGAAATAACAAAAATGAATGATTCCCCAAAAAATAATTTTGATGATTTTATATGTCTAGGAAGAGTGAAAAAGTTTATTAAATCGGCATTTGTAAAAGTATCTTTAATAAAAATAAAATTGAAATAAATTGCCATATGTAGCGGTAAGTACTCAACATCACACACACACAAAGATCTATATACATATAAAATGCCTTTTAATGAAAAATACGGATGGTACTCAAAAAAGCAACATACAATCTTGACACACTCTGTTAAATATAAACTAGAGACAGCAATTTTTGATAGTGGAAAGACAAAATGGGAAAAGCGAAAACATAATTGTTTTATTTACAAAATAGAAAGCGGAGATAATGTAATATGCACAGAAGTTACTAGTACAACAGACTATCCAACTAGTAATTTTGATGATTTCGTATTCCTAGGAAAAGTAGTGAAGTTTGTAAAAGCATGTTATACTAAAGTGCAATAAAATTAATCAATAATGAAATAACTATAATTATATTTTTTTATGTGAAATCTCTATACAAAATATCTACTATAAGTTATTATCTAAAGGTATTTTACCCTATATAAAAAATAATGCCTGGTTAGCTCAGTCGGTAGAGCGCAAGACTTTTAATCTTGTGGCCGTGGTTCGATTCCCACACCAGGCAAAAATTATTGCACATTATTGATAAAATAGTTATCTTTTCTATTTTACCAATGAACGCATCCTATACACCTTGTTACTATTCCCATATACTCAGAATCTACAAATAATGCCTTATGTAGAGCCAAATGCATTTCTTGTTTAGTATAAACCTGTGTTACATTTACTTTATCGCCATTCATAGTTTCATAAATATAGTATTTTATTCTATGTTTTTTTGCTGTTATATTTCTAACATGATATTGTTGTATTTCGCTATAAAAGCCATATAATCGTTCATGGTGGTATAAATGATTAGATTGCATTATAAATGAATTAAATGTTGTATTTATTTTTACTTTTCTCTCTTATAATAATTCAATTTAATTATAAATTAAACGAACCATAATGTAATGACTGAAATTATATTTATAATTTTATTTACAATTGCTGTTTCTTATTTTACAATTCATTTTACAGTTATAAATATATTCTCTATAATACCTATGGATAGAAATAAACCAAAAAAAATTGTTATATTTGATTTAGATGAAACGTTAGGAACATTTTTAGAAATTGGCATTTTTTGGAGCGCAATACAGCGCTTTTTTGGAAAGCAAAATAATGAATCATTTTATGAAGTGCTAGATATATTTCCAGAGTTTCTAAGACCAAATATAATAAATATTTTATTTTTACTTCTCGAAGAAAAACGAAAGGGAACCTGTCACAAAGTAATTATATATACAAACAATCAAGGGCCTAAAAGTTGGGCGAGGTTAATAGCTGATTATTTTGAACACAAATTAGGAGATAAAATATTCGATCAAATCATAAATGCTTACAAAGTTAATGATATACAAGTAGAAAAAAATAGAACTTCTCATGTAAAATCATTATCAGATTTTTTTGCTTGCACAAATGAAGATAAAAACTGTGAGATATGCTTCATAGATGATCAATTTCATAAAGGAATGAAAGGACCTAATGCATTATATATAAATGTTATGCCTTATAAATATTATCTGTCGTATCATTTAATGGCAGAGAGATATTACGATTTTTACGAGCCTCTTATAGAAAAAAATATTTTTTTAAATGCAATCTTAAGTATAACAAATAGACACAATACTCGAGGATATGAAAAATCCCAAGAAGATTATAATTTAGATGAGGTCATTAGCAAAAAAATATATTTTTATATAGCTAATTTCTTAAATAAAAAATAAATAAAATATATATATGGGTAAGAAGAGAAAGAAGAAAACATATACTACTCCAAAAAAAATAAAACATGTTAATCAAAATAAACCCTTAAATATATTACAAAGTATTTATAATCCAAAATGCAAAGAATGTAATAATAATATGTCAAATCATTTAGATAGATTTACCTGTTCTAATTGTGGTATTTGTATTTCAAAAAAAAAATAAATAACTTTATAATAAATTATTTATTTTTATTGTGAATAAATTAAAAAATAATATTCAATAACTCTTAACTATGCTTGTAATCGAAGTTGTGATAAATAAAAATAATCCTGCAGAGAAAACTATATTTTTATCAAACTTTGTATATTTTTCTTTTACCAAAGGATTAAATCTTATTATCAAAAATAAAGAAATATATAATCTTGTTATCAAATCTAAAATGCCACTATATTTTGGAGCAAAGCTATAAATACCAAATAGTGCCGAAAAATAAGCAATATACGATAAGTATTTTATAATATTAAACGCGTTTCTATGCCATTTGTATTCTCCAAAATCTGCAAATATCTGTAATATATATTTTATATAATTTAACATGTATTATATTTTATAATTCGATTTTTATAATTCATTTATTTTATCTATCTGTATAAAACTTCAATGTTCTAGCACTCGCATCTGTTGCATTTACCCATTTAGGCATCCAAAAATAAGGCGTAGTTGTATCACAATTAGGGTAAAGTTGGCAGAAGATACGCCTGTAATATAATTGCTCAATAGTTGTTGGTGGCATATGACCTTCTGTTCCAAAATGCTTATATGTATCCATTCTGTCGTCGTTGCCATTCAGGTTTGCGTGAATAATTTCAAACCATGACCCAGAATCTCCGCTTACACCGTCACTGAATGCTTCTTTGCTTCTCCAAAGAACTGAACTAGGCAAAAGATTAGGCATAAGATTATCAAAACTCCATCTCAATAGTAGTTTTTCTGGACGACTCTTAATAACACTAGCAATATCATCCATACCCTTTATCTTATAGTCCATCGCATGCTTGTCCCATATATTATTATTTCTATTTTCAAAAGAACGTGGATTTCTAACATTAGCTGGTATAGACATATAAGTATCTACAAATGTTCGATCCAAAAATGGTGTCCTAGGCTCCAATCCATTCGATGAAATAGATCGATCTGATCTCAATACATCAAAGTAATGAATATCATCCAATAATCTCCTGCATTCTTGATCAAATGCCAAATCATTAGGTGCAGCTAAAAAGTAAATATATCCTCCTGCAACTTCATCGCTTCCATCTCCATTCAAGATTACTTTAGCATCACTGTTCTCAGAAATATATTTTCCTACTAAATAATTTCCAACGCTTGCACGAACAGTTGTAGTGTCAAAACTTTCAATATTTTTAATAACATTTGGAATTGCATTGAAAAACTCATCGCTTGTCAAAACTACTTCATGATGAATACTTCCAATATGATCAGCTACAAGCCTAGCATTTTCCAAATCTTTCGATCCTTTCATTCCAATACTATATGTATGCAGATCACCAGTGTAATAGTTTTTAGCAAGTGCTGCAATAAGACTGCTATCCAACCCTCCAGATAAAAGGCATGCAACAGGTCGATCTGTTACCATAACCCTTTTTCTTACTGCTTTGCATAAACTAACCACTATATCATTTGCATATTTACACAAAGTAGTTGCTTGTATATTTTTATCAGACACTGACGGACGCCATGTCAAATTGTGATACTTACGATTTTTAATAGTTTCGTGCCAGTAACAACTATCATCAAATGGTTGCTCATATAAACTATAACTGCCTGGCGGAAAAGTACTCATTTTAACATTTTGCTTATTTTTTGTAAGTTCACTCAAAGCTTTTACCTCAGATGAAAATGCAATATAATCTTGTTGATAGTTTTCTCCTTTTTTCTCACATTTAAACAATGGTCTAATACCAAATGGATCTCTTGCAACGACAATTCGGCTCGGGTTGTTATCACCATTCATATTTTCATGCAATACAAATCCAAATACACCATCAAGCATCTGTAGTGTTTTCTCTGCACCATATCGAAGATACAAATGTGCTATAATTTCACAATCACTATTAGTTTTAGGTGTTACACCAATCATTGTAAATAATTCTTTATAATTATAGATTTCGCCATTGCAAATAAGTGTAATATTTTCTACTTGCAAAGGCTGGTCTGATCCAGTTTCCAATCCATTTATAGCGAGCCTATGAAAATGCATTGAAATGTTATTTAACTTTAGAGAGTGAGTTGATTCCGGTCCCCTAGGTTTTCCAGAAGTTACTGCACAATTAATTTCTTCTTCCGTATTATGATTTCCATTGTTGAGTAAAGCAAGTATTCCGCACATTTTATATGTAATATAATTAGAGCAATGCTTTAGGTCTTTTTGCATTAAAGCCAGTAAAATAATATGATAGTAATATATATTAATGTCGAAAAGTATGTATGGTGTAGTAAATGGTGTATATTATTTCAATAATGATAGATTGGATGAGATTAATAATCGTATATATAGTCGTAATGAGTCTTCAATGCCTTTACAACCTCAATTTAGTGTAAGGCCAATTTCTACAAAATATGCTTATATGCATGTTGTTGATGGTAGAAAAAAACCTACTGTTGAATTAAATAATTATCCACAGTTCTCAGTTAATAAGGTATTCAACCCTGGAAATAAACAGGCACCCTGGAGCGGGTTTGCAAGTAATATAGATTCCGAATCTTCTCTAAGAAGTCAAAACTTTGCCTTACAGTCTTGTAATAAAGCAAAGTATGTACCGAGTTCTAATAGTGATATGTTTATTGTCGATATAAATGATGGAATTGTGGAAAATCAGCCTTTTCCGGATCTTTTCCAAGAACCGAACTTTAATAAGTTCAATCCTAATACGTGCAACACAGGCAAAGATTTGTGGGGAAATTGCACAAGACAACAAATAAGATTAAATGAATGTTGTAATAAAAGCATGTTAGATTAGTTATTTTTTATTCACTAATTAATCTAAATATGGAGTTTAATACTAATGAAATTACTTTAAAGTTTCTAGCTAATTCGGTATATAAAGATGAAGTAAATAAAAATAGTGAAGCAAATATAAAATTAGAAAAAAAAGAATACAATTTTTACAAAAAGCGTGTTTATAGGATAATAAAAGACATGATGAAAAACAATTATCCAAATGAATCTATGAAAAATACACACGCTATTTTAGTTAAACAAATTATACAATATATTAAAGACTTAGATACAGCTGAATTAATTCAAAAAGAATACTCTGAAGATTTAAATAATAATAATAATAATAATAACACTGTAAATGAAAATACTACATCAATGCTAACAAAAGATGATATTGATGAAGCAAATAAATCAATGATGAAACAATCAACAAAAGATTTTGGTACTTTAGATAATTTTGTAAATGTAAAAAAAATAAAACTAACTAATAAAATATTTTTACCAAAAAAGAAAAATCTAAATATCAAAACTAAACAGCATAAGCGAAAGGGGATTAAAAAGAAAAATCGCAAAAAGGAAAAACAGAGTGTGGAATAATTTAGTTTTCAGAATGATCAAAATACACCTTTCTTAATTTTTTAACCTCATCATCAGTTATTCTTTTAGTTTTGAAATCTTCAATTTTTTTATTTTTTAGAAGCAACTGAATTATTGTAAATAAACAAAACATTCCACACTCACCATCTGATTTTTGATGAACTTTTGGATGATTATGATCATAATCTATTTTCATACCAAGTGTCCCTCCTTGACTTACTATTCTATTTTTTAAAACTGTTACCTCGTCAGGAGGTAAATCACCATTACTATCAAAGAAAAATATAAATGGATTTGGTTTTGACGATAAATCTAAAAACATACATATCCAATGTTCTCCATCTTCAGTATGAGGATCGGTATTAAATATCATTCCTATATTTTTTTTACCCCGTTTAATATGACTGATAAGAGAGAAATTACATAATTCGTCCCAAACACAAACATCATCAGCATAACTTTTATCAAAATCTATTGGTGTTGGTCCAATAAAAATAAAACTCGGATATTTTTTTTCAAAATGAGACATAACACCAGATATATCTGAACTTGATAACCATTCAAATGGATTTTTCTTCCACTCTTTTGGGGCACTTGGTGCAAATGTATAAGATAATATGTCTGAGTCAAGATTCTCAGCTAGAAGATTTTGTCTTAGCCAACATTTTTCAGTATTACATACATTTGAAAATCTATCTCTTATATGATTCCAAATGGCATGTGGTTCATCTGAATCTATTTTATCACCTGAATGTCTCGCATTCCAAAGTTTTTTAATCTTAACAAGAGTGTTATTAGAATAACAAGTGACTTCATTGTTTTTTTCTGGATTTGCAGGAGAACATACCGGTTTTTTCATGATTATATCTTGACGTGCCACTTTTAATGTTTTATTTTTTGCTTTTTTTGCTCTTTTTTTTGCACTTTTGTTTCTAGCCATTATACTATAATCTAGTGATATATTTATTTAGTTTTTAAATAAGCAAGAGTTTAAAGCTAAATAAGAACTTTAAGTAAATATGAACAATTTTAATAACAATAATAATAAAGCAATATTATGGAATATCATGTCTGAAGAAGGTATATTTTCAAATATTAATATGTCAAATGTTAAAGAAATATTTGAACAACAAATAAATATTATTGATAAAACATATAATAAAACAAAAAATATAACAGAGAAAAATAAATTATTTATGAAAAGTGTTGTGATTCAATTAAATAAAATTAGAAATAGTAACAACAATAATAGTAACAACGATAATAATGAACTACGAAAATATGATGTTCCTATTACGGCACAAGATATTAAAAATAAAAAAACACAGCACTTTGGAGAAAATCTAGAAAAGCGACAACGAGAGTTTTCAAAACTATTGAGCATTGAAACACCAAAAAAGGTTGATTTTTCAGACGACGTAGTAGATAAACCTATTGGTGAAGAAATAAATAAAATATTAGAAGAAACAATGAAAGCAAGAGAGATGCAAATACAAACTGCATTTCAAAATAATAATATAGAAAAAGCAGAAAAATGGGTTGGAGTTAAAAACTCAAAAAATAATGAATCGACGCCTGTAAAGTTAAAAATAGGTGAAAAAATAATAATTAACAATAAACCAAAACGCGTAAGATTTAATGTTGATGATAAGGACGATAAAAACAAACAAACTAGTGATGAAAAAACGATATTTAAGTTATTTAAAAAAAAAGAAAGATCCATTAAAGATATTATATTCGATATGAAAAAGATTAGAGCAGATATGTCTAATAAATTAAAAATGATTAACAATTTAATTATTGAACTAGAAACTAAATAACTTTTGTAATTATATTATTATTTCAAAAGTTATAAAAACTTTAACTCATATCCACTATCGGTTTTAATTAATGAACCTATCTGAACTGGCTGCTTTCTAATAAAACTATCATAATCATATACGGCATTTGACGTTGGATCATATGCATATTTTATGCCATCAATTGTAACATCTACTGCATTTTTAATTTCTTTTTCTTGTATATTTTGTTGTTGGACAGCATCAGTGTCACTGTCTGCATAAGAACCATTATACGAAAAATTGTTTGGATCTACACTTCCAAAAGTAAAACATTGCAATTGTTCGCCACTCCCAGCTTTAGAATGCAGAGAACAATCTATTGCTGCCTCTTTCACGGCAAGCAATAATTTCTCAGTAACCTCTTCTTTTAAATTAGATATTTCATATAGTGCTTCGTCACTTGTAATTGGAATAGACTTATCTAACTTACTAGTATCCTTTAATCTTAATTCAATGGTTGTGTCACTAGATAGCTGTTCTTCTGAAAAAGTCATCAAGTATAAAAATACATCTACTGTTCTAAGTTGTTCAGGTAGATTTTGATGACTACATATACGCCTAGCTCTGCCGATTACTTGTTGCATTCTAACCGGATGCCAATATGGCTCCATAATATGAACATATCTGGTATTTTTTAAACTAATACCCTCTGCACCAGAGGCCGTAATCATAAATACCTTTATTATCTCGCCATACATATTATTATCGGACATACTTCTAATCGAGCTTTCTAGGGAAGGAGGAATGTATTTCCAGTCACCATTAAAAATATTTCTGACAATCTCTTTTTGTTCGGGACTTTCAGTACCAGTATAAAGTACAAAACAAGGTTTCCCCATATCTTTTTCTGCAATATCTAATATCCAATTACCACCACGCTGTTTTATTTTAAACTCAGCAAATCCATTTGCTTCTAACACAATTTTAAATATACCGATTCCTTCCAGAGTTCTAAACTGGCTATAAACTAAATGTAATCCCCTATGATCTGGATTTTTAATATTATCTAACATAGCTAGAAACTTTGGACTATAGGTTTCCAAAACATCTGGTAATAAAAACTCATCTTTCCTATCACTTAACATTTTTAATGCAGTTTTAATTCTCTCATCGTACGATTGTGCATTTTCAATGGCAGAGCCAATAACTTCATCGGCGTCTAGTCTGCCATCTACATTATCTAGCTTCACACCTGCATCAAGTAAATCCTCGTCAGCAGTTTCCAATAACACTTCATCTGACATGTCTCCTTCTTTATCAGGGAATGGGCGTTTTATTTGAGGTCTCGGGAAAACAAAATTGCAAAATGCTCTCGAAAATATTCTGTAAGTGGAAACAGTATCTTCATATATGTCTCCACCTTTGCCTTTTTTGGCCTTTTTCTTAGCATTGTTTTGCTCAACTTTTCTCTCCTGAACTCTTGCCTCCTCATAAACACCGAATTGAAAATCACTCATTTCTTCTCTTACTATATGAAAATTAGCACCTTTACTGTATCTAGGCATTAATGATTCTTGTGCACTTCGATAATAAGAAACTAACCCTAATATGCGCCTTTTAAATAATCCCATATTTCTTACATTATTTTCACTATCTACAAACATATCTTTGAATGTATCTAATGTATCTGGTAAAGCTTTATACATATCGACATCTGTTTTCTGAATAGTCATTCTAGATTTAGTTAAGAGCTTTGTAATATGAGAAATAAAAACCTCATCTGTCATATTTCCACGATTTCCAACTCTCATGCCGTCATATTTTTTATTTGAAGTTTTATTTACAAATCCAAAAGGATTTCTAGTTAATGTTAATGTTGTAGTGGTAGCATTATAATCTATAAAATCGGTTACATTTCCTCCTAACAACGTAGATCTAAACATGTTTTTGAAAGTTTCTTTTGTCACTCTTCTTCCACCAGATATATTTAATTTAAAATGCCAGGTTTTAATGTAGCCTCTCAAAATATTAAAAAGTATTCCAATCTCATTTGGATAATTAATAATAGGCGTACCACTTAATAAAATAATTCTAGCATTTTTTGCACTCATCAATAATTCATATAAATCTAATGAAACACTCTCTTTATTTTTACCTAGTTTATTTACAATTCTACTTACTAAATTATGCGCTTCATCTATAATTACAACTGTATTATCAAATGGATTTCTTTTTCCATTCGGACCTTTCATTAATTCATTTAAATGTCTTCTTTGAAGACCATTATAAGAAATAAACTGATATTTATATCTAATCATCTCATCTAATTGTTTATCAATTGATCTTTTTTGATCATTTCCGAGATCTTCATAGTTACTAGGTTTAGACATATTTACAAGCCATGCACCACCTTCTCTTCTAATATATTCTACACTTAGGTTTAAGACGCTAGATAATGTTTTTACATTTTGTGTAGTCATACTTATAAACTCCCAAAATTGATTTTTTCGATACATTGTATCACCACATTTTTTCAGTTCTTCATAATAATTTCTTCTTAAAGATGCGGGTGTCATAACTATTACCCTTTTATCATCTTTCATTCCTTCTGCGATAGCAATAGATGAGCATGTCTTGCCTGAGCCTAAGCCATGATATAAAAGTATTCCACGATATGGAGTATATAAATTAATGTAATCTCTAACAATTTTTTGATGACCCATAAGGGTAAAGCCTGAGGCAGTATCATAATTGCATGTAGCAGATTTAGATGCTTCATCTAGCTCTTTTTTGTATGGAGAAAATAAAGAATTGATAAAATTAACAAATATAGCTCTGTTATTCATATAATATGATGATGCTTTAATCAACACATTTGCTTCTTTCTTAGCAATTCTCTGTGAAATAGGAACACTTCCTACTACTACTAAATTTTCTGCTACTTCTCTTAGAACTCCAATAGGCGACTTTCTTTTTCTAGCTTTCCTTTTAGTTTTTATGTTATCAACCAGTTTTAGTTTTTTCTTTAATTTTTTTGGTTTTTTAATGACAACAATTTCTTTAGGTGGAACTTGAGTATCTTCCTGTGATTTTTGAAATATTTCTCTTTCTGGTATATCTTTCTTCACTACAATAGTTTTATTTGCAATAGTTGCCATAAATAATTCTCTATTTATTTTTTTGTCTTTCCTTTTATCTATAACTTGTGCTTTCAATACAATTTCTTCATATCTTTGTGGCGGTTTTAAAACAATAGCTACTTCATCTTGACGTTTTGGTTGTTTTTTTATACGTAATTTAGCTAAAAGATCTGTCGACATATATATAGTATTGCCACATAAAAACTTTATATCATGACATCATAGAAATAATGAATGGAGAAATCGAATATTTAATAAAAAAAATGTCTAGAGACTTTTTTGACTCAGACCATCATTATGATGATGATACAGATGCTGTTATCCCTTCAAAAGATTTAGAGCCTCTTCGCAAGCTATTTGCTCAGCCTTCTTCTTCACACGATGAACTCCCTCGCCAAGAAGCACAAAAACAGGTCGCTCTTGAGATATCTCGTCTTGAATTGCCTGAAAAGATCCAAATGACTCAAAAGAAACGGCGTCTCTATAATTAACTGCATGTATGGGCTTCCCAATACACAAAAATACACCCATGCTATAACCTATCTCTGGATCTCGCTCTCCAAGCTGCAAATAATCTGGTGTAACTTTAAACTCTTTCTGTATCTTTACTTGCAAAATATTTTTAAAATTATCATCAATCTGAATCAATCTTTGCCAATCAACATATTTTTCAAAAATACTTTCTACAAATATTTGAGCCATTTGAAATCCAGGACCCGTTACAAAAACATTTTTAAACCAACCATGCTCATCTTCTACACTAATTTTATTGAAATCCAAAAATAGTGCTCCCAGAAAAGCTTCAAACAAACATCCAAGTTTTTTTAGATTTGTTCTTGTACCTTTCTCTTCTGTGGTCCTTGACAAAATATACCACTTATTTATTCCCATTTTATAGGCTAGTTTTCCAATATGTTCATTTTTAACAAGGGCAATCTTTTTTTCCGTCATAAACCCTTCGTCTGCCTTTGGAAATCTACGATACAAATAATATTTAGTTATCAACTCTAACACTCCGTCTCCAATAAACTCAAGCCGCTCGTTAGATTTTGTTTTAAGAGGCAAACAATTATTTGGTTTATCTACAATTGTCACATTTGCTTCTTCATTCTCAATAGCAGGGCGCTTTGTATAAGACCTGTGAATAAATGCACGCTTATACAAATTAATATTATGAACTTTTGCATTAATTCCATGGCTTCTCAGAATAGTTTGAATCTCATTAACATTTATCTCAAGATTACCCGGGTTAAAAGGATTAAAGATGAGGCCGTCTTCTGTATCAAAGACGTCATCATCATTCATTATTTGTTTTTCAGTATCTGTGTCCATTATTGCTTACATTGATATAAACAAATATATTTAAGTGTCTTGTAATAATATATTTTTAGTATTGAAATTATAAAAAATGAAATTGAATGTTTTATTAAATAAATAATATTATCAAAAATACTTAATAACTTTTTAATTATTAATGTAATGATTATAAAGCTAGATTTTAGAGAAAAGGAGCTTGAAGAAAAAATTACAGAACTCCAGTATGTTGATGAAAAATATGGTAAAATAAAACTAATAAAAGAAAATCTTCCATTGGGTGATATCATTATTTGTGATGATTCTGGAAAAGAACTAGTTATTGTAGAGAGAAAAACCATACGTGATTTAGCATCTAGCATAAGAGATGGTAGATATAAAGAGCAAAGTTATAGATTAAATAATTGCAATTTGCACAACCATAGTATATATTATTTGATAGAAGGTAATATTCTTACTTTTAAACCATCTAGATATGGAAGACAACCTGTTACGTGGAAAGCAATAATTTCATCATTAACCAGTATCAGTTATAATAAAGGATTTTCTATTTACAAATCGATAAATTGTTTAGAATCTGCAATGTGGTTGCTTCAAATGACTGATAAACTTAGTCGAACAAAAGAAAAATATTTTTATTTAAATGAAAATATTAAAACAAATGGCAGCAGTGATTATGTGGCAGTATCTAAACGTGTTAAAAAAGATAATATAAATGAAAATAATATTGGTGCAATTATGTTATCTCAAATACCCGGTGTAAGTACTGCCTCTGCCACTGTAATTATGAATAAATATAAAAACATTGATATATTGATAGATGCATTAAGAAAAAATGAAAAAGCTTTAAATGATATTACCACTTTAACGAAGAGTGGAAAACCAAGAAAAATAACAAAAACATGTTGTTCAAATGTTTATAATTATTTGATAAGCGATTCGGTTAAATCAATTGATGTATTAAATGATTAGAATTAATTAAAGTTTTCCTTTATATATTGTATAGAATGGTTTCACAAGATCAATTTTTTAGAATTGTTGGTTTAGCAGTTATATTTTTATTACTACTATCTGGTGCAGTAAAAATGCTATCTTATAAAAAACAAGTGATTGAAGGCATGGCAAACAACAGCAAACTCGAACAACTAGCAGAAGAAAATCTCGAAAATGCGGCAAAAAAGATTGAAGCTCGAGCAGAAAAGATTAATGACCAAATGCTTGTAGATAAATATAGGAGTAGTTATGAAGATATAATTACTAATCTCTATGATGTAGTTAGCTCGTCTTTGGTGCTAGATATCACTTACGCTTCAGATGCAATATCTAAAGATCCAATGAGTAATACTAGCACTAAATTAATTGATAAATTAAATAAACTAAGCAGCTTTAGAGAAACATTAAATCAAGCTATTCTAGTTCTTGATAAAAAATAAATATATTCATTAATATTTTAAATATATTTATTCAGCTTGGGGCATTAATACTTCATCTTCGGTATAGTATCCTCTATCTACTAAGCTTTGAGTATAATCTTTGCCTGCCCAATTTGCATCCATTGGATTAGCACTTACATCTCCTGCTTCATGATACATTTGATCTAATGGCGTTTTTAAACCAACGTATTGATCGAGTGGATCAAATCCTGGATAAGAATTAACATTATATGGACTATCACTATGGCTCGCATCAAATAATTTTGTTAATGGTGCAGAAATCATTTGATTTCCTCCTTGTAGATTTGTTGGCGATGGACGCGCAGCGTATACAGGGTTTCCCTGAGCATCATAAGATTCTTGCAAATAAAGTATTGGACATCTTATACCTTGGCTTCTTTGCCAATCCATAAACTCTTTATATTCTTCTAAACTATTGAATTGTAATGGATTTACACCTGGAACTTTAGCAAGATTTGAATTATACAAAAAGAAATCAGTGCCTTTTTGAATCAAAATATTGGGGCATCTATAATTCGAATCATTCGTAAATCCTTCTGATACATTTCCCTTGCTAAAAATATATAATCCTAATAAAAACATCGACATTATTAACAAAGTTTTTGCATGTTTCATAATATATAATTAACCAAGAAAATAACATTTATATCTCTCTAAATATTATATAATGCCACACCGTGTATATGATTTAGATAAAGATCAGGGGGAAACATTTGATAAAATTGTCAAAGATGGGCCATCTTTTGTAAGATTCCATCACCCTACATGTCATTTTTGTAAATTGATGAACGGAGAATGGGAGAATCTAAAGACAGATAAAAGATTGAAACCAATTAACGTCCGAATCATTAATGTCCATGTAGGTGCATTAGATAACATTAAACATCCATGTTCAAAACACATCAAAGACAATAATATGGGTGTCCCTAGCATGTTTTATTTAAAAGATGATACGTTTAATGAGTTCAAAGGAGAGAGAAAAGCAGATGATATTGTAGATTTCATTGACAATGAAATGACATCAAAAGATATGTCGGGTGGGAGTAAAAAGAAAAAGAAAAAGCATGCCAAGTCTGCAAAAAAGCGTGTTAAAAAATCTAAAACTATGAAAAAACGTTCTAAGAAAGCCAAGTCTGCAAAGAAGCGTATTAAAAAATCTAGAACTATGAAAAAACGCCGTAAGAAAGCTAAATCAGCAAAACGCAAAAATAATAATAACGGATTTTTTAATTTATTTTTCTCTAATTAATTTCTAATAAAGTATAATATATCTATAGTTCTTCTATCAATTCATCTTCTTGTGATCTCCGCTTACGCCACCAATAATCAATACAAATGCCCGTATGAACTGTTATAGACCAATCTTCAGAACTCAGACCCTGTGACCATCCGGTTTGTGCAGCCCGCCAAATATAAAGATCATCTATATCTGCTTCAGGAGTCATAGGATTTTTTCGTTCAGACAATAGTTTCTCCAATTCATAATCTTTGCGGGCTTCTTGTTCGGCCTGATTCTTCGCAACATAAGCATCTAGCTTTTCTGAGCCCCCTAGAATGTCCATTGTACGAACAAGTACCTCTATAGAACCAACATAACCGGTCTTGATAAAAGTGATACATGCTTGAAAACTAGAACGAGAAATGTCTAAATGTTTTGCAAATGTTAATCTTCCTTGCTCATCGCGAGCAGCTTTCTTAAAACAGGTCGCCGATATAGAATCTTCGGAAAGTCCCAAAAAGCGAGCTAGAATCGGAGGACATATGGTTTGAATGCACGCCATATCTATAACGGCAATATTGTCATTTGCACATAAGATGACTTCTGGTCGTGACATATTCACTGAAGCAGCCATAGAATATTACTTAGTATTTTCTGCGTGTATGTATATGATAAGTATAACAAACAAAATATATATTCAATTTTCTTAAAAAGTTTTCATATCTGTAATAAATCGTGTCTAAGTCACGTTTCGTAAATTATTTGATTAATTATTTAATTTCACTAATTAATTAAATCTATCCAGAATTATAAAAATATATGGCTATAAATGTTATCCAAAATGGCGCAATTGTCATTTTAAGTTCGGCCATAATTGCTATTAAATGAGCAAATAAACCACCAACAATGGCTGTTTTTAAATCATCTCGATTCTTTTTTTCTTCATTAGTTAAGTTGTCTTTTATAAAATACGGTTGTATTATCAATTCATATAAAATAAATATAATGATACCAATCATATTTACTATCCAAACTTTACTAAAAAGAAGATGTTTTAATTTCTCTCTTTTTTTATTTTGAAATATTATAGAAATGCCTATAACCATAAACATTAACATTAAATAATCTAGTTTTTCCATATATTATTAGCTTAGAAAATTTGACATTCAGTGTAAGTTAGTATATTAAATTGTTTGCAAATATATTTTATTTAGAAACAATACTTTTTCTCATCATTATTTATAATGTCAAAGTGTAGATCTATGTACGCGGGCTCTTCTGGAGCAGTTTATAACACCAATGCTATGCAGCCAGGTAATGGAAATGGTAAATGGCAAGGATTAGTATCAACTACTAATAGATCTTCAAGGAGTATCTCTCATGTAAGATCCAGAGCTTATGGTAATAATCGCAATGTTGTATTCTATATTAACCAGCTAGGTGGTGTAGGAGGAAAATCAAAGATGTTTGCTTCAAGAGCTGATGGTCTAAGATTAGAACTCGAAGAGTCTGATACAGAAGAACCTATTGAAACAGTAATAAAGGTTTCTTATAAAATTAACGATAAAGACTTAAATGAATTAAGCCAGGAGGATCAAAAAAAAATAATAAATGATGTTAAACAAAACCATGCAACTGAGTTAGGTATTCCTATAAGTATGATTACAGTAACATTGGTCCAAGGTTCTATAATTATAAATCTGTATATAAAATCTCGAGGGTCTGAGGATTATAATGAAACTCTTATTACGAAACTAAAAGATTATATTGATACGGCTAAGACTAAAGTATTAAATAGTGTGAAAGATGTTTCAAATACAGAGTCATTAACTATAGATGAAAGTTATTCTGGTATGGTAGTTACTAGCACAGATAATAGTCCTCCAGCAGCAGCAACAATCTGGAACCAATTAGGTTCCGATATTGATGGAGAAAATGCTGGTGATCAATCGGGATATTCAGTATCATTAAGTAATGATGGTACAATTGTTGCTATTGGAGCAATC
>Ga0209631_10001022_pt1 | contig 37122 bp, 32 predicted proteins | sample COG_08_FD_184752 | JGI IMG/M metagenome (GOLD analysis project Ga0209631, IMG submission 184752) | Pelagic Microbial community sample from North Sea - COGITO 998_met_08 (SPAdes) (version 2) | ecosystem: Environmental > Aquatic > Marine > Neritic zone/Coastal water | place: Helgoland, sampling... | reverse complement strand
TCCTATTGTTCGCAACAAGGTAGAGCTGGAAGAACAATCCGCCCAATCTGAAATTTTGTCAGTCGAGGGATACGGACAAGTGCACCGTATCGGCGTGATCAATATCCCTACCTTTTATATTGACTTTGAAGCGCTCCAAGCTGGCGATGCGAATTACCGGAGTACGACGCGAGATGTCAAGCGGCTACTGTCTGAACTGAAAAGTGAGCAGGTCGACGCCATCGTCATCGACCTGCGGGACAACGGCGGCGGCTCACTGCAGGAAGCAAAAACACTGACCGGTCTTTTCATCGATCGGGGCCCTACAGTGCAGATTAGAAGCAAATCAGACCGAGTCGATGTACTCACAGACAGAGACTATCGAACCGAATACGAGGGGCCTCTCGGCGTTATGGTTAATCGCTTAAGCGCGTCTGCATCTGAAATCTTCGCCGGCGCAATACAAGACTACGGCCGAGGCCTTGTTATCGGGACGCAAACTTTTGGGAAAGGAACCGTCCAAACCCTGCAGCCGCTTGTGCGCGGTCAACTCAAAATGACTCAAGCAAAATTCTATCGAATCAGCGGTGAATCAACTCAGCACCGGGGAATCGTTCCTGATATTCAATATCCTGAGGATTATGACCCCGAAACCATTGGCGAAAGCACTTTGGATCGGCCGCTCATTTGGGACAAAATTACACCTGCGTTTTACCGACCAAAAGCAGACCTCCAACAGCTTGTTCCAGAGCTGACAAAATTACACAGCGAGCGCATGCGCGCCGATCCAGAATTTCAGTATATCGAAGCTGCATTTTCGTATCGAAAATTACGTCGTGACATCACCGAAATCTCTCTCAACGAGTCTAATCGTCGCGCAGAACAGTCTGAGGCGAAGGCCTTTTGGCTCGATCTAACCAATAAGAAAAGGATTGCCCAGGGGCTAGAAACCTTGGCCAGCTTGGATGAGCTCGATTCTGAAACACAACCCAACCTAAGCTCATTGGACTCAATCGATTCGATCGTCGATGAGGCCGGTGAGACCGGCGTAACCCCTAACTTGCTTGCCGACCCGCGTCCACCAGAGCAACAGCAAACTGACGATCTGCTACAAGCCTCGCCCGATCAGGATCCTGCAGGCACGGAAGTCGCTGAAATCGACGATGAAACGCCGGATGCCTTCTTGGTTGAGGCCGCCAACATTTTGAGCGATTTTATTGGCCTAACGCGGAAGCGCCCAACAGCGAATCAATCGCTATCAGCCACCTAAATCTCCTCTTGCCTTCACCCTAGAAAACCGAGACCACCTCATCGATGGCTTTCCGAGTGATCACAGGCACCGTAGCATCCAAGGCGGGATAGCCTACAACCAGCAACAAATAGGGCCTCTCAAAACTAGGACGAGCCAGCAAATTCTGCAGAAAGCCCATTGGGCTGGGTGTGTGGGTTAGGCAGACCAGCCCCGCTTGATGCAGGGCAGAAATCAAAATCCCCGTTGCGATTCCCACAGATTCAGGCGCGTAATAGTTTTTTTGACGATTTCCGTGTGAATCTAATTGAAAACGTTGTTGAAATATCGCAATGAGATAAGGCGCCTGTTCTAAAAACGGTTTGTTTGCATCCGTTCCCAAGGGCGCTAAGGCCTCCAGCCATTCCTTCGAAGCTCTTTCGCGATAGAAGGCAGTTTCCTCTTTTTCAGCAGCAATTCGAATAGCGCGTTTTTTATCGGGGTCTTTCACCACAGCGAAGTGCCAAGGTTGACGGTTTGCGCCACTCGGCGCCGCGCAGGCTGCTCTGAGGCAATCAAGAATCACGGCTTCAGGCACAGGGTCCGACGAGAAACTTCGAACGGTCCGACGCCGCTCTAAAGAATCGGCATGGCCCGCTGCAAAGGCGATCGACGCCGCTTTTGGGAGGGACCGAAAATCTAGGGGTTGATGGGTCATAAACAGTCTCTCAGGCTTGTATCGCTGAACTTAGCCGATCAGCCTAGCGCACTCCTGCGTCGATGCAAGCCTCTACTGATCACAGCAGAAGAAAGCTACCGTCAAGGTCAATTTTCCACTCGAAGGCAGACTTCCAGCATCGCTACAACAATTGAACCCACCGGGGAGTTGATCACAGTGCAAACCCGCGCCACACTATCCGCCGCTAACTTCATTCATCGGCAACCAAATATGCACTCGAAAAGCCCAAGTACGCGTTCCAAGACACATCGAATCGCAATTCAAATGAAACCTCATCTCATCGTTACAGTGCTGTTAATGTCTGCTATCTCTCTGAGTTCGGCGAGTCAACATTCGCATTCGATCCTACCGCCGCCCTCTTCGCTGCAGTCGATCGGATTTGGTAGCTGCCTTGAGGGCCAGAAATCACTTTCGATTTTAAGCACCATTACCGCGGCGAAACCGGATGTTTTCATCTTTGCGGGGGATAACGTGTATGCAGAAAACGAAACCCTCGACCCAAAACTAGCGTCGCTTCGAGAGGCCTATCAGCAGCTCTCCGAGGCACCAGAGTTTCAAGCGATGAGCGAGGCCGTTCCAATTCTAGCGACATGGGATGATCATGATTACGGCCTCAATGATGCAGGTCAGGACTTCCCGCAGCGTCAGGCCTCTGAGCAATTGTTCGAGTCCTTCTGGGGGGTTCCCGCTGCCGATCCTAGCCGAACCCGGCCTGGAATCTATCGAGTGGTTCGAATAGGCCAAGCGCCGCAAGCCATACAAATCATTCTTCTGGACACCCGATTCTTTCGTACACCGCTTTCAAAACCTTGGATTCCACCGCTAACGGGTCGCTACACGCCCTCGGAAGACCCGCTCCAGTCCATGCTGGGTGAATCGCAATGGCTTTGGTTACAAGAAATTCTCAAAGAGCCCGCGAATTTACGGATTTTAGTGAGCTCTGTACAAGTGCTCGCCGATGGACATCGATGGGAATCCTGGAGAATGCTGCCGTTGGAGCGATCCAAGTTGCTGGATCTACTTGAACAAACGAAAGGAACCACTGTGATGATCTCCGGAGACCGTCATTTGGCGGCTCTCTACCGCAAAAGGACACCAAACGGCGGCGATCTTTGGGAAATGACCAGTTCATCGCTCAACCTACCGCTCTCAGAGATAGCCAGTCAAATCAAGCCGGAGACCGGCAGCTTCCTCCAAGGGCAAGCTACCACGGACGCCAACTTTGGCTGGATCGACATCGATTGGTCTGAGCGAACACTGAGTTTGGAGCTTCGCAATCCAAGAAATATCAGGATCGATGGCGTCAAAATTGACTTCTAAATTAAAGCACTTGAGCCCTGGCTCTCGGGATCGGTGGTTATCTGACCTCTTAGCAGTGCCGATCAAGATCGATCGCATCGAACCCATTCTGACAGGCCACATCGCGGATGTGAGCCGCTTGCACATCAGCGAACCGGGAAGCACCGGCACATCAACCCTGCCCAGCACAGTGATTGTCAAAAGTACCGCAGACCCGCTCATTAACCCACTGGGTCAGACCTTCGATAGCTTCGCCCGGGAGGCCCACTTCTACACAGCGATCGCCCCGAAACTGAGTCTCAGCGTTCCCCATTGCTGGGCAATCGATCAGCAGATCACCGGTCCCTCGGCGTTAATTATCGAGGATTTGGGCACCGCCACTGCTTTTGAACATCACGTCTGTCCTGTCGAAAATGCTCTTGAGTGCTTGTCAGGCCTTCACAGCGTCGAAATCAAATCGCTCGCTATTAATCAAGATATAGATAGCAATATCAGCAGCTTGAAATCGATTTGCAAGAACAATTCTCCGGCATTCTCGCTCTACAATGACATGAATCCAAGCCGATTTAAAACGGCGGTTCTGGACGCCTTACAGAATACAGATCCGTCCCCTCCGGGCTCTACCCACTGCCTGATCCACTGCGACTTCCGGTGGGACAACCTACTCGCCCCTCGAGGCGGCACGATCATTGACTGGGGTGATTACTGCACAGGGCCAAGGGCCTATGACCTTGCCTATTTTCTCGCAACGAGTCTGGCATCAATGCCGTCATCTCAGCACCCTGAAAACCTTGACGAGTGGGTTTTAAGGGCGCTCACCCATTACGAAGCCACATCGAGCAATCTAAGAGACACTCAGAGCGGTCAGGCTTGGTCATCAAGTCTAGACCTCGCCGCCTCAATGGCACGCTGGCTGCCTCTAGCGGCCTGGACCCCCCTGACACTCTTGGCTAAAACAGATTTGTCGATCTCAGGTCGGAACTACTGGCGAGCAGTCCTTGCCGCATGTCACCGCCTATTCGATGTTTTAGCCCATCTGAGCAACTAAGCCTCCAGCACTAAAGCATTCCAGATTGCTTTAGGTGGCGCTCAACAATGTCATAAGCATTTTGTATTTCTTTGAAACGCGCTTCAGCGGCCTCCAATAGTTCAGGCGGCAAGCCATCGGCCTGAACTCGATCGGGATGATGCTTCATCGCGAGCCGGCGATAAGCCCGCTTGACCTCGGACATCGATGCATCTGGCGCACAACCTAACGTCTTAAAGTGCACCTCGAGCGGTACGTCCCCGCTGCCGCTATGCTTAAGTTTCAGACGCGCATAATCGCTTTGGCAGCCAAACAAGGCCGCAGCCTCGCTCAACAGTCGATCCTCTTCAGGGTGAAGCTCTCCATCTGCAAACGCCAGCAACGTTAAAAGTTCCAACAACATCACTAGCATTTGGGGTTGCCGACGAAAGGCACTATGGAACTGCTGGGCATAGTCCATAAACTCAGCGGGTGCATCTTTAGCCTGATTGAAGATGTCGACAGCCAGCGAGCGGGCCTTGGCATCTAGGCGCAGGTTATCCCGCATGACTTGTTCCACGAGGGCAATTTCAGATTCTGAGACTCGGCCATCCGCTTTTGATAATTGGCCGAGCATCGCAAAGGTTGCTGTGAAGAAAACACTTTGTTTTTGTTCGACCTGACCCAAAGCCGAGCCGCCGGCCTGGCCCATCCGATTGGCCAAGACAACCCCTAGGACCGCACCAATTGGCCCCCCCAACATAAACCCAACGCCGCCCCCTAGAAGGGTGCCCATCCAGCTCATCGTTGTGAATCCGGTTTTTTAAACGAGGGTGCGGTCATACCACTTCTCCACCAATGAGCGTCAACAACTGGGCGGTTTTTTCTTCCATCAAATCCGGCAGCCCTCGACTCTCAACATTCAAGCGAATCACCGGTTCGGTGTTAGACATCCGCAAGTTAAAGCGCCAATCTGTAAAATCGAGGCTCAATCCATCCGTTCTATCTATCACAGCGTCTGGGGTTTTAAATTGATGCTCAATGGCTTGAATCACTGACTCTGGATTTTCAACCCGACGATTAATCTCTCCACTCGCCGGAAAAGCGCGCATTCGCGCATCGACCAATTGCGCGAGGGTCTGATTTTTTTCACTCATTAGCCGCGTAATCAAAAGCCAAGGCACCATACCACTGTCGCAATAAGCAAAGTCACGAAAGTAATGATGTGCACTCATCTCACCGCCATACACCGCGTCTTGGGAACGCATGGTTTCTTTCATGAAGGCATGCCCAGTCTTGCTCATCACCGCTCGAGCGCCCTTTGCCTCAGCAATGTCGATGGTATTCCACGTCAACCGGGGATCATGAACAATCGTGGAGTCGGGTTCGGTTTCAATAAAGGCTTGGGCCAATAGCCCAACCATATAGTAACCCTCGATAAATCGCCCCGTGTGATCGAAGAAAAAACATCGATCAAAGTCGCCATCCCAAGCGATGCCTAGATCAGCGCCCGTTGAGGTAATGGCATCGACTGTGGGCGTTCTGTTCTCGATCAACATCGGGTTGGGCACCCCGTTCGGGAAGTTTCCATCGGCACCAAAGTGCACTTTCACGAACTCAAAGGGTAAATCAGGTTCCAGCTGGTCAATGACGGCCCCTGCCCCTCCGTTGCCAGGATTGACTACAATCTTTAGCGGCTTAAGGCGCTCGATGGGATCGACGTAACGCAACAACCGATCTCGATAGGCTTGGCGGTGATCGAGAGTTTGAAGTTGCCCGGTTCGCGAAGATTCGTCAAAATTTTGCGTCTCGATCAAATCCCTGATGGCGAATAAGCCCGTATCACCACTGATGGGTTTTGACTCGGCTTTAACCAACTTCATCCCATTGTAATCTTTTGGATTATGGCTAGCCGTGACCATTATGCCGCCGTCCATTTTAAAATGTTCGGTGGCAAAGTAGATCTCTTCGGTGCCACATTCTCCAATGTGAAAAACATCAACGCCGGATGAGCGTAACCCTTCAATCAACGCGTCGGTGAGCGCTTGGCTCGTCAGACGGATATCATGCCCTACCACCACTTTGGTAGGCTGCAACCAGGTTGCGTAGGCTTTTCCCAAGTCGCGTGCCAAATTAGGATTCAGCTGGTCAGGAATTCGGCCACGGATGTCGTAGGCTTTAAAACAGGAGAGGTCCATAGGATGCGCCGTCATCAATTGAAGCGCCCTAGTTTACACCAAAGGGCTGGAGCGAGCTGCTCCCCTTGCACCCAAGTTCTTCGAAAGGGACTGCTACTTGGCATCCTGATCGTGCTGGCAGGCTGTGAGCCTTCGGCTTTTGAGGGCGCACTGAGCCGCTATCTCGAGGGCATCGAGCGCATCCTTGGTCAGATTCCCGCTAAAGCCTCTGAAATGGGCCCCATACGTCCCCCGAGCGCTACGCCTCCTGTCAAACTAGCTCTGCAAGACGATCACAGGCTTGATTTGCTGGACTACCTCAAGACCACACCCTGCGCGCTGCATCAGCTGATCAGTCAACGTAATTCTAGCCTCGGTCAATTTGCCACCGACTCGACTCGGCTCATCTATACCGTGCAATTTCTTCAGCAGGTGGATCCTTGCATCGCTTATCTGAGTGAGGAGAACCCGAACCTAGCGGATCAGCTGAGAGCGGCGAGCCTCGACAAACGAGAACGGCTGCCGGGGCTACTGCGCTCGAGTATTCTCAGCGGTCCGGAATATCATGCTTTCTGGAAACCCCCTCAGTCCCTAGGCGACTATCCAAGGACGTTGCAAAGTGATCTCGAAGTCGACTTTAAAGCACTCATTGCAGACGTTGCATCCCTCCGTGATGGCGCATTCAAGGATACCGCTGACAGCTTCAATTCAAAACTGAGCGGACTCAATAAAGGTGAAGGTGGATTGATGCTCGCTGCCTGGGAGGACGTCAGCCAATCTTTGGAAATTGCAAACGAGATGATTATTGCCTTTAAGGCGAAACGACCACTTTGCTACCTCAACCGATCTAACCCTCGAGCCGAGCATTTCCAAGGCCTTGTTCGAACCGTTTTCATCGACAGCATTCAGCCGCAAATCAGCGCTCTCAATCGTAGAACCTACGTCTTGATGCCGCTCGTGCGCCAGCTGGAGTCGGATCTTGGCGCCGTGATGGCGCCCGATTTTCGCGCCTTTGTGAATCAGAGGACCCAGCGCATCGAGGCCGGCCGCCAAGCCCTTCGCGATCACGTTGCTCTGCTGGGTGACCTATTTGACAGCTGCGGCGGAATCACGTGACCCGATTGGTCAGTAACCCAACGCCGCGCCGCCTTCGCGAGGATCCGCGAATCCTGTGAAGACGTCACCTTCAATCGAAATGCTGTTGGCATCACCCATCGCGGGACGCTCTTTTAACTGGTGTCCTAGCGCTCTGAGAGCATTTTGTGTTGGCGGATCGATCGCCTCAGGACCGAAATAAATCACATCGGGTTGCCACTGATGATGAATTCTCGGTCGCCGCACCGCGGCCTCTAAATCCAACCCAAAATCAATCATGTTCACAATGACCTGAAGCACCGTCGTAATGATGGTTGAGCCACCAGGTGAGCCTGTAATGAGATAAGGCTGACCTGATTTCAAAACGATTGTTGGCGACATTGAACTCAGCATTCGCTTACGAGGTTCAATGGCATTCGCTGCGTTGCCAACAAGACCATATTGGTTAGCACTGTCAGAACTTGCCGCAAAATCGTCCATCTCGTTATTCAACAAAATCCCTGTACCTGGGACCACCCACTGACTGCCAAAGCTACTATTTAGCGTCGTGGTCAGTGCTACCATCATTCCCGCGTCATCAATCACCGAAAAATGCGTTGTCTGCTCGCTTTCGGGATCCGCCAAGCCATGGCCCACATCCCTGCTCGAGCTCGCCCGCTCCGGGTCAAAACCGGCCATGCGTGCCGCCGCGTATTGTCTATCGATCAAAGCTTGCTGGGGCACCTGCCAAAAGTCAGGATCCCCCAGATGCTCCGCTCGATCGGCGTAGGCCCGGCGCTCAACTTCCGTCATCAAATGAATCAACGCTGCACTGCCAAGCGGCAACGTCTCAAGTTCGAAGTCTTGGAGCATGTTCAGCATCTGAATGAGCAAAATACCACCAGATGAAGGTGGTCCCATCCCGTAGATGTCATAACCTCGGTAACGGCCATGGACCGGCTTGCGCCAAACCGACACATAATCTTTAAGGTCAGCTTGGGTGATGAGTCCACCCCCGCGTTTCATTTCTGCAACGATCGCCTCTGCGACCCAACCCGAATAAAACCCCGCTGCCCCGGCTTTCGAAATTGCCCTCAGGGTTTTCGCCAGATCGGGCTGCCGCCAAAGGTCACCACCCTCCAGGGGACGACTTGGCAGACTAAATTTCGCAACGGTTGCCGGTCTCTCGGGCACCCCAGCAACCAAATCACGTAACCGAGACGCCAGGATATCGGATATTTCAAATCCCGACTCCGCAAGCTCAATGGCGGGCGCAAGCACCTCTTCCCGGGTTAGCTTCCCAAAGCGCCTATGTAGACGTAGTAGCCCATCGACCGACCCAGGGGTACCCGATGCTAAATGGCTATAAAGTGCTTTTCTAGGATCGTATTGGCCCGATTCGTCAAGAAACTGAGTCGGCCAGGATGCCAGCGGCGCTTGTTCTCGATGATCAAGGGTCACCACCTCGCCCGAGGGAAGGCGAACAACTGCAAAACCACCCCCGCCAAGGTTACCGGCCTCAGGGTAAGTGACGCTTAATGCAAAACCCACAGCAACGGCACTGTCTACCGCGTTACCACCCGCCGCAAGGATGTCTAAACCGACCTGGCTGGCCTCCCGAGAGACTGAGACCACCATCCCCTTTGAGCCGCTGGAGGGATTCTCCGGGCCAGCAAGCGCCGAAGTAAAACACATCAACAACAGCCCAGAAAGACATCCCGAGCGAATCCAGGTTGCATTTAAAATCGGAAAATCACAGATCATATTTGTTTACTGCGACCCGCCCAGTAGGGTTCACGGACCAACCGCCGCTGAATTTTTCCCGACGGCAATCGGGGCAAGTCATCAACAAAATCGATACTCTTTGGGGATTTAAATCCCGGTAGATGGTCTCGGCAAAAAGCCATCAAGTCCTCCGCGAGGCTCGATGAAGGGTCAATACCTGGCTTTAGTTGAACAACCGATTTCACGGACTCTCCCCATTCCTCATTGGGGATACCCACTGTGCAGACATCGGATACGGCGGGATGTTTCAGCAACACATCATCCGTTTCCTGCGGATAGATATTGACCCCGCCGGCAATAATGGTTTCTGCGCTTCGGCCCGTTAGAAAAAGATAATTGTCCTCGTCAAAATAACCCATGTCACCCAAGGTGAAGTACTCTCCTCGGTAGCTGTTTTGCGTTTTCTCTGTATCTTTGTAGTAGACAAACCGTACCGCGGGGGCCTTAAAATAGATCGTTCCCACACTCATCGCAGGCAGTAGTGCACCTTCGTCGTCCAGTATTCTATTGTCCGCCCCGTCCGGCGATCTCCCAACCGTACCCGGCTTCCCTAGCCATTCTTCCGGACCAACAAAGAAACCACCACCCCCTTCTGTTGCTGCGTAATACTCAAACAGTACCGGCCCTAAGTAATCCATCATCTGTTGTTTAACATGCACGGGACAAGGCGCGGCGCCGTGCAGGACATAACGCAAGCTGCTGACATCAAATCCGCTACGAAGCGTTTCGGGCAGAGCCAGCAACCGGTGGAACATGGTGGCAACCATATGCGTGTGGGTAATCTTATGAGTCGCCACTAGGCGCAGGGTCTCTTCGGGATCCCATTTGTCCATCAAGACCGTTCCCACCCCCTGATTGATAGGCGCAACAATATTAAAGGCCAGAGGCGCCGCGTGATAAGCCGGACCGGTGCAGAGCGCGCGATCTGTCTCAGGATTCCAAGCCGCAGCAAGCGTCGCCCGGGTTACGGTATCTGCGTTAGCACGGTCCCCCGCGGTTAACTTGGCAGGGGGTATTCGAGGCCGATAAACGCCTTTCGGACGACCGGTGGTCCCCGAGGTGTAGAGCATCTGGGCACCAATTTCCGGATCACTCAAATCGTTTGCATCGACCCCTTCAAGCTGTTCATCATAATCTTCAAATCCGGCAATCGCCCCCCCAACAGAGAGCGCAACCTTGAGGCTTGCCTGATGATCGGCAAGCGCAAGTTGGGCGGGTTCTGCACAACGAATATCCGCAATAAAAGCTTTGGCCTCACAATTGCCTACGATGTAGGACGCGTTATCTCCAGTCAGATGCCAATTTATCGGTGTTACACGAAACCCAGCCCGCTGACAGGCAAAAAACACCTCTAAAAATTCGGGGCGATTCACCAGCAACATCGCGACCCCATCATCGGGTTGCAGGCCCGAGGCTCGAAGGACCCGGGCGAGTTGATTGACTCTGGCGTTGAGTTCGAAGAAGGATCGCTCTCCCATGTTCGATGCAACCGCTAATCGATCTGGCGCATGATGGGCATGGTATGCCAGCATCATGCCCGTTTGGGCAGCGGCCTCTAAATTTTCTAAGTATTCCATGAACAAACCTTCTTTCGACCTATTGGCTTGATAGCATAACCGCGACCAGAAACACAATATGGGTGAACCCGCGAACAGCTTGAAAAAAGGAAAGAGACTCAGTCAAAAGTCGAATTGCCTTGAGGATCGAGGGCGCTAGCGAGCGCCTGGCTCAAGCATCCCGGGGTATGAATTGCATGGGCCCCGTTGGCTTTTGAGCGCCTGGGGACTTCTCCCGCGCGTTATTGATCGTGGGGTCAACGTCGACGACTCGCAGGCCAGAAGGCAGCCTAGGCGCCATCATTTCTTGTACCCTTTCAATGGGTGACCCAGTATCCATCCAAAACTGGACCTCGTCGGGCCGCAGCATCATTGGCAATCGATGATGAAACGTCTGTGTCAATGGGTGGGCATGGGTGGTGATGACGCTGCAGCTGAAGATGGTCTCATGATCACCCTGCCAGCAATCCCAGATACCTGCCAGAAGGAGAACCTCCGACTCATCAGAGGTGAAATACATCGGCTGACGTAGGGCCCCTTCTCGCCGCCACTCAAAATAGCCACTGACTGGAATGACGCACCGCCGCCGCTTGAACGGATCTTTATAGGCCGGGCTAGAGGCCACGCTCTCCGAGCGCGCGTTGAACATGCTGAATTTTTGCTGCGGGCCCTTCGACCAACTCGGTACCAGCCACCAACGCATCCTGGCAGCCTGAGCGCCTTCAGGCGTGTCGTGGAGCACCCAAAGATCATCCGTTGGGGCAATATTCCATGACGTCTCGATCACAGGCATCTCGGAGAGGAACTGCGTTAGGAACGCTAAAACCGGCGCATCGATCACGTTCAGCCTGCCGCACATACTCCCTTCTCCTTAGATAAAACGCCGCCCCAATCGGTGACAATCAGCCCTCTATACACCCAAGTTAATTTAGACTACTCTACTGCAGCTTCATAGATCACAGTCATTTCAACACTGTTATTCGGAGCCAAACCATGCGCCACATCAATGATTTGCTGAACTTCAGCACCGCAGATCTGACCGAAATTTTAGATTGCGCGATCAAAATCAAAGCATCCCCCGAAGACTACCGCGACGCCCTGCTCCATCAAAGCCTTGCTATGTTGTTTCAAAAAACAAGCACGCGAACCCGGGTATCCTTTGAAGTCGCAATGACAGAATTGGGTGGCCATGCCATCTACATGGATTGGCAAACCTCCAACTTCATCCTCACCGACCTTGCCTACGAAATTGAATATTTATCCCGTAACGTTCAAGTGATTATGGCCAGACTGCTCAGCAATGACGACTTCCAGATAATGGCTGACGCCAGCCAAGTCCCCATGATCAATGGCTGTTGTGATCGGTATCATCCGTGTCAAGCCTTAACAGACGTTTTGACCATGATCGAGCACAGTGAGAAACCTTTACCTGATCTCCACCTTTTGTATTCAGGGGTTCAAAACAACGTGTCGAACTCGCTGATCCTCATGGCTGATCGTTTAGGCTTTAGCCTGACCCTTGCAACACCGGAGCCAGAGATTCGCGCCGCAAGTTTCGATCCTCGGTTGCAAGCGATCACGCAGGACAGTGAGAAGATCAACCACGTGGATGATCCAAGGATCGCGATCGATGGGGCAGACTTTATTTACACCGACACCTGGATCGACATGCAGTTCTTTAACGACCCAGAGAAAAAGGCAGAAAAGGCAGCACTTCTCACTAAAATGCAGCCCTTCCAGGTCAATGAGTCACTGATCGAGGGTCACGACCTGATGATCATGCATGACATGCCAATTCATAATGATTATGAAATAACGCCAGGCCTTGTTCGAGATCCGCGTTCGATTATTTTCAACCAAGCCGCCAATCGATTGCATGCCCAAAAAGGTCTGCTGTACTGGTTGCTCAATGCTCAAACATCGCCATGACGTGCTATATCCTTGCAGAGATTCAGATCGATGATCGGAGTCGCTATGCGGACTATGAATCTGGGTTTTTAGCCATCCTCACGGCATATGAAGGTCAAGTCATAGCGGTTGACGAGGCTCGCACCCTTCTTGAGGGACAAGCCTTCGGACACCGTACGGTAATCCTCAAATTTGCATCCGAAGTGGCCGCTCTGACCTGGTATGAGTCAGAAGCGTACCAAAAATTGATGACCCATCGACAAGCCGCAAGCCAGGCCAACGTCTCGATCATTCACGGGCTCGATTAGGATAACAATCCTAGCAGCGTTGGCGTTGCAGCTATTGCTGGCGCCGCGGCGCTTGCTGCTGGGATTGTTGACACAACAGCTCGACCCAATGCATGACTGGAATCGACGTTCCAGCGGCCAGATGCAGGTGACAACCCACGTTCGCGGTGACGATCACCTCTGGCGCGTCACGCTCCAACCCAGCAACCATTTGATCTCGAAGCTGTTTAGACAAAGCCGGCTGCAGAACAGAATAGGTTCCAGCGGACCCACAGCAAGCCAGTGATGCTGGCGCTCCAACCGTTAATTCAAATCCTGCACCCAAAAGCAGCTGCTTCGCCGCCTCGCCAAGACCCTGACCGTGTGACAGCGTGCAAGGAGTGTGGACTGCAATACGACGTGGTTCGACGTTCCAAGTGTAACGTTGCAATATTTCAACCACATCGATCACCCGGCCAGAGATTTCGATCGCCAAAGCATAATCTGGATCGCTGGGGCTAAAAAACTTGGCATAGTCTTTCAGGGTGACGCCACATCCGCTTGCGGTGGAGACAATTAAGGCGCCCTGGGGCACCTGGTCGCGGACTTGATGTAGCAATCGGCGCATATCTTGTCGCCCTTGATCATGCTCTCCCAGGTGGTAATTCAGTGCTCCACAACAAGCTTCGCCCTGGATACTGATGGTGGCAACGGCTTGAGAGGCCAACAATGCCCTCAACGCCTCATTAACCGAGGGCGTCGCCGCCTGTTGCACACAGCCCTCGAGGATCACCACGGTTTGACTGAACGCCTCAGTTTTACGGGTTGCTTGTTGAATCTTCGGAATCCGGGGAATACCAACGGGCAACCAGCGTATCAGCCATTTCAAGGATCTAAGGGTACGGAGCGCCTTAAACCCTGTCTTCAGCAAACCTTGAGCGGACAAGATTCGTCGCAGCACTCCTCGTGACAGTCGAGATCTGAGCGAACGAGCGTGAGTGTCTGCCATGATGCCTTTAGCAATATCTAGAAGCTCCGTATAGGCGACACCAGAAGGACAATGGGTTTCGCAACTTCGACAAGTCAGGCACCGATCCAAATGGGTGCTGTGAGCTTCCTTCACTTCGCCCACTTCAAACATTTCTTTGATCAACGCGATCCGGCCTCTGGGACTATCATTTTCATCGCCTAAGAGCTGATACGTCGGACACCCTGACGTGCAAAAACCACAGTGCACACAGCTTCGCAAAATGGTCTCTGCACGAGCAGCCTCTGGAAGATTTTCGAATCGAGGATGCAAGGACGTCTTCATGGTCGGTGTCGTAGCTTTGGGTAATCGACAAAACGCGCCTGCGGATCGAAAGCAGTCTTTAGCCGTTCTTGCACCCAACCCACAGGATCATTGCGATTGGACCATGTATTCAAAGTGCCTTCGCCAGGCTTAAAGCAGGTCACTACGCCATGGGCTTTGTCGATAATGGGGGGGTCAAGACTGTCAAGCCAGCGCAACCGACCACCCCAGTCAAAGGCAATCAGCCCCGGCTGTTCCATCGAGATCCCTGAGGGGGCATCCCAACGCCAAAGATGGTGCTGTACTGGGAACTCTAGGTTTTGTATTTTTCGTACGACTTCATCTGAGTCCGAGCTAATCGCGCCAGTCAACCGATTCTCGGCTTGAGCCACCTGCCCCGGAGAGCCGCTAAACCGTAAATACAACACATCCTCAAAAAAAACAGCGCCCGACAGTCCCCCTTGCCGGCGATACAGCTCGATGGTCTTGATCGCTTGCGCCGGTGACATTGGAAGCTCGAAGACTCGGGTTGCCTTGGGGGCAGGCAGAACCTTCAGCGCCAGCTCAAGAATCAAGCCTAGACTGCCCATAGAGCCCACCATTAAACGACTCACGTCATAACCCGCTACATTTTTCATGACATCGCCACCAAAAACGGCAACCTGCCCTGTTGGTAAGACAACTTTAGCGCCAAGCACATAATCTCGGATACCGCCTAGGAAAGGTCGCGCAGAACCGCCTAGACCCGCTGCAACGACCCCACCCAGGGTGGAGCCAGGCCCAAGGATCGGAGGGTCAAATGGCAAGTATTGTCCTTGCTCGGCCACTTCAGCTTGCAGATCGATGAAACGCGTACCCGACCGAGCCCGAATCACCAACTCATCGGGATGATAGTGCAACGTGCCGGTGTGGGTAGCGGTCGAAACAACCCGCGCGCTGGTCGAGGGCCGCATAAAAGATTTCGATCCGGCACCTTCGGGACACACCTGCTCACCTTCAGCCGCCGCAGCTTCAATTTGGTCAAGAATGGATTGAGTAGCATCCATGTCAAAACCTTGGTAATTCCGGGTGCCGAGTCTGTCCCTGATGAACATGCATCGCCCCAAACTCCGCACATCGGTTCAGGGTCGGCACGGCCTTCCCTGGATTCAGCAGACCCTTGGGGTCAAAGGCTGCCTTGATAGCATGAAACACATTCAACTCTACTTCTGAAAATTGAACGCACATTTGGTCGATTTTTTCGAGCCCGACTCCGTGCTCACCGGTAATGGTCCCACCATATTCGAGGCAGATCTGCAAAATATCAGCGCCGAAGGCCTCCGCCAGCTGGAGCTCACCAGGGGCGTTAACGTCATACAAAATCAATGGATGCAAATTGCCATCCCCTGCATGAAAAACATTGGCGACCCGCAATCCGTAGTGCGTTGAACGTTCTGCGATGGCTGTCAAAACATCGGCGAGATGGCGTCTAGGGATCGTGCCATCCATACAATAGTAATCCGGCGCAAGACGCCCCACCGCCGGGAACGCGGCTTTTCGGCCCTGCCACAACCGGGCTCTAGATGCCGCATCATCCGCACGGGTTAGCGACTTTGCACCCGCTTTCCGCAGAACCGATGACACTTGGTCTGCCATCGCATCGATCTCATCAATTCCGCCGTCTAACTCGCACAACAGCAGCGCAGCTGCGTCTCTCGGATAACCCGCTTCAACAAAATCCTCCGCAGCTTGAATCGCGAGACGGTCCATCATTTCAAGCCCCGCTGGCAGCACACCTTCGGCAATCACCGCGCTGACTGCATGGGCGGCGGTTTCACTTGAGTCAAAACCCGCCATCAAGACCGTCACCGCTTCAGGGCGGGGTAACAACGTCACCGAGACTTCAACAATGACCCCCAGCATACCCTCAGACCCATGGAGCAACGGCAGTAGATCAAACCCGTCACTCCAAAGCTGATTGTCATCAAGATGGAGCAGCTGGCCGTCGGCTAATAGCACCTTAAGACCACACACATTATGAAGGGTTAAGCCATACTTAAGACAATGTACGCCCCCCGAGTTCTCAGCAACGTTGCCGCCAATACTACAGGCGATTTGAGAAGATGGATCGGGGGCATAAAACAACCCATGGCGCTCGACCGCTTGAGAGATCGCAAGGTTTGTCACGCCTGGCTCAACCCGTGCTTTGAGGCCCGCTGCATCAATTTCTAGGATGTGATTGAACTTGGCCAAGCTGATGAGCAGCCCATGAGCCAGGGGCGTTGCACCCCCAGAAAGCCCCGTGCCAGCTCCTCGCACAACCATCGGAACCGATTGGTCATGGCAGAGACCCAGCACAGCTTCCAACGCCTTAAGGTTATGCGGCAACACCACCGCAGGAGGCACCACGGCCAGTGCGGTCAAGCCATCGCTCTCATAGACCTTGAGACGACTCGAATCTTCGATCAAATCCAGATCGGAAATTTTTCGGAGCTGTTGGAGTAAAGCTTTAGGAATCATGCTGGTTTACACTGATGCGGCCACCTGGATTATAGATGCTTTAGCGCAGAAGACACAGCGCGCCCTGGTCTAGGCTATACTGATCGCCCGCTAAGGAGGAACCCGTGAAATTTAACACCACAGAAGAAATCTTAGAAGATTTCAGACACGGAAAAATGGTGCTCATTCTCGATGACGAAGACCGCGAGAATGAGGGCGATCTCATCATTGCAGCCGATGTTGTGACCCCCCAACACATCACTTTTTTTGCCCGGGAAGCCTGCGGACTCATCTGCTTGACCATCACCGAAGCTCGGGCACAGCAACTTAAACTACCGCTGATGGTGGACCACAACTCATCCCAGCACGAGACCAACTTCACAGTTTCGATTGAGGCCGCCGAAGGCATTTCGACCGGGATATCAGCGGCGGATCGAGCAAGAACCGTGCGTGCTGCGGTTGCCAAAAACGCGAGACCCGAGGACATCGTGATGCCCGGACATATCTTTCCTCTCATCGCCAAACGCGGAGGCGTTCTGAATCGTGCAGGCCATACCGAGGCCGGTTGTGACCTTGCACGCATGGCCGGTTATGAAGCAGCAGCTGTGATTGTCGAGGTCATGAACGAAGACGGCACGATGGCCCAGCGACCGGAGCTCGAAGAATTTGCGGAAAAGCATGACATCAAAATTGGTACCATCGCTGACCTCATTGAATATCGGGTTATTAACGATAAGACCGTCAGTGCGGTGGACGTCAAAACGATCAGCACCGAGGCTGGAGAATTTCAGCTGCACACCTACGAAGACAGCACCTCGGATGCGATTCATTTGGCCTTAACAAAAGGCACTATCAACAGTGAAACGCCGTGTTTGGTGCGAGTTCAAACCATCAATGTTTTGCGCGACGTCTTGGGCGCAGACAGACCTGGATTTGACCAATCCTGGTCAACGAGTGCCTCTCTTGAGGCCATTTCGAAGTCGGATTGCGGCGTTTTGGTGGTTGTTGGCCAACCCCATGCACCCGAACAAGAACTCGCGCAAATTCAATCGTTCCCAGAGATACCGGTAGCAGACCGCTCGGTCGCCGAATCGGGTGTCTATCGGGTCATCGGTGCGGGTTCGCAGATCCTTCGGGATCTTGGGGTGGGTAAAATGCGGCTCCTATCGAGCCCGACCCGGTACAACGCCTTGTCGGGTTTTGGCCTTGAGGTCATTGAATTTATAGAAGCATGAGCCCATCATCGATCACAAAGCATTGTTTGTCCGACCACATTTTGCCCTTATGAGGCGCGATAATATGACTGATTCACTGAGTGTCGTTACCCAAGCGGGTGCTGCACCAACGGAAACCAATCTCGCGAGAATTCTTCGCGTCAATCTCCTAGGGCAAGGCCCCAAGGCCTTAAGTGGCCTTCCTGACCATGTGACGCTTCAAGACAATAAAACAAAGAGACTGATTCGACTTGCAATCACCGCCCAGGGAATTGTACTGAGCCGAGCAAAGGCATCATCCGTCGTCGACGTGACTGGAAACTTCGATCCGTTTAAAGGTTCGCCTCCCGAATTTTCGGTTCGAGCCGGTTGGCGCCGACCGCTTCTGAAATCCAGATTGCGGGCACTTTTGACCCCTCGATTCAAGCCATGGGCTGTCGCGGCGTCCGAATTGTTCGATCGATCCAATCAAACTAAAAACAGCGAGCTGACCATCACGATGCTCTGCAACGACACCGATGAGCAGCATGTGTGGGGGCGAGGTTCGGAAAACGTATCGATTATTGCCAGTCAACAAACGTTAACGCATCTCTTCAACGGGATCTCGATGCTGATCGATGATATCTTAAAAGGTAGAATTCAGTGTCAGGCGAGTATGCGAAATATTGCCCTGATTACGGATGCAACGATCGATCAATGGTTGGACTCAACGCCATGAATACACCTTTTAAAGGGGAAAGTGATCTCAATGCCTGGCTCGACCGACATCATGTATCACGGATTAGAACCCAAGCGACGGACCTGGATGGCTTCGCCCTAGGAAAGTACTGTGCCCGCGAAAAATTTTTAAAGGCGTTGCCAATTGGCCATAACCTTGCCGATGTCTCCCTAGGATCTGACAGTAAGAGCACGCCCCACCTCGGCTTCTGGCATAGCTTCCGTCAAGGTGCCATTGGAGATATCGCGCTCAAGCCTGACCTTGATACGCTCGTCCCTGATGGTTTAGAAAGTGATCTTGGACACGCGATCTGCGATTTCGCTCAGCTTGATGGCTCCCCTATTTCGCTCTGCCCGCGCACCAAACTCAAAACATTAGAGCAACAGCTGGCCGATCAAGGATTATCGGTCAAATGCACCTTCGAGCTTGAGTTCTTTCTTTTCAACAACTCGTATGCTGATGCCGCGAGAAAGCGTTACCAAAATTTAAGCCCGGTTGGCGCTTCGCCGCTAGAAACCATCTATTTTCTTCGAGATTCGTTTCATGCAGCACCGTTCATGCAACAGGTTCTTGACCGACTCGATTGGTATGGAATCCCTTGGGAGGCATGGAATGACGAGAACGGGCTCGGCCAAATAGAATTGAATCTAACACCCACGACACCGACAGAAATGGCTGACCGTGTGGTGAGAGCAAAGCAAATTATCTTTGAAACGGCGGTCCAGCAAGGCCTTTCTGCAACCTTCATGGCCCACCCGCAAGAGGGTTTTTCCAATGGCATGCACGTCCATCACTCTCTACTGAGAGACGGCATCCCACAATTTTTTGACTCTAATGCGCGCAACCGCCGGTCACCGCTACTGATGAACTGGTTAGGTGGCCTCCTCAGCACGATGGATGCGTCGGTCAGTTATCTATGTCCTAGTCCCAATTCTTATCGAAGACTGAGGGAATTTGCAGCACCACCGGTGACTGCAACCTGGGGAGAGGAAAATAAATCAACCGGCATTCGTCTCATTTGCGATGCTCCCAAAAGTGCACGCATCGAACACCGCGTGGGGGCTGGCGACCTTAACCCCTATCTTGCGATGGCAGCCATACTGGCAGGGGGGCTGGTTGGGCTTTCCGAGGAGAAGCCGCCGCCACCCGAATTCACCGATCTGGGTTGGGGCATTCCAGACTCCGTACCTCGATTGCCCTCTGACATCATGTCCGCTGCAAAGGCCTTACAATCTGCAACCAAACTCAAGACATTTCTCAATGCCGAAGACGTTGATTACTGGGTTAAGTCCCGCAGACACGAGTGGATGCTGTTCCACCGGGCAGGCGTTGATCCGGACAGCGCGACACCGACCCAATGGGAGTACGAACGATATTTTGCGACCGTTTAGATTGCTCAGCGATTGAGCGACCAGCGCAATAGACTAAAGATCATTTTGTTTGCCGGAAAAAGGACTAAAAAAGGGCACAGTTTAGCTCTATTTCAACGCGCGTATTATCTCGGGCACCGCTTTATCTCAGGATCAATTTTTTTCAACCTTGCTAGCGCCAAGAGTCCATAACAGCCATACTGACTGTGGATCAAGCCACCCGGTATTCGTTGATATCGATTTCATCGATCTGATCTTCGAGTAAGAACTTATCCGCATAGTCCTTGTAAACACCGCTGTCGAGAAACAAGTGATAGAGGTCTTTGTCCATATGATTGTCCTTCGCCATAAAGGACATAATCCTCAGACTCTGAGATAAAGTCTTACGGTCTTTATAGGGCCGATCAGCAGCGGTTAATGCCTCAAAGACATCAGCAATCGCCATCACCCTAGCCTGAATCGACATTTGATCACCCGTTAAACGACGCGGGTATCCCGTACCATCTATTTTTTCGTGGTGACCGCAGGCAATTTCTGGGACACGTTTGAGCGACTTCGGCAACGGCAAATTTTCGAGCATCACTGCCGTTTGAACGATATGATCATTAATAATGAATCGCTCTTCGTTGGTTAAAGTTCCTCGGGAGATACTGAGATTGTAGACCTCTCCCTTGTTAAATTTATATTCAGGCACATCAACTTTAAAGCCGTAGGGGTTTTCTGGATCTGCGCTAAAAGGGAGCACCTCATAGGGAATCAAATGATCATCACGGTCGTCCAGCAGCGGCTCTTCACACGGCAGGATGGGTGCCGGCGTCCGCTCAAAGCGCTTACGCTCTTCAATTGAGATCCCTACCCGATTGTCCAGTGTTCGCACAACTTTTTGGTCGGCGATCGAACGAACCCGCTCTTTTGCCTCATCATCAAGGAACTCACCACCCACATTGGTTTCGGCGATAAAGTAGTAATCAGAATCAATCTGAGCCAGCTCCTCGGCCAATTTTGCTTCCAAGCTAGGCGCATCGCCGCCAGCGATAATCTCCTTTAGACAGCGAATTTCTGCATCACGCTTGATCACTTCGAACCGCGCTCGGACTTCGTGAATACGATCGGTTATGGTCTCTAACTTGGTCGCTTTATCAACAACGTATTCCGGGGTCACCACTTTACCGCAGTCGTGCATCCACGACGCGACATACAGTTCATAGCGATCTTCTTCTGACAAATTAAAATCTTTAAAAACCCCCGATTTTTCTGCATTTGCTGCCTCAGTCAGCATTTGCGCGAGTTCTGGTACCCGCTGACAATGTCCTCCGGTGTAGGGTGACTTGGCATCAAGCGCATTGGCCAACAATTGAATAAAAGCTTGCTGCAAATCCGTCATCTCTTTAAGCAAAGTAGCGTTATCGAGTGCCACGGCGGCTTGGGAGGCAAGGGCCTCAATGATGGGTTGTATATCCCCGTCAAACGGGCCGACTTCTTGACTCTCTGGATCGGTTCGATTGAGCAGCTGTAAGACACCAATCACTTCATCGGCGTTATTTTTCATCGGTACAGTCAGAAAGGAGGTCGATCTAAAGCCCTTGAACCCAAATGCTTCGTCAAACTTTTTCGTGCCACTAAAATCGAAATCGTCCGATAGATAAACGTCAGGAATATTGACGGTCTGGCCCATGTTTGCGGCAAACGTCACAATGTTGTGGGTATTAGGTTTTCCCTCGTCGTTTAAGAGCGCCATTGGTGGCAATGTCACCTCTGACCCTGTTGTTCCACCCTGGGCGATTTCTAAAGAATTCGTGCGGACAATCTCAAATTTTAGAAAATCTTCATCTCTGAGGTAGAGCGTCCCCCCATCCGCTTTAGAAATATCCATTGCCTCAAGAAGAATCTTCTCCATAAGGACCGTGGTGTCCTTTTCGGCGGACAGTGCAATCCCAATCTCGATCAATCGATTGGCGGAACTCATTTCGCTGGTCATGACCTCTCCTCCTTTTTAATCGCTGCGTTCTAAGCAGTATATTGGACAATTCATTGCAAAATGCAAAATATATCGTCCCTCCCTGCACGGCGTAATCTGGTAGAATCGATCCTATTGAGGAGCTGACTATGACTGTAAAGATCCCTTACGTTTATCAATATGACTTTGACTATGCCAAGCTAGAAATCGTCTCCCCTTTGGTCCGGAGAATCACCGCCCGCAACCCATCGGGTTTTACCTTTAACGGCACGGGCACCTACATTATTGGTCACGGGAATGTGGCGGTCATCGATCCAGGACCCATGATCGATGAGCACATCAAAGCTCTGGAGCATACACTCTCCGGGGAGCGAGTTACCCATATTCTGATTACTCACACGCATATGGATCATTCTCCTGCGGCTGAACCTCTAAAACAGATCTGGGGATCACCAACCTTTGGTTTTGGGCGTCATGGCGCCGGAAAAATTGCGGAAGGAACGCCGATAGAAGAAGGCGGTGATATGGCTTTTGAACCGGATCATCATGTATCCGATGGTGAGATCATTCAGGGAGATGGATGGACCATTGAATGCGTTTACACCCCTGGACATACCTCTAATCACATGTGTTACTGCCTACAGGAAGAAAAGGCCCTGTTTACAGGTGATCATGTGATGGGTTGGTCGACAAGCGTCATCGGACCGCCTGACGGCGACATGACAGCGTATATGGACAGCCTCAAAAAATTACAACTTCGAGATGATCAAATCTACTGGCCGACCCATGGGACAGCGATCACCGATGTCCAACCGTTTGTTCAAGCGTTCATCGATCACCGAAGAGAGCGAGAACAGCAGATTATGGCGTGCTTAAGAGACGGTATTACTCAAATCCCAGACATGGTCCCGGTGATGTACACCCAAACCGATCCAAGAATGTTCCCGGCCGCAGAACGATCGGTTCTCAGCGCCATGATCCGGCTTATAGAAACCGGGGAAGTGTTGTGCCGCGAAACGCCCACGACCCAAACAACCTTCTCATTGCCCGAGTAGGGGACTTTCTTGAAGTAGCACTTCTTGAAGAAGCACTTCTTGTAGGAGCGCTTCATGGCGAAGGGCCTCTTGTAGCAGAGCTTCTTGTAGCAGAATTTATTGTAGCAGAGCCTCTTTCAAGGAACCCTCTTAGCAGCATCATCGAAGCATGTCGCCTCACCCTTGACCTGCTCACTGCCCAGCCCTAGCGTTGATGGAGCAGCCTTCGGTTTTGCGCGCTTGCCAGTTATCAGACTTGTTATCGTAGCGCCTGTTGACGCGCTCTTGGACACTCTGCTGGCGTCATCGGGTGCAATCTCAGGGATTACCCCATCGCAGTGATTTGCTGCCAAAGATCTGTTTTCGTATCTGCCAGCAACTCACGACCTAAACGCTCCTGCCAATATCCCTCATGCCCAAATTCATCGCGCCAAGACCAAAGTCGACGGGTTAGGTGATTTAACCGATGATCCTTGGTGTACCCGATTGCGCCGTGGACCTGGTGAGCGATTTCAGCCGACAACCCTGCCGCTTCCCCAATCCTGGCCTTGGCAATGGCGACATCCATGAGATTCAGAGGTTGTGTAACCATCAAGGTCTCTGCGGCCCGAGTACTGGCAGCCACCTGAGTTGCAAAAACAGCTAATTGTTGTTGAACAGCCTGAAACTTAGCAATCGGTTTCCCAAACTGGCTTCGTTCCAACGCATACCCGACGGTGAGACTCAAAGCTTCCTCTAAAGCACCCGCCATCATCGCCGACCGCATAGCCGCTCCGCGCATCTCAATAGCCTGCAGTCCCTCACCACTCAAAACGATCTGATTTGAGGTCTCGATCTTCTGATCGATTACCACAGCATCACTGGGCTCTCCCGCAAGGTTCACTCCGGGCTCAATTTCAACCTGGGAGGCTAGAACCTGACATAGAACCGTTTGATCATCGCGTTCAGCAACAACGAGCAACGTTTTTGCATCACGACCAAATCTGATTTTCGCGCCTCTTCCCACAAGACGATGGTCCGCATCCAAAGAGAACTGCCCGGACGCCATCACCAAAGGACCGTCTGAGAGCGCCACACCGAGAGCGGACAACACACTCACACCCAGCAATGTTTCAGCCAGGGGTAGCGGCAGCGCATAACGACCCGCCTCTCGAAGCACCACCAAAACATCACAAAAATCACCGCCGCCTCCGCCCAAAGCCTCAAACCCGCCGAGGGTTGTAAGACCTTGCTCTTCTAGGAGTGTCCAAAGCGCTTCTGGATATTGCCCCTGCTCTGCTTGATCCAACAACTCGGTGCTGCAATGGTCACTGAGAATTCGACGCGTCACCGACGCCATCAATTGCTGTTGTTCGTTCATCGTCTACCTCAGTCCCAAGCCACGGGCGATCATCCCACGCAGAATTTCCCGTGTACCCCCGCGTAGCGTGAAAGAAGGCGCATGCAAAACACAATCATTGAGCGCCTGAGCAAAACCTTCGGAGACCTGATCCGGTTGCTGTAATCGAATCATCTCGGGGACCCATCGCTCATAACTGTTGCCCAAATCTTTGATCAAGGCAGCCTCATTATCTGGCATTTCACCCGCCTCCAGCAGACTCGCAATCGAGATGGACATCCGGCGCAATACCACCAAGTGAGCCACCATCTGCCCGTAGAGCCGGGTTTGGGCCTCGGTGGGATTCGGCGCGATGCTCTTACCAAACTCAACTAATACCCTAAAAGCACTTAAAAACCGCTCTGGACCACTGCGTTCATAGGCAAGCTCACTCATCACTTGAGCCCAGCCGTTGCCTGGCTCTCCCACCACGTGATCATCGGGGATAAACACGTCGTCGAAAAAGATCTGATTAAAATCCTGCTCTCCGGCCAGGTTTTCAATGCCCCGGATCGTGACGCCCTCGGCCTGCAGGGGCACGATAAATTGACTCATGCCCGCGTGACGCTGCTCCGACGGTGGGGACGTTCTAACCAGCGCCACCAAATAATGATTCAGGTGGGCGTTACTGGTCCAAATCTTACTGCCGTTGAGTTTCCAGCCACCTTCAACTGCAACCGCACTGGTTCTGATCGACGCAAGATCTGAACCCGTATCGGGTTCAGACATTCCAATGGAATAAAAATGGTTGCCTGCCGCAATCTCTGGTAAAAACTGCGCCTTTTGGGCCTCGGTGCCAAATCGCAGAAGCAGTGGACCGCTTTGCCGATCAGCAATCCAGTGGCAACCCACCGGAGCACCCGCAGCCAGAAGCTCTTCCGTCACAACGTAACGCTCTAAAAAGGATCGCTCCCCTCCCCCGTAGGCCTTTGGCCAAGTCATGCCTATCCAGCCTTTGGCTGCGAACCGCTTCGAGAAGTCAGGACAGGCCCCGGCATTAAAGTCGGAATTAGGTACCCAATCCTTTTCTTGATTGAGAAAATCACGGACCTCTTCTCGGACCCTTGCAAGCTCTGGAGGAAGCTGCGCCGGTGCAAAGTTCATTCCCTGAAACATTTTTTCATCCTCCTTGGTCGCTTTACCCCTAGCACTGCCCCGGGAATGGTGGCCTAAAGCCACCAGGTCCTCTGCGAAAGACTCCGCCCTTGAAGTTCAGTGCAACCGCTTGGCTCAGGCAGTGAAGCAGGGCCGATCTTTTACGCGTCCGTGCCAGGCGGCAATATTGGCATGAGCTGGGTTCATAGGTTGTCCGACTTGCCCGCCGAATTCCAAAAACACAGCCAGTAAAATATCCGCCAGAGAGAACCGGTCACCGCACACATAGTCCTGACCTTCCATGAGCGCATCAAGCCAACTCAGACCTTCTTGCGCCATCGCTTTAAGGTCATCCGCGGCCTGGGGCAAAATCCGCATTCGGTCTTTAAACATTGGCGCACCCTCTGCGGCCCTGAAGCCATTAGTCAAGGGTTCAACAATTTTCAGATCAATTCTACGGACCCACATTCTGGTGATCACTCTGTCTTCAGGAGTTTCTCCGATGAGCGCGCTGCCACCCGCCACTTCTGCCAAATACTCACAGATCGCAGTAATCTCTGAAACCACTCGGCCATCGTCTAGCTCAAGCGCAGGTAACTGCGCGCCTGGGTTGACCCCTCGATAGGCTGCCTCACGATTCTCCCCGGCCATAATATCAATAGTCGTTTGAGGGACTTCAAGCCCCAATTCAGAGGCAAATACACGAACCACCCGGGGATTTGGACCGACAGAATTGTAAAGTTTCATGACACATCCTTTTTGATTGAACGATTGTTATACCGGAGTGGTCCCTGGAGTGCCAGCAGAGCACAGATCTATCCTTCTTGGAAAGGTATCGGCATAATGGACGTTGATGGTCTAACACCCTTATCACCCTGCAATTCAGCCATCGCACAGATCAGATCAATCGGGCGATATCTTCAGGATCCAGTATGCTGCCAGCGCAACAAAGCTCTCCCCGCACGCTTCAACTTTGGCCTTTATTTTTGAAAACATCTAAGGGCTTTAGGGGCCAGTTGCTGATTGCACTAACGTCGATGGTCGCTTGTTTCATTTTTTTATTTACGGTGCCCATGATCACCCGATCAATGCTGGATCAACTCAGTGGCGAGCCGCCAGATACTTATTCGCGATGGATTTCAATTTTGATACCGGCTGACTTTGACGGTGATGCCGTTTTGTATGCGAGTCTAGGGATCTCAGCGCTGCTTATTGTGATGGTGACTGCGCTTGCCGGCGGATTTATATTCCTTCGTGGACGTGCAATCGCGGCGGCGGCTGAGGGAATGGCGAGAAGACTTCGCGACACCCTCATGGATCATCTCAATCACCTCCCAATGGGCTTTCATCAACGTTTTGACACCGGCGATCTCATTCAACGCTGTACTTCAGACATCGAGACCTTTCGGGTCTTTATCAGCGGTCAAATTATAGAAATCGGCAGAGCGGTTCTGATGCTCATCATTGTTACCCCGATTCTACTGAGCCTGGACGTCAAAATGACCGTCATCGCCATGATCACCATGCCAGTTTTACTGATTTCCGCCGTCTTATTTTTTGGCCGGGTTAAAACCATGTTCCAGAAGGTCGACGAGGCTGAGGCGGCTCTGACAACAGTTCTTCAAGAAAATCTCACAGGTATTCGAGTCGTTCGCGCTTTCGCCCGACAGGACTTTGAGCGTCAAAAATTTGGAGACGCCAATGCACGCTTTCGCGATGAAAATCAGCGCTTATTTCGGTTTCTCGGCGCGTATTACGGCGCCAGCGATATTGTCTGTTTGTTTCAGGTCGGGCTGATTCTCATTATCGGCGCTCAGTGGGTTTTAGCCAACGAAATGACCGTCGGTACGTTGTTTGCTTTTATCACCTACGAGAGCATGATCATCTGGCCGATTAGGCATATGGGACGGGTTTTAACCGATTCGGGAAAAGCGGTGGTGGCACTGCGCCGTCTCGCAGAGGTTTTATCCGAACCGGTCGAGAGCAGTACCGAAGCTACTCTGACCCAACCCCTCAAGGGCGGCATCAAGCTCTCCAATGTTAATTTTCAGTTTGAACCCGACCAGCCCGTGCTCTCCAACTTATCTTTGACCATCGCACCCGGGGAAACTGTTGCACTGATGGGACCACCGGGATCAGGGAAGTCGACCCTTTTGCAATTGCTGCTGCGGCTTGAAGACCCAGACAGCGGGGCAATCTGGCTCGACGATCACCGGCTTGAGGACGTGTCACGCAAATCGATCAGGCGCCAGATCGGCGTTGTACTTCAAGAATCGTTTTTATTCGCGGGCACCATTGGCGAGAATTTAAGAATCGGTCGAACCACCGCTGACGATGAAGCCTTACGTGCGGCGGCGGCCACTGCCGATATTCTTGAGACCATCGACAGTCTGCCCAATGGACTATCGACCCAGGTTGGGGAGCGTGGCGTGACCCTATCCGGGGGGCAAAGGCAGCGATTATCAATTGCCCGGGCCCTGCTGAAGGACCCTGCCATCTTGATTCTTGATGATGCTTTATCAGCCGTAGATACCGATACTGAGGCAAGTATTTTGGCGAATTTGAGGCAGCAACGTCAGAACAAGACGACGATCATCGTGGCCCACCGTCTCTCAACCATCATGCAGGCTGATCGGATTTTTGTTTTAGAAGACGGCAAACTCTCCCAAGCAGGCAATCACGAGAGCTTGTCCCAGAGCAAGGGCATCTATCAAGACCTATGCGCGCTACAGGGCCAAGTTCAGCAAGAGATCTTGAACCATCGGGATACCAAGGAGCTGCCTGTATGACCGATGCCTTTTATGATGATGACAATACCCTTGACGAATTCAGTCCCGATAAGGACCTCAAGTTGGGAGTTTGGTCGCAGCTAGCCCGTTATGCGCTGTGCTATCCCCAGGACCTCATCATGCTCGCATTATGTGCTGTTTTGGTCGGCATTTGCGAAATCACCTTTCCCCTGGTCACCCGCTGGGTCATTGACGACATTGGGTCCCTCGGCGCAGCAATAGATCTTATCTTCTACAGCGGGCTCTATGGATTGCTTTGCTTAGGTCTCGGCGTGGGTGTTGTGGGATTCCTTTGGTTTGGCGGAAAACTCAGAAGCCACATGAGTCACGACATTCGCCGGGATGGTTTTGAGAATCTACAGCGACTGTCTTTTTCCTACTACGATCAACGTCCGGTGGGATGGCTGATGGCTCGAATGACCTCAGATTGCGAACGGCTATCCAATATTATGGCCTGGGGTATCTTGGATTTGGTCTGGTCTTTTACCATTATGCTGGGCATTTCTGGCGCAATGTTAGTCATGGAGCCCCGTCTCGGATTCATTATTTTGCTCAGTTTGCCCGCACTCGCCTATATCAGTCGCTATTTTCAGACGCGTATTCTCAAGAGCGCTCGCGAGGTTAGACAAACAAACTCAAGAATTACAGGCGCTTATAACGAAAATATTATGGGGGTTTTAACCAGTAAAGTCTTCGTCAAAGAAGCCGACAACCTCGACAAATTTGGCAAAATCACCGACCGAATGCACGGGGCTTCTATTCAAAATGCTGTGCAGGCAGCCATCTACTTGCCGATCGTCTTGACACTCTCCGCTCTGGCCACCGGGATCGCATTGGTCATTGGCGGGATCGAATCAGCTTGGGGCATCATTACCACCGGAACGTTGATCGCCTTTTTGACCTACACCCGACATTTTTTTGAGCCAATCGAACAGCTCGCCCATTGGTTTGCTGAGATGCAGATGGCTCAGGCATCGGCAGAGCGCGTCATGAGCCTCATTCAGGCCGAGTCTGAGATTCGCGACAGTGAGCAGGTTGAGGCTCAAATCGCCGCTCATACGGGCAGCTCCTCGTTGGCTGCCGATGGTTATGAGCAAACCATTGATTCGATCACCTTCGATCGGGTCGGCTTTTCCTACGAGAACGGCCCACCCATATTGAGAGATATCAACCTCGTCTTAAAGCGGGGCCAAAGCGTTGCTGTGGTTGGGGCAACCGGCGGGGGTAAAACGACCCTGATCAGCCTGCTAGCTCGGTTTTACGAGCCTACCGAGGGCAGTATTCGGATCAACGACATCGATTACAGAAATCGCAGCCTTCACTATCTGCAATCCAACCTTGGGGTCGTACTGCAATCATCGCACCTATTTAAAGGCACGATCTCCGACAACATTCGATATGGTCGCCTTGACGCGACCATCGATGAGATCCATGCTGCCGCCCTCAAAGCTGGCGCTCACCCGGTGATTACAGAGATGCCAGAGGCTTATGACACACAAATCAGCGAAGGCGGCGCCAGCTTGTCTGCGGGCCAAAAGCAACTGATTTCATTTGCTCGAGCACTGCTGGCTGATCCTCAGATCCTGATTATGGATGAAGCGACATCCTCTGTAGATACCTTGACTGAGGCTCGAATCGAACAAGGCCTTCGAGTACTACTCCAAGACCGGATCAGCGTCATCATTGCGCACCGGCTCTCGACCATTCGTCACGCGGACGTTATCTTGGTGATGGAGCACGGCCAGATCATCGAGCAAGGTAATCATGAGGCCCTCATTCAACTGAAGGGGCGCTATCACCATCTCTATCAGCAGCAGAGCCTTAACAATTTATGGGGAGAGACTGCCCCCGAAGTGGATGCAACATGACCCTAGAATTTGACTGGAACCTACCCTACCCCTCGGCTCGGTCACCGGTCTTCGCCGACCACTGCGTCGCGACCTCTCAGCCTCTTGCCACCGAGGCGGGTATCGCCGCAATGAGATCGGGCGGTAATGCTGTTGATGCAGCGCTCGCCAGCGCAATCACGCTTACGGTGGTAGAACCTTGTAACAATGGTCTAGGCAGCGACGCTTTCGCACTGATCTGGGACGGGAGTGCCCTCCATGGTTTAAATGCCTCGGGACGGAGCCCTCGGCTGCTCGACCCCGCGCGGTACTCATCGGCCGCGCAGATGCCCAGTCTTGGATGGCACAGTGTGACGGTCCCGGGCGCAGTCAGCGCTTGGTCTACATTGTCGAGCCGATTCGGCGTGTTGCCCTTTCACCAGCTCTTTGAAACCGCCATTCATTATGCTGAATCGGGTTTTCCCGTTGGTCCTAAGACGGCTTACTTCTGGGACCGCGCTCAACGGTACTATCGAGACTTCCCACACTTTTTAAGCACCTTCTTTCCGGATGGGAAACCGGTAACTCCAGGCAGTCGCAGATTTTTAAGGGACCATGCGGAGAGCCTGAGAAAAATTGCGGAATCCAAGGGGCGGGCATTCTATGAGGGGGAACTAGCCGAACGCATGGTTGAGGATGCCCAGCGCCACGATTTTCCTCTAGCTTTAGACGATCTATCGAGTCACCGCCCAGATTGGGTTAACCCGATCAAAATGGACTTTGAGGATGCCCAACTCTTCGAAATTCCACCAAATGGGCAGGGTTTAATGGCCTTGATCGCGCTCGGCTTGCTCAAACATCTCAACATTAAGCAACATCCTCTGGATTCGGCTAGCAGCATCCACCTACAAGTGGAGGCAGTGCGTTATGCATGGCAACAAGTCGCTATGCACCTCAGCGATCCAGCCACGATGCGTCATAGCGTCGATGACCTGTTAGCGCCTAAAGCGCTAAAACAAGCAGCCAGGGCCATTGATCCCAGCCGAGCGCAACCCCTGCCTTCTCCGATGAGTGCCAGTCCAGACACGGTTTATCTTACGACCGCCGATCGCTCCGGCATGATGGTCTCTTTTATTCAATCTAACTTCCGGGGTTTTGGCTCGGGAGTCGTTGTTCCTGGTACGGGTATTAGTCTTCAGAATCGCGCTTCAGGCTTCTTGACAGACATCAGTCACCCCAATGGTATCGGTCCGGGTAAGCGCCCTTTCCATACCATTATTCCCGGATTTGCTTTCCATCAGGGCGAGCCGTTTATGAGCTTTGGGGTGATGGGCGGACACATGCAAGCCCAGGGTCACGTGCAGATGATGATCAGAATTATCGGGCACGGACAAAATCCCCAGGCCGCATCTGACGCACCCCGCTGGCATTTAACAGAATCCGGCGCCCTCGCGCTTGAATCTGGTTTTGACGCAAATACCGTTGAGCAGCTCCGAGCCCTTGGACATGATATTTTGCTCAATCAACCCGAGCATCTCTTCGGCGGCGCCCAACTGATCGCTCGCCATGATACTGGCTACTGCGCTGCCTCAGATCATCGCAAGGAAGGCATCGCTGCAGGTTTTTAGACTCTGCAGTTCCGACCGTTCGCGAATCCATGCTGGCTTCATTGGCAGCCTCACCCAAGCAACAGCGCCTTGCAAAATGACTCTTGAGCAATGCATCACGCCATCAAAGAAAACAATTCGAACCGGTCAATCTCGTGATACTGAGGGGGAGATCATTTTTTGCCATGCCCATCTTTCAGGCTTGTCTTTGGCGCCTTTCACCCTTGCGGCTATAGATCTTTTGCAAGCTGCTAAAACGTCCACTGACAACCACGCAGGGATCAATCTCCGCTTAATCGATAATCAATCCCAGGCTCAGCCAAGGAATGTAAGTAATTAAACCCAGAGCGACCATCAACACAGCCATGAACGGCAGTGTCGCCCTGTAGAGTTCAGACACCGGTTTCTTAAAGCGATAGCTGGCGATGAAGAGGTTCATCCCGACCGGCGGTGTGAAGTATCCGATTTGCATATTCGCCAAAAATATAATTCCCAAATGAACGGGGTGGATTCCAAACTGTAAGGCAACTGGAACAATTAAGGGAATCATAATGATCAACGCCGAGAAGATATCGAGAATCGCCCCGAGCGCTAACAAAATAATATTGAGCAACAACAGGAACGCCAGAGGGCTTTCCACAACGCGCTGAACTTGTTCAAAGAGCCATTGCGGCACCTCAGCATCAACTAGAAAATTAGTGAACGCCAGAGACACCGCCAAAATAAGCAGAATCCCCCCAACCATCACCATCGCATCCCGGGTAATTCGGGGTAATTCCTTGAAGGTAATCTCACGATAGATCCCTACCTCAACAATCAGGACGAACAGCGCCGTGATCGCAGCGGCTTCTGAAACAGCAAAGAAACCCGAATAAATTCCTCCAAGAACCACCACGGGTAATGGCAGCTCCCAACGCATAGCCCAAAGTGCTTTTCGTATCGAGGGGCGAGGACCATCCCGCACTGGCGCAACCCTACCCTGGGTGACCACTGTGTATAGCGTCAGCAGCACAATCATCAAAAGCGCTGGCATCAATCCCGCCAGGAATAAATCTTGAATCGTGAATTCCACGCCCAGATCCATCTGTTGAACCAAAACACCATAGAGAATTAAGGGTAACGATGGCGCCAGTAAGAGGCCCAAACTGCCAGAGGTCGTTACAAGACCTAAACTGAATCGCTCAGAGTACCCGCCTTGTTGTAAAGCCGGGTAAAGCAACGCACCTATGGCAACAATCGTGACGCCCGAGGCACCTGTGAATGCAGTGAAAAAAGCGCAGGTCACAAACGCAACCAGGGCGAGCCCTCCGGGGAGCCAACCCAGCGCGGCTTCAGTCAATCGAACCAGTCGCGTCGACAGACCGGACTCTGCCAAAATATAACCGGCAAAAGTAAACAGCGGCAATGCAAGCAGCATCGGGGTCTCAACGATTCTGTACATTTCTATCGCGATGACTGTCAGAGGGATCTCTGACCCATAAAACCCCAGCATCGCCGCTGCAAGAATAACAATGAAGAGCGGCGCACCCATCAATGCGAAGACTGCAATCAAGGCTGAGCCCAAGCCACCCATCAAGCGTTTTCCCCACGAACCGTTCGCACACTTTCCGCTAAAAATCGAAGCCCCATCACCGAGAAGCCGACTGGCAAGATCAGCTGGCATACCCAAATGGGGACCTCACCAAAGGCCATTAGGTTATCCTCCATCTCAAATTGCACCAGCGACACTGAGGCGTCCGCAGCAAGACCGCAAACCCCGGCCGCAAACAAGGAAACAAGGACTTTCGAGACCTGAGCGTGGCGACCGGATACAAAGCGCGCTAATAAATCAATTTTGATGTGCTGCCCTTCTCGACTTGCAACCATGGCCCCCAGCATCGCTAGCCAAAGTACCTGAATTCTCAAAAAACTCTCAAGCCACAGAAAACCCATATCAAAAACATTGCGGAACACAATCTGCAAGATCGCAAGTGTGAGTGTACTGACGAAGGTGAGACTCAGTACCCAGTTTTCAAGAACGGCGAAATAGCCCGCAAAGCGGAGCATCATGGGAAGACAACCATCAACAAAGCCTTAGGGTTGGCGCGCGCGATGAGTGCGTAGAATCGATGTGAACTCATCTAAAATTGGTTGAGAAACCTCTTCTGCTTCAAGCATTGCCCGCCGCGCATCAACGGCGACCTGACCCCAGGCCGCTAAATCATCCGAAGTTGGCTCAACTGCGGTCACACCTTGAGATAAGATTGCATCGAAAGCCTTTAGATTGTCCGTTCGATTGACGCGGTCAATTTTTTGCATCAAAGGATCGAGTTGGGCAGAGACCACGGCACGATCAGAGTCACTCATCTTAGCCATTGAGCGCGCATCGATAGCGAGCACCGAGTAAATGTACATCAACGGTAAATCCATCATGTAGTCGACGTGGTTATGCCATTGCAGTGCAATCGCAACTAAAGGCGGCACAGCAACCGCGTCAACCAAGCCAGTTTGGAGGGCCGCCAACACATCTGTAATGTTGAGTGGTACAGGGCTCACTTTAAAAAGCTTTACCAGCTGCTCTCCAAGCGGATCGCCGTCGGGAACCCAAACTTTCAAATTAGTAAGATCACTGGGATTAGCCACCGGCTTCTTCGAGAGCAGATAAGCAAACCCAGTTTCGATCAGCGGAAAAACATGCAGACCACCCTGTCCAATACCCTCGATGATTCCCGGATCCATTTTTTCTCGAACAACATCGACCTCTTCAAAATCTTTTAATTGCAGGGGTAAATTATAGATTTGCAGGTCCGTGTAGTAGCGAATCAAAGTTCCGGCTGCCAACGCGCCGCCGTGCAGTTGACCAATTCGCATCTTTCTCAGCACAGTAAAATCGTCGCCCTGCACGCCACCTGGATAGAGCTTAAATTTCACTCGGCCGTCTGTTTTCTGTCCAATCACCTTCATCGTTTGGCGAAGTTCCTTGATCCACCCAAGACCATCTGGCGCGATGGTCGCCATCTTAATCGTCTGCGCATTGACGCCGACACTGCCTATCAACACCACCGCACCCAAGAGTCCGGTAAAAAGTATTCGCAACCGCATTTTCATCGCTTCAGAAATAATCATTAGACTCTGCCAACAGTTCGACGGCCCGCTCTTGAGCCAAAGTGTTTATGAGGGTGAGATTGGGTGCCACTGGGTTCGCCGCAATGACGCTTCGAAGAAGCTCATCGTGCAAAGCCTGATCAAAGACGAGCTTTGCATATTGTTCGGCATAAATGACTTGGGCCATCAGGAACCTACCCTCCGAATATTCGAGGGCTTTTTCAAAGTGCAGACGCCCTTTTTCCGGGTTGCCGCCCATGCTTGCGGGCAGGACTGTTTCCAGCCCGCCCATGTAGAGATGGGCGCGACCTGCATCGTAGTCATCTTTAAGAGCCAGTACTCGACTCATCAATGCTTTAACTCTCGCCAGCTGGCCCACCGCTGCCCAGTCACTGCTATTGGCCTGAATCCAGCCTGTCCATGCTGCTGCGAGGGCAAACGCAGGATCAAGGTCATCTAAATCAATGAGTGCAACCCGGTCAGAAAAATCTGAAAAGCTTATGTCTGGCAGATCGCACAACTTGGCAACTTTTAAACAGGCGCCCCGATTAGCATAGTTGAACGCCTTGCGACTCAGCCCCGAACTGCGATCCGCATCGACCAAGCTCGCAAAGGCTCCGTTGAGATCTGCTGCTGCAAGGAGTAAGTCCGGCGAGGGCTGATCGCCCAAAACAAGACTATCAATTAGAACCAAGTACGCTGGAATCGCCTCACGAACCGTATCAACATCGCTCGAATCTAAAATAGCGGTTGAGAGATTATTGGCAAGCTGGTTGGTCGCATTATTGACCAAGCTAGAGCAAGACGTCAGACAGCCTACAGTTACCAGCAGAACCGCTAATATTCGAAGTTGAGACCAAGGGCTTGTAGGGTTCATCAACTCGCTGCAACTCCACTTTTCGAATACATTGCCTGTTTCCGCATCCTTGTATCAACGCTCTACCAAACAGCACCTGAAGCTCCGCACTTGAGTACTCGCCTCCAGGACGGTCGCAGCCAGTAAGGCTGCTGGGAAGGTCAACTACCCAGACCGGTCACCGTGTTTCCTGAGGCCATTTCTCTGCCTGCCGATGCCAATCTCAAATCTTAACCGAATCTTACGTGATGCTGCTCCTAAAAGGATCAGAGCTCGTCTCTCACGTGGAAACGCTCATTGAGCGTGATGATCGACTTCTCTCCAGTGCTGGCTGCTCGAAAGCGGCTGACACTGGTGTAGTAGGGATTAAAAAACATCGTCAGCGGCATCTTGAGCACGTGTGCCGCCCAAACATTGACAACGCCACCGTGGCAGGTGACTGCAACAGTCTTGCCTCGGTTTTCAGCGATAATGGCCTCTAGAGACTCGATCACTCGGTCCGAAAACGCATCGAAGTCGACGCTCATCTCACCCTGCATCAACTTCAGCCAGGCCTCGTAGTTTTCCTGCTTCAACTGCTCCACCGGAATATACTCTGATGACTCTTGATCATATTCGGCGACACCGTCTCGTAACTCGATCGGCAAGTTCATCAAGGCAGCCAAAGGCTCGGCGGTCTGCATCGCTCGACGCATCGGGCTGGAGTAGAGTCTAGATATGGGTTCGCTACACAAATATTCGGCGACGCGCTGGGCTTGATGGTGCCCTTTCTCAGAAAGATTTGGATCTGCAGCGCCGCCATCTTGACGGACTACTTTTTCTGGAAGGCCATGACGGACCAATATTAATTCCATGAGCGACTCTTTTGATGGGCTACCTAATCGACTTCACAATGGATAATCTTCCCTCTGTGAAGTAGCTCGGATATCAAGGACTTGAACGGCGCGCTGTTATCAGCGCGCCAAATGAAAGGACGAATCGTTAAGTTGCTGCGATCGATACCGAGTAAATACCGGCCTGTCGCGCTGAATCCATGACGTGAATCATCGTTTCTGTCGTGCTATCCGGATGGGGCTGCACGACAACAGGCGCGTCAGGGTTCTCGGCATGCAGCCGCTCGATATTGGCCCTCACTGCTCTGAAATCTACATCTCGGCCACGAATTCTAATGCGGTCGCGATTCGTAATCTGCACCACAATGCTCTGCTTATCGGCGTCTTTTACGTTCTGGTTTTTGTCTGGACTGTTAACATCGAGTCCGATCTCTTTCACAAACGTGGCCGTCACGATAAAGAAGATCAGCATAATAAACACGACATCAAGCATCGGGGTTAAATCGATTTCTTCTGTTTCTTCGCCGATTACCGCTTTACGTCTTCGCACACAGACCTCCTTGACCTACCATCTT
>Ga0209631_10001016_pt1 | contig 37340 bp, 45 predicted proteins | sample COG_08_FD_184752 | JGI IMG/M metagenome (GOLD analysis project Ga0209631, IMG submission 184752) | Pelagic Microbial community sample from North Sea - COGITO 998_met_08 (SPAdes) (version 2) | ecosystem: Environmental > Aquatic > Marine > Neritic zone/Coastal water | place: Helgoland, sampling... | reverse complement strand
CTTTTGGATTCGGAGGAGACGGCATTCAAGAACAGCTTGAACGATCGAGTCAAGGGAGCTTGGACAAGAGCCAAGTGGCCCGAGTTGATGACAGTGGTCGAGTTATCGGTTGCGGCTACGACCTCACCTGTTGCGGCCGACAAAGCCGTGCAAATCGACAACTCTTCGGTCCTTGATGTTTTCGGGGTTTACGACAAGAACCCGTATGCTGACCGCACCGCAATCCAACTCGATTATCGATTGGTCAATGGGTACATCGTTTTACCTGCCGAATCCTCGGCCACTTCAATTTTCGTAGTAGGCAATCAAGTTCCTCCGTCTAATTATGGTGACGGTGTCGGCGAAACGACAGACCTCCCTCGATTCCTCGAAAGATACCTCGTTTTAGCCTGCGTCTCAGATTGGTACAAGGCCGATGGGATGCTTGAAAAAAGCTTGGCAGAGGAGCAAATTGCCGAAGAAACCTTGGCCTTGGAAATCGACAGAGTCGAGCGTCTAGAGGGCATGAACAAAATCACAATCCAAACTTACCCGAGCTACACCCTCGGCATATCAATTCTTCAAACTACATAAATATCATGGGACTATCGGGAATAAATATTTTAAACAGCATGGGCGCCAATGGTTGCGTATATGTCAACGACACGGTCGCACGGACCAACGGAACGGACGGCTTCACGGCAATCCAATTCTGCGAGGACTCGGTCTTGGCCGCAATCACGGGGAAGATGGACGATTCGGCGGATCTCATAAGCGATGCGATCGTTTTTAGCCAAGGTCAAGTTATCTATTTACCGACGACGAGTGTCCAACTGACTTCAGGCAGTTGCATCTTATATAAGGCTTAAGAAAAATGCCTTATTTATCACTTGGCTTGCACATCGGGGACGCCGATGCGGACGGGGCAGTTGGTCCACCGATCAATGGCGTTTTGAGGATGGAAAGCGGCCCATATTTAAATTGTGAAGATGGATCTCTACTCGCGTTTGATTAAGGAAAAAAATTATGGCAAATAAGAAAATTTCAGCACTGAGTGCGTTGGGTGGACCACCCGCAAACGACGATATCATCCCAATTACCGATGTTTCGGACACCTCGGGATCGGCCAACGGTACGACTAAAAAGGTGACGGTTACCAATCTTTTATCTTCGGTCCCCGTCTCCTCGGTCAACTCATTGACGGGCGCGGTATCCATTGATGCCGGCAACCTAGCAAATTTCAATTTCGATGGGAATGCGATTCTCGGATTTGACGCAACCTTGAACGATCAGACGGGTACGGCTTACACTCTTTTAGCATCAGATGCGGGCAAACTAATCACTTGCGACAACGGGTCAGCCGTGACGGTCACCGTACCTTCGGGATTGGGCGCAGGCTTTACCTGCTCGGTCATTCAAAAAGGTGCGGGGCAGGTTACTTTCACGGCCTCCTCGACTACGATCAACAATCGCCAAACACATACTAAGATTGCAGGGCAACATGGGGTTGCTTCCTTAGTCGCTACGGCGGCGGATGTTTTCGTCTTAGCGGGAGATACAGCAAGCTAATGAGTTTGGTTTTGCCGACATTTAGCGGTTTTTCCCAACCTGCGGGCGGTGGTGCATTTGCAAACACCCTGTCGGGAAGCTTCGATGGCACTGATGATTATCTAGCCGTATCAGCTTCATCTGACTTCAGCTTCGGGACAGGCAATTTCAGCACAAGCTTGTGGTTTAAGGCTGAAGTAATAACTTCAAATCTTTATTACGCCCTGTACGACTTTAGAGGAAGTGGAACCGACATAGCTCCTACGCTGTATCTCGCGACCCAAGACGGGTTTCGTCTGTACGCATGGAACGGATCGTCTGCTGTGAATTACAATACTACACCTACGGCAGGTCAGTGGTATCACGTTGCTTATACCCGAAGCGGCACTACAGGTACGATTTATTTAAACGGTGCGTCTGTAGCGACAGGCACTGACAACGCTAACTACAATATGTCAACACCTGCACCGAGGATGGGTGGACCTGCACCTGGAGTCACAGCAAGTCACTTTAACGGTAAGATTGACGAGTTGTCTGTTTTCGATTCTGCTTTATCAGCGTCTAACATTACTGCAATTTACAACAACGGATTTCCAAACGATTTAGGAGCCAACGGATTAAATCTAAGCCCCGTAGGCTATTGGAGAATGGGAGATGGCACAGGCGATACTGATTCGGGCGGAGGCGCGCCTGCAAGCGGGGACACAATCGGTACGATAGTAGATCAAGGGTCGGGCGGGAACAACGCGACAGGAACGAATGGACCTACCTTTTCAACTAATACACCTTAATAAAATGAGTAAAAACTACGTAATCATCGACGCTTCGGACGTCGCTTCAATTGACTTCAACGAAGTCATGGAAACCTCGGCAGACACGCTGAGATATAACATCGACCCTGCCCGAACCAAGACTTTCGTGAAATTCGAGGGATCGACTCCTAGTTTTCTCGAAGGCAAAACCCAATACGACCATTCGGAAATTCTTACTATCCTTGCAACAGACGAATGGACCGATCCTGACTTCCCGCCCGCATGAAACGATCCTATTTAATTTTATCGGCCGACATAGCGTTGCTTTTGGTCATTTTAATCCTCTCAGCCTGCTCGTTCAGGAGTGCCTATCCGACCTTAGGCGCAGTAGCAGGTGGGGCGGCGGGGACAGTCGCAGGCGGACCCGTTGTCGGCGGCCTTTCAGCAGGTGCAGGGGCATTGGCAGGCGAAGCCTTGAAGAATAAGGACGCACTCATCGAGGCGGAAGAAACTATCGATGCACTGACACATGGGGATGTGGATAAACTTGTACAACTCGGGCTTGAAAAGAGCCTAGAGGAGCATAAAAGCGGTTTTCAAGAATTCACTAGCTACATTAAAAAAATCTTAATTATAGCGGCTTGCATCCTAGCCGCCTATTTGTCGATTCCAATTTTCGTAGCCCGTAAGACAGCAGAAACTTGTTCTAAAACTGCCGCCGAAAAACATATGACGAAACCTCCATTCCCAACAAATGAAAAACTTTAAAACGTTACTTTCGCTCTACTATGGAATGACGAAGCAAGGAAAAATGGTTACTTGGTTCTGCATAATTCTTATCACAATCCTCCTCCTCGATTGGCTCTTCTAAATGATTGATCGAGACTCACTGTTAGGGATGTTGGGAACGGCCGCGACTTTTAGCGGTAACTTGCATGAATACATTGGAGTCGTCGCTGGCTCGCTAACGATCGTTTTTATGGCGTTTAAAATTTGGGCTGAAATCAAGGCTCGGAAGAAATGACCAAATATCGGACATTCGGCAAGCTCGACGATCAATTCGTGACCGAGGGTGATACGTTCTTCACCCGAATGAATGCTCGCCTTCGTCCGAATCAACTTCAGCCAGGCGAGGTCGCTTTGTCGAAGAACGGTAGGATGAATGAGGATGGGACTTGGCAAACGAGAAAGGGGCTTTCAACTCTATTCGGCTCGATCACTTCAGGAGCCGACTCAATCCGCCTGCCGTGGGTTGCAACTTCGGCCCTTCGTCAATCGGGCATCGTTACGATTACACTTAATGCAACCCCGAGCCTATCTTTCATACCTGGCGACAATATCACAGTAGCCGATTTAGGTTTTTCAAGCGATTCGCCAAACGGAACTTTCCCTCTTGCGAGTGTTAATTTTAACACTAAACAGATTACTTATATTTCAAGCTCTTACGTAGTACATAGTGGTGTATTTTACAAATGCATACAAGCAAACACTAGTTCTTCATCTACCGAGCCTGGAACGTCAGGAGGGGCGGCATATTGGTCCACAGATACAAATGCATCAGAAGCCACAGCGTGGTCTGCATCTTCTGTTTCATATAAGGGGCCAGGTGCTGATGAGAATCTACCGCCAAGGACAGAAAGCGTAGGCAATACCTCAGTCGTACAGACGGGTAACTCGATCACTACTACATTAAACTTCACCCTAGCCGATGACGAAGTAAACGAAGTCTATGGCTCTGCCGTTTTTTCCGATCCCAACAGCAATTCGGATGATTATGTTTTCACGGCTACCAACAACCTCGCGGTCATTCTTCGCTTAAAAGATTTGGCACTTTTTAAAGCTCGGTACGAGGGGGGAGGGGAAACAGTAGATAGCCCTTGTGACATGGTTCAAGGCTTTAATAAAATGTACATCTTTCGCACTCGAAAGACTACCTTGGCGGCCACTCCCGCTCTCAATTCCTATGAAATTTCTTCGGCCTCTCAATCGCTTCAGGTAATAACTGTAAACACTACCGACCCGCACCTCCGATCAGTAGGTGACTATATTACATTGGTCGGCCTCGGTGATTATACGACGAACCCGAATGGCGTCTATCAAATCGAAACCTCGAGCCCGAATCAATTCACAGTCAAGATGGTTGATTCGCAGACGAAGACTTTCAACATCTCGGGTGCTCGGGCCGAATACTTTGCCGACTTTACCCGAGTTGCCAATGGTGCTTACACGGCTCCCGTCTATATGACCGACACCACAACGGTTTCAAATAATGGAGAGGTCACAATGGACATTGTTTCGCACGGCCTTTCGGCAGGTGATAACCTCACAATTCAATCGGGCGACAGTCCATTTGATCTTTTTGCGGACCAAACTGTTAGAGTTACTTCGGTGCCATCGGTAAGCATTTTTTCATTCAACCTAGACGTTGCCAACGTGTCCATCGGCCAAGCGAAGACTCTGACCGTCTCCAAGCCATTGGCCATCGGAAAAGGATTCATCCATCAGCCGGCAAGCCCCTTTGGAGTAGTCCATCAACGAAGGCTTTGGCTTCCCTTTCAATTTACTTCGGGGACTACTCCTGAAGATCGAAAAATACGGGACGAGATCGTGGCCTCGGACATCTTGGACCCCGACACATTTGACGTGATTGGCAATCAGTTTCGGCCAAGTGCTGGACAAAGCGATTACACGGTCTCGCTTAAACCTTTCACTCAAGACTCGCTTGTTATATTCAATCGAAAATCAATTCATTTGATGGTTGGAGTAAGTGGATCTCTTGCTGACGTAAAAACAAATGTCGTAACGACCGAAATCGGTTGCTCGGCTCGAAAGTCAGTCGTTCAAGTGGCCAACCAAATCTTCTTCCTTTCCGATCAAGGGATTTACTCGGTCGAGTTTTTTGACGAGTTCAATTTGCGAGGTACAGGCACCCCGATCTCGGAAACGATTCAGCCATTCATCGATCGAATAAATCAGGACTATGTCCACTTATCGGTTGGGGTGTATTTTGACAATCGAATATGGATGGCAGTTCCGTTGGATAGTTCGCCAGGACTCGGGAACGGCACAAAATTGAATACCATTTTAGTATATAATATTTTGAATAAGGGCTTTGAATCGATCGACTCGGTCAACTCCACGGACTTTGCAATTCGTGACCTTTTGGTTGGCCGAGAAGGTTCACAAAATGCACTTTATCTTACGACCGAGGAAGGCGGAGTCCACAAGGTCGATGCGGTTGAGAGTGGCGACATCGTTTCTCTAAATGCGGGCGAATCCGAGCCCGAAACAATTACGATCATCAGTCAATTAACTTCTCGTCAATACGATGCAAATCAGATTGATCGGAAAACTTTTGCTCGAGGTGAGATCCATTTGAAAAGCGGATCGGAATCGATCACCGATGGAAGCATTTCTTATCTAACCGAAGACCCCGATTCGACAAGCACTTCGACCTCGGTTTCCTCTTTGCTCGGCTCGACTCTAGCGAGCGACGAGGATGCATCTATACGCCTCGGAATCCGCAAGAGGGGCTTCGGTATTCAAGCCGATTTCAAACCATCAGAAGGGCGGCCTTTCGTCCGTGCTTTATCGGTAGACGCACGAATATCGGACAGGTCGAGAACTAGCATTTCATAAGGAGAAAAATCATGGGAGTAATTACAACGGGACAAACATTTTCAAGCGGCGACCAAGTCACCTCGACCAAGCTCAATGACATCGCCAATCAGGCGACCTTTACCTCGGCGCCCGAAACGACCGACGATTCGACTTTGACCATCTCGGGCGGAAAGCTGAAAGTGAAAGACAATGGGGTTGGCTCGACTCAGCTTAAGAGCGATGCATCGACTGACTCCAATCGGGCTGTTCAAACGAACCACATTCGTGACGATGCCGTAACCCTCGCCAAGATTGCGGACGATGCGGTCGGGAACGACCAACTCGTCGATACTGCGGTCACGCCAGGCACCTACACGAACGCAACGGTCGAAGTAAATCAACAAGGTCGAGTTCTTACCGCATCGAGCGGAGCCACTCCCACCTCGATGACTTATTCGGGGGCAGGTGCTTCACCCGCCACAGGGAGTCTAAGCGTTACCACGTCCTATCAAGACTTGGATCTCTCGGGTTTAGTCGGATCAAATCGGGCTTTCGTGATGATCATGGTGACGGCAGGGTCAGCCGACACTCAGTTTTTCGCCAAGCCAAAAGATGTGACACTCGACCCGACTTATCCATCGGGTGATGTATCGGGTGTAGGTTGTTCAGGTACTTTTTTAGGGACAGGATCGGGCAAGGGCGGATTAATAACGGTACTAACCGACTCGAGCGGGATTCTTCAATATAAGGGAAGCCATGCTTCTACGGCAGTCGCCTACACGGTCCTTTGTTTTCAGGCACTAGTTTAACAGGAATAAAATTATGGACGAACAAACTCAAATCGACCCTTTACAGCAGGCCGCGAGGCTATTGAACGAGGCCGCACCCGAAGGCGAAGGACTCGCATATATAAACCAACAAGAAGCCGAAGTGCTTCGTGGAATGGGCGGGGCGGGCGAGCCTGTCAACTCATCGGGTATCCCCTCGTTTTTCATTCAAAGACTTTTTGGCGGGGGGAAAGATCCACGAGATTTAGAGAGGCTCGACGTTGGAAAATCGGCAAGGGATTATGTTTCTGCGATGGCCGACCCGGGTTTGCAGAGCGATATGCTCCGCCTCCGCCAACAATTTGATCCTCAATATCAAGATCTTCAAATGGATCTTGCTCAACGGGCAGTCGATCCAATGGGTCAAATTGCTGAAGACTCAGCTAATCGATCCTACGACACCCAAATGAGAATGTCCGATCGAATGGCCGATGATTTGAGGACTCGAGGGGCGGCCTTTACCGAGTCCGTCCGTTCAGCCGATCCACTCATGCAGGCTCGAGTCCAACAAGCAAATCAAATGGCCGACCAAGCTTATCAAGAAGCCCAAATGACCGACCTCTCTCCCGAAGCGAGAAGGCGGGCAACTCAGTCGGCTAGGGAGGGCTCGGTTGCTCGAGGTCGAGGCATGGACAATGCTGGCATCGCCTCTGAGATTATGAGCAGAGAAAAAACTTTGATGGATATAATTACAGAAAAACGAGGCCAAGCCCAAGGGTTAGGCTCGTATGCATCGAATCTTAATCGATCAACTGCCGACCCGCTTGCGATGTTTAGGACGGGGCAAACAGGATTGCAACAAGGATTGGCCGAGCGAAATGCACTTTTTGGCATTCCTCAAGAATCCATCACGCGAATCAACCCTGACGCAGGTGTAAATATAGGGATGCAAGAATTAGCCAATCGAGCGAATTACGATGCCAATGTATATGCGGCTAACGAACAAGCCGCAAGTGGGGCCGCTCAAGGGTTTATGAATATGCTCGGGTCGGCGGCTGCAGCCAAGTTTTCGGCTCCAAGTGGCGGTAGTGGCGGAGGCCCAACCTCCACAACGTTAAACCGATAGGGAGGGATCATGGCAATAGGAGATACAGTAAATGCAGGTCTCATGCGGACCGACTTCTCAGCTTTCCAACAAGCGGGCTTGGCAAATGCTCAGGCAAATGCGGCATTCGGAAATGCGGTAGGAAATTTTATTGACGATTTCTACGAGAAGAAAAAGTTAAAGGAAGAAAAGCAAGAACGTGAAAAGTTTTATCGTTCGCAGGGCTTTAATCCTGACGAGGCGAAGGCCGCTTCGGGTGACAAGGAGCTCGCCAACTTTCTAGAGAGGAAAAGGGTCGAAGATCGGAATTTTGAATTGGCGAAAAATGCCGAGCAAAGGCTTTTAAATACTGCTAATTTTACAAAAGGTAGGCAGGTTAAAGCCGATGGACTTGCAGAGCAAGAAAGGTTGGATGATATTCAGGCGGATTCGTTCTTTATGGAGTCGCCTTCAATTCAAATTGACGATCCTAATTTTGTAAAACCTGAAACTGATCCCGATCCTGATGGCCCATCAATAATGCCTCAAAGGGTTGTATCTCCTGCACTCGCATCATTAAGAGGTCCGTTTGCGGAGGCTGGTAGAAAAATTCAACAGGGATACGAGTCGAAACGAATCTCACCACAAAAAGCAAGGGAGGAGGTCGAAAAATTACAAGCTCGACAGGATGCTACGTCTAGCGATTACAAGGGAAGGGTCGCTTTGGCTAAAGAAGTCGAATCTGTTCGCCAATTGATGGAAAAACCCTTGGCCGATATAGCTTCAGATTTTAACAAAGATAAACAAGTCCAAGATTTCAAGAACGTTAAAGTATCTTATAATACGATTCTGATGGCGGCTAATAACCCATCGGCGGCGGGCGATCTTAGTTTGATAATTGCCTACATGAAAGTCCTTGATCCAGGTAGCACGGTTAGGGAGGGAGAATTTGCAAATGCAGAAAATGCGACGGGAGTCCCTGAAAAAGTCAAAAATTTCTTTAACAATTGGACGAAAGGAGAGAAACTTTCTAAAGAGCAGAGAGAGGATTTTGTAAACCAAGCAAGAACGCTTGTAGAAGCCCGAGAAAAATCCATCGAACCCGTCGTCAAACAGACTCGCCAAAAGTTTGACAGGCAGATCGTTGGCCAAGGAAGAGGGCTTTCTGTCGAAGCCGCAGACAAACTTTTCGAGGAAATTGTTTTTCCAAATATCATGCTTGAAGATCCCGAAGGAGCAAGTCCCGCAACCCCCCAACCTCCGACCGAAAGAATACCGACCGCCGACGGACAGGGATGGATTGAACGGATAGTAGACTAATGGCCAAGTATAAGATCAGCCATCCCCAACTTCCGCAGTTACGGGCAATACTCCATTTGCCCGAAGGGGTGCAACCGAGTGAAAAGCATTTTTGGGAAGCCGCCAAAACAATGGTTCGGCCATACGGTGCATCGCAATTAACTGATAAATCAAAAATCATCGCCTATCGAAATGGTTTCTTTGATTCGCCAAGTACACCAATTTTCGATCAAGAGGATGATCCCAATACTTTGCAAAGTGAAGAGCAACAAGGGATTTTATCGAGCTTGATGGATTTGACCAAAGAGGGATTGAGAAGAGTTTCCACAGGATCATCACCCCATGAGAAGGTCAACCTGTTAGGCTCAAAACTTGACATCTATAATCGTAAGATCATCCCCCAAGACTACTCGACTGACAATTTTTCCGAGCAACTTAAAAAGGCTGGCAAGATTACCTTTGGTAATTTGGACAACATGGTTCCAATCACCAAAGTGGATGATGTTGTCGCTCGATCCTTGAATCAAGTAGGGCTTAAACCCACTAAGAGCAATCGAGCAAAAGCAATAAAAGCGGCAAGAGATTATTCCGAGGGAAACATCAAAGCTTCGCTCGGTATGGGTGTAGTTCGAGCTCAACAGACAGGGCAATTTGTCAAAGAGGGGTTGCCATACTTAACGAATAAAATGCTTATGGATGAGGCTGACGATTCCGATGTATTGGACTTCGTGAACTCATCGATTTCATTCGATAAATTGATGTATGAAAGTGAAAATGCGGCCAAGTTGGCGGCATTTGCGATGGACAACCCACTTGAAAGTATTAAAGCAAGTGCATCGGGAGTTGTTGGTGGAGTCGTTCAAAGTGCTCCATTAGGCTCGACTCTTGGAGTCGATTCCAAAAGCATTCAAGATAGAATATCCAATAAAGATTCTTTATCGTTTGACTCCCAACTACAGCAAGATTTGTCCACGGGTTACCAAGAACCGAGTGAGGGGCTAAGTCTACTAACTGAAGTAGTTGCCGACCCATTAAACTTAGCGGGGGCACCCGTTGCAAAAGCTGTTACGTCTCCACTAAGGATCGGCCTTAAAGGTCGGATGCTCAAAACGATTACAGATGTTCAAAAAAATACAACTCGATTGGCTCAACTTCAAACTGTTTTAAAGAAATTGCCCGAAGGGGCTCGCGTGACTCAAGGGATAGTCAAAGGGCAAATTGTAAAAGTAACCGAGGAGTTGGCAGAGCAACAGAAGATTTTACAAAAATACGGGAGCAATTCGCTTACCCTTAGATTGGCCGGCCAAGCTTCACCCGAAACCCTCGGGAAAGTGGCGATGGATACCTTAGACCAATCGACTGAGGCGGGTATGATCGGAATGGGATTGGTACGAGAGGCGACCAAAGCTTCCGACAAAATGAGCAAACTCAGAAGAGTTGCGAATGTGGCGGCAAAGTACAATCCTGAGGTTGCTGGTGCAACTGTTGGGGCCATGATTGCAGGGCCAGGTGGGGCAGTTGTAGGGGCGGCTTTACCGAGCCTAATAAAAGCTCTTCGGGTCTTATCTGCAATGCCCGAAAACATGGCCATTCGTTCAATCATAACGGCAAATAAAAATGCAGGGATGGAAATATCCGAGCAAGTTGCACGGCAAAGATATAAAAGTGGGATGAATCAGCTTAGTGGTTTTTTAGGGGTGACTTCTGCTACAGGGTTTGCCCTAGATCAAGACTCATTGGGCGGGGGCGCAGGTATTGCCGCATTAACGACATTCCTCGGGCCTAAAACACTATCTCTAGTAGATAATATCACAAGAGACGCTCGAGTAATCGGATCGGAATTGACTCTAGCGAGGACGGGGGACCATACGCCATTCTTTAGACGGTTGGCCATGCTTCCGACTCCCGATGAAGGATTGATCGGAGCAAATACCGACAAGTTCAATATTTTGATGCGAGCGGCTCCCGAAGGATTTTTCGCACGAAAAGTAGATGCGGTAGTGCAAGGGTTCAAGGCATCTAAAATAGACGCATCCCCATCACCTCAAGCTTTTCGACGGGGGCCGCAGGGCGAAGCAATCGGGCAAGCCCCAACTATTTCAGGTGCTACTCGGTCAGTAGCTAATTTTCTAGACAAGCCTGGCGCAGTAGGGCGATTGGGGACGCCAATCGAAGTCCTCGGCCGATTTAGTAAAGGCATGGCCGCAGGGGCGAGCATACCGACAACAATCGGATATATCGCATCAGGAGGGCAAGCAAGTGGTGCAATCGCAGGGGTAGCTATGTCCGCACCCTTTACGGCTCTCGGGTCGGGTGCCGGGATGTATCAGAACTATAAAACAAAGGGCGATCTTTACGCCAAGCAGATAGGTGATGTTCAATACTATCGAGAGCATTTGACTAAACCCGAGCAAGCCGAATTTGACGCATTGCCCGCAAATATTCGTGCGCAGATTGCAGGCTACAGTCTTTCTCACCCCGACGTCGTATTCAAACAAACGACCCAAGGGGAGGGTGGATTTGACCCTGTAAATATGGAAGTGACTTATAATCCAAACGGCACGGAATACCTAAAAGGTACGATGGCCCATGAGATTACGCACTTTATGGAGATTCATGGTCTTACCCCAATGGTTAATCGAATTTTATTCGGGGATGAATTGACGGGAATGGCAGGCGAATTTGCGTCTTACGATTCAGATGGGAAAATCGTATATACCGACGAGTTTATAAAGCTAAGAGATATTTACATGGACAAGTTGAGGAAAGATGTCTCGCTTGATTCGCAAGAGGCAATCGATGCGGTTACGGCTTACGAGTCTGACCCCAAATTGATAGGGCGGGAAATATTTGCCGACCAAGGGGCGGATTTCCTTCTTAGTGGGAAACGAGAAAAAGCTTTGAATCAAGGGCCATTCGGCAAGCTTGTCGGGGCAACGATTGACGGCATTACGGGGGTATCATTTCTTCGGGACTTTTTGCTGAAATTAAATCTCCCTCTTAACTCGGAAGGCAAATTCATTACATCGACGGGATTGTTTGATGGTAAGCTCCGAAAGATCCCCGAGCTACAGAATTTAATTGAGAAGTATTATAAAGATGTTCGAGGCTTGAAAAAAGCTCAGATCGAGGGGGAAAAGGTTACTGATCCGTTGACTAAAAGGACAAGAGAGACGAAAGGGGCAAGGCCGATCGACGATGAGTTTGACACTTTATATACAGTCGAGGATCAGAAAGATCCGAATGTTGTCGATAGACTGAACACGGGGGGGATTTTTAAAACCAATCCAACCACGGGAGAGGTTGAGAGGGATTCGCTTAAAAATCCAATCCGAATGACAAAAGGGGAGGCGGATGATATTAGCCAAGCCGCAGGGGATCATGCCGCTAAAGTATTTGAGAAAAATGGGATTGAAGTCGAAATAAATGATAAGGGACGGCCGTTCGTAAAAGACTTGGGAGCATTGACTGAGGATATCATTGATCAACTTGCAAAGGGGCCAATCCATCCAAGACAGATTGCCGCTTTGCGGGAAATCTCCCGAGCATTAAGGCAAGGAGATGGAGAAAGAGCAGGTATGTTGCTCGGATACTATGCCGCCACTCAGGGGAGAAAACCCAAAGCCGTATCCTTTGCCATTCGTACTACGATGCCCTACGGTTTCGAGCTTACAGCACAAGGAAACATTTTAGTCCGCCTTCACGATAATAAGCAAATTCAAAGAAATCTTAAATTCCTCAAGGGTGAATTACAGGCTAAGAAATTGCCCGACGAATTGGTCGGAATGTACGATGACTTGTTTGGGAACGACAATGCAGTTTGGGATGCATTTGAGACTTATCGTAACAATACGTCCAACGGAATTGACGGGCGAACAGGCTTGGACCCCGATCCCGTTAAAGCAGATAAGAAACTCAACTTTCTTAATGCTTTGCATGGCGGAATCGATAAGGCTCATGTGGCGAAAAATCCTGTTTTGTCCGCAATCGGATGGAAGATGGCGGGAATTAATCAGAAGAGGAGCCCATTTGGCCCCGCAACTAAAACTTTCCGCCTTGATCGGATATTCGATGCTAAACGATCGGGCACGGCATCGGGCTTTAACTTGGAAAGGGCTAAAAACTTAATGGCTCCACAAGGGCAAAAGCTAATGATGCCCCAAATGGAACTCGACTTCTCCCCGCCCAAGGCCACTCAATCCCTCGAGAGCAAGCCAAACTTTTGGGAGATCTATCGAATCAATCCAAAGGGTCCGAAAGTCTATGACGAAGTGGCCGACGTTCTGATCCAAGTCGGAAGCCCTTGGATGGACGGCTCGATCATCGAGAGCCAGGCCCCCTTGCTCGGGCTAGAGAAGGGCAAGCTCAGGCAGGCGATGGATCGGGCCCATCGGAGAGCCGACAGGGGAGGGGGGAAGATGTTTATGCCTGCCGCCTATCATGGAACCCCGCACACATTCAAGGCCGAGGAGGGTGCCCCTCTAGGCAAGTTCAAGTCCTCGCAGATCGGGACGGGCGAGGGGGCGCAAGCCTATGGGCATGGGCTTTACTTTGCGGGGAAGAAGGAAGTGGCGGAGCATTATCGGAAAGTGCTAACTCAAGACGAAAGAGGTTTTTACGATGGTCAACCTTATAACTCAAGAGACCCAAGGCATCAAGCGGCACTAGATTTGGAGAACTTTGGGGATCGAGAAGCATTGATAGGTTATTACGAAAGAAGGGCTAAAAGAATGCCTAATGCTGATCGTAGCGATTTAGTAAAAGTTCTTCGTGATAAAACTGAAGCTAAAAAGACCCCACCACCCAAAGGCTCACTCTACAAAGTCGAGCTCGCCCCGAAGGAGAACGAGTATCTGCTATGGGATAAGCCTCTGTCCGAGCAACCCAAGGCGGTGCGGGAGAAGGTTGAGAAAGGTTCAGAAAATTTTGATGATTTAGTCGGATATAGTAGCTATAAAGAAATGATTGATGCTGGTGGGCTGTCTCGACTTTTTAGTAATGATGGCGGCAGTTTTTACGATACTTTATCAAGAGAATTAGGAGGACCAAAAGCCTCCGCCGCCCTCAAAGAAGCCGGCATACCAGGCATCAAATACCTCGATGGTGCATCCCGAGGCAAGGGCAAGGGCGATTTCAATTATGTCATCTTCGATGATTCCGACGTCACGATTACCGAGAAGCTTTTTATGCCAGCCTCCGAAGCGGGTGCATCGAAAGGGAAGCTTGCCGAGGCCGCAAAGCTATGGAATGAGAAGGGTACAGATTCGCCATACTTTAAGAATTGGTTCGGCAAGTCCAAGGTAGTCGATGAGAACGGGGAGCCGTTGGTGGTTTATCATGGGACGAGTGATAAGTTTACAGCCTTTGATGCAGACCGATACCAAACGATAAATAAAGGTGACTTTGGTGAAGGCTTTTATTTTACCCCCAAAAAGGGGCAGGCAAGACTTTACAGCCAAGATGCAATAAAGAAAACTGACCCCGAAGTTTTAGCCCTCCAAAAAGAATACGAGGCACAGGCAAAACAGCTTGGGACTTCTACTATGATGGCGGCTATAGATTTAGGATTAAACAGTCCTGAATATAAAAAACTACAACAATTTGAAAGCAAGCTCGATCAAAAGTTGCAGAGTATAAACAAGGGAAATGATGAAATAATTATTGATTCATATCTGAGCTTAGAAAATCCCTTAATAGTAAAAAGCACATCGGCAAGTGACCCGTTTCTAGCTCAATCTGCAAAAGAACGAGGGCATGACGGCATTATTGTAAAATTCGATAATGGAAGGATTGACGAAATAGTCGCCTTCTCCCCCGAACAAATCAAATCGGCCACAGGCAATCGGGGAACCTTCGATGCGGGGGAGGGGAATATTCTTTTTATGCCTGCTAGTGAGGCTAAGAATAAACTTAAAGACTTGGAGGCATCTGCTAAAAAAGACCCATTAGACAGCCCATCAAGAAATCATCTAATCCAAGCATCGTTACTTGAGGGGATAATAAATGAGTCACAAGGAGGGGCAGAGTTAGACATTAGGATCGGGAAGCATGAAGGTGGCGAGGGCTCGACATACATTGAGTACATTGGCGAGGATGGTGATGCTTTTAAGATTCGTGCAACAGATCACGATAGGCAACTTTCTAGCATCACGAACCATCGCAGACCCGATTTTACATTAGCATCCAATAAGAAAAATGTCTCAGAATCTTCGGGGGATTGGATCGATGCGATTGTAAAACTTGAAAATAAAACTGATTTTAGAGTACCTAAAAGGCTAGAGGATCGTATAAAATCTATTATAAGTCGAAGGGAAGAAATACAGAAACTCAATCAAGAGATTGCCACCCAAGAAAGTTTGCAAAGGGAGCAAGCAAGTAAAGCGATTGAGGATGCCAAACTTAAAGCTACGGGAACCCTTGAAGGTAAAGCTTTATCGGATGAAATAGATGCAATTAGGTTGGAACTGCAAAACTCTTCGGGAACAGGGAAGTATACGAGAAACCAACGCCAATCAATGTATAAGAAAGTGAGGAAGCTTGAAAAGCAACTTGAGGGGCTAGGTCGAGGAGAAGTAAATTTCATGCCCTCCGATCCAAAAGCACCAAAGGCTCAACCCACCAATCGAGTCCAACAGCAAGCTCAGTCGATGCCAGCCAATCGCTTCATGGCTCCCGCATCGATGGCCAAGGGTGAACTAAGCGAGCGCTTTCGCTAAACTCCTATCCCCATCGGGCTAAACCAAGCCCAACCCGTTGCGTTAACTCATGTAAGTTACTGTAAGTTTGTGCTTGTAATTGTGAATAAGTGCGCCATTTGTTTACGCAAGGGTTGGAAGTGTAAAAAAGGGAAAAAATGAAAAAAGGGAAAAAGATAAAAAACCAGCCTTGGCGAAACGATTGGGTTTGCGTCATTTCTTATAAGGAAGAGAAGAGAAAATGCTTTGCCAAGAGCGAGAAACATATGCTCGTCAGAATGCCCGAAGCAGTCCATCGAAAATGGGGATTTTGGTGCAATATGAACACGAAAACTCAGGAGCCCGTCGGTGATAATTTTTGGCGAGGTCATACGTTTTGTGCGAGAGGTGGCCAAAGGATCGATTGGGAGCTTTACTACAGGGGAAACAGGATAAAGGAGGCCGCCAAACTACTCGGCCAAATAGGAGGTCAAAATGGGGTCGGGAAAAAGAAAGTAAGGGGCGATTCGAACTACTACAGAATGCTACAATTAAAAGGAGCTTTGAAGCGAGCCAAGGCTTCTGCTAAAGTTAAACAATAAAAGTTATGTTGCACAAACCTCTGATAATTAAAGACTTTTTTTATAATGCACAAAAAAATCATAAAGGTAGTTGACACTCCTCACAATAAATGGGAATGGTTTATCGACAAGCGAGACAAAGCTCTCATGTTCTTTCACAAATCAACCAAAACCTCGGCGGGAGGTTAACTAATTTGATTCGCACAATATGCGTTATGGCCCTTTTCACTACATTTTGAGTGAATAAAATGGGAGGTTAAAATTTCGTCGAGGTGTTACTAACACACCTCATGGACCAACTTTTAAACTACCATAGCACTTTCCTCACCAAAGGGGAAGTAAAAGAAATCTTTCGCCTCACCGACCGCCAGGTCAGCACCTGGACGGCAAAGTTCAAATGGCGAAAGGTCGGACTTAAGTTTCTGACCGAAGATATTAGAAATACGCTTTCCATCATACTCGAGGAGGCGGCATGAAGATCACCATCGGAATCGATCCAGGTGCTTCAGGCGGTTACGCAATCGCTTGGGACGGGAGCCATAGTATTAACCTGCACAAGCTCGGCGAAGACTTCGAATTTGTCGAGCACATCCAAGACTTAAAAGATCATCCCGATGTAACAGAAATCGAGGCGGTGATCGAATTGGTCCCGCCTTTTGCGGGCAAGATGATCCCTTCGTCCGCTTCCTTTAAACTCGGGAAGAATTGCGGATTTCTTGAGGGAGTTCTTCGGATGGCCGAAATCCCTTTCACCCTCGTTCGACCCCAAGAATGGCAAAAGGGCTTGGGCGGCTTGCAAGGGCTAACCTCGGGAAAGCGGAAGAAGGTTTTGTGCAATCATGCGAAACAATTTTTTCCATCGGTCAAAGGGCTCACCCTCAAGACCGCCGATGCGATCCTTATTCTAAGACATTTTCTTATAAACAAATAACAATGGGCCTCCACCCGTAAAAATGGAGATAGAGAGACTAAATAAATATGGCAATATTAACACAATCACAATCAGGAGGAGGGGACGGGCCGATCACGGGATGGGCTATTACTAACCCTTCACCCGCAGGCCAGCACGTCGCTGTCTGCTTGGCAGTAAAGGATACACTTAACTACGAGGCTCCCATGTATCGATCGAGTCCCGAAGAGCCCATCGTCATGGAGACCAAGGACGTAACGCGCTTCCTTTTCGGCCTAGCCGATGGATCGATGGTTCAAACCCACGAGATGAAAATTTCGAGCAACGACAAGAGTAAGCTTTTCAATACTCTTACCTCTTGGCTCGGTCACCCGCCTGTCATTGGGTTCGACACTGAGAGCATGGTGGGAATGGGTGCTACGATTTCCATCGTTGGGAAGGTAAGTCGGAAAGGTACTGAGTATTCGGACATCACCTCGATCACTCCCGTCATGCCTCAGCTTGCAAGCTCGGTCCCAAACCTTGCGAACTTCACGGTTCCGCAAGATAACAATCCTCCCTCGGCACCCGCCGTTGCCCCCGTTCAGCCTGTCCAACCGATGGCGCCAGCTCAAGTGGCTACTTCGATGACAGTTGATCAAGCGCAACCCGTCCAACAGGTTCAGCCCGTACAGCCTGTACAGCAAGTCGTACAGCCCGTGCAACAGGTTCAGCCCGTACAGCCGGCTCAACAACCTGCCCAAGGTCAGCAGACACTTGGTGGGCAGTTCACACCTCCACCATCCGAATCGGTTCCTTTCTGATGAATCCGATTCATTGGTGCTTGATGCTCGGATGGTTGGCCGTAGTGATCGACATGGTCGTTTCCTGACATGGCTATCATCAAAGCAACGCCCAAACGGGGCGGGGGTGGACATTGGTATGACGAGAATGCAAAAGCTCGGCATACCATGCCCCTCGCCTCGGGGAAGGGCGAAAAAAATACGACCCTCAAGGAGGCTAGAAAGTATAACCTATTTCCATCGGTCACGGGCATCTTGGGGATCTTCTCGAAGCCTGGCCTTGATCGTTGGAAGCAGGATCAACTCCTTCGCATAGCTCACGAAAGCCCTGCTCAAGATGGGGAGAGTTTTGAAGATTATGCAAATCGGTGCCTTGTCATGCACGAAAAACCCGTCGAAGAGGCGGCATCGTTTGGGACGAGGATACACGATTCTATTGAGAAATTCTATGAGGGTGAGCCTATCGAGGACGAGTTGCTTCCGTACGTTAAGCCAGCTTTCGAGTGGAAGCAGGAGAATCAACTCCGATTCATCGAAAGAGAAAAGACCATGACTAATCTTGAATATGGTTTTGCGGGTACCGTTGATATTGTCGGCCTCGGACAGAACCAAGAAAAATTCGTCATCGATTGGAAGACTCGTAAAACCAAGAAAGGAGTTCCCGTCAAATCTTACGACTTCCAAGTTCATCAGATCGCGGCCTATGCGGCGACATATTGGGGAGCCGATCTCGTCGATGCAGAACAAATCCACGGGGCAAATTGTTATGTGTCCTCCGTGGAGCCTGGTCGGTTCGAGGTGATCAAATACAGTCCCGCTGAAATCAAGGATGCATGGACCGTATTCAAAGCGGCCTGTGCAATATGGAGGAGCGTCAAAGGGTATGACCCAAGAAAAACAAACTAGACGTCAGATGTGGTATCGCTTCGGCGAGCCCGTATCGTGCTTTGCTGTGTCAATTCCCGAGACACTCAAAGTGGTGATTCAAGAGGAGGCCCGAGATCGGGGGGTCTCGGCCTCCTCGTTGGTCACAGATATTTTAATGAGAAGGTGGCGTAAGCAAGTGAGGGAACATGGAAAACAAGGATAAGGTCAGCATCAACGTTTTGATCTCCCAAGCTTACGAGAAATTTTGGGACAAGAACAAGTTGAGCGTTGATTCCGATGGGAAGGTTTTTCGGACAAATGTAAGTCGCAAAAGGCCGATGTCAGGCGTCGATTTTAGGAAGCCCGAAACAATTAAAAAGGATAGAGAGAATGGGAAAGTTTACTGAATTATCTAAAGCGACAGGATTCCATCGAGTATCTTGCTCCGAATTTATTCGAGGAGTGACCGACCCATTTGAGAAAAGCGGGAGGATTCAAAAAGAATTAACCGATTGCCTGCTGGCTATATTGGCTTTGTCGGCTCCTCGAGGTGTCCCCATGTCATGCCGAGAGATCGGAGAATTTTGCGGGATCTCCAAGCAACGGGTCCATCAGATCGAAAAGGAAGCTATGAAGAAATTAAGGAGCAATACGACAGTCACTCGCAAGGAATTTAGACAATGGAAATAGATAAGGGACGAATCGAGAAAGCTCTGAAGGATTTAAAAATCCTAGCCGCTCAGATCGGCAACGCTCGAATCCGAGAACTCTACCGAAAACCCCTCGAGCAATTTATTAAAGACGTAGCAAAAACATTATGACAAAGAAACAAAAACAGCCCCTTTTTTTGAAGGGATACCAAACCAATCCGCAGGGCAAGAAGGTGCCGATTTACACAACGGTCGAGCCTAATGCTTCTTACGGAATGATCCCTTCCGAATCTCCATCCCTCCGAGGGGCGAGGCTCAAGAAAAAGAAGAAGGAGGGCAAATAGCATGGGTCAGTTCATGGGGTGGCAAAGCTACGACTTACCGCATCGATGCGATGTTTGCGGGGAATTGGGCGAGGAGGAAGATATTGAACAATGTTGCCAAGGGAACGAACAGGAGTTCCTGAAGCAGAGCGAAAAAACAATCGAGGAGATGGGACAGGAAGGTTGCTACCTTTCGCAGAAGGAGAAAGAGGATAAAGATGAAAGCTGAATATAAAATGGGCCATGGTATTCCCCGAGGGGAGAAAGTGATTATTAAGGTCGGTCCTCGCCAAGCCGATGCCTCGCTGAACGTCGAGAAGGAAACTTGGATGCTTAAAATCGACAATCCCGATTTGCCCGAGCTCGAGTTTCCAAGCCTCGAAAATGCGGTCCTGTCGGCCGTAACGATCTTGCAGGAGGATTCACTTTGATCGCCTTCGACCTCGAGACCGTTTGGTCGAAATCCTATTCGGTCGCAACAATGGGCCTCGACCGATACGTCAAGGCTCTCTCATTCAAAGTCACCCTCGTCTCTTTAGTTGGGGACGATGGGTTTGAATGGGTCGGTCCACCCCAACAGTTACCCGTGGATCGATTGCAAGGCCAACAGCTTGTCGCTCACAATGCTGAATTTGATTCGGTCTGCGCAAGGATGGCAATGGCGCGAGGCCAAATGCCCCTGTTCGAGCCGGCTGAATGGATATGTACAGCCGACATGGCATCCTGGCATCAATTGCCCCGATCCCTCGCAAAAGCTTATTTCGAGCTATTCGGCGAGCACTTGGCAAAGGATGCACGGGATGCGATGGCAGGGCTTTCAGCCGAGGAGATAACGGCAAACCCTCAGTTTAAGGAATACGCATTGAACGACAGCCGAGCCTGCTTGAGGATTTACAAGGAACTCGAGTTGGGCTTCCCCGAGAGGGAGAGAATCCTGTCCGCCCTCAATCGAAAGATTGCCAGCCGAGGAATGCCACTCGATGGGCCGCTCTGCCAAACTTTTATCGATAAGACCGAGAAGGTCATGGAGGAGATGGAAAAGTTTCTTCCTTGGGTAACCGAGGATGGCCGAGGAGCCGAGCCAACCTCTCCAATGGCCTTGGGGAAGTATCTCCAAATGAAAGGCGTTCAGGCGCCTCCATCGACCAAGGAGGATGATCCCGACGTTCTTATATGGAAGGCTAAGAATCCCGACCATTCGCCTGTCCTCGATGCGATGACTCGGTGGAGAAAAGCGAACAAGGCGAATAAATTTTATACGGGACTGATTTTACGAACCCGACCCGATCGCAGGGTCTCGACCCGTCTGCTTTATTGCGGGGCGACCCATACGAAAAGATTTTCGGGAACGGGCGGAATAAACTTTCACGGCATTCCACGGGACGAAGTCGAAGGCACCTCGGCCAAGCGTTGCCTGAAGGCAACCGAGGGGCGGGTGATCGTCTCGGCCGACCTTTCCCAAATCGAGCCTAGAGTCCTTGCTTACCTGGTCGGAGACATGGACTTTCTCGGCTTGGTCCGAGGGGGGATTGATTTGTACGAGGCTCATGGTCGAGCAACAGGACTCTATAACCATGACGAGCCGATGAAGGACTTGGCTCCCGAGCTTCGCCACCTATGCAAGGCAAGAGTCCTCGGCTTGGGCTACGGTTGCGGGTTCAAAAAGTTTGGGCAAGTGGCCGAGGCTTTGACCGGCGGAAAGGTCAAGATGACCGAGGCCGAGGCAAAAAAGCAAGTCAATGACTATCGAAAAAACAATCCCCTGATCGTCAATCAATGGAAAGCCCTCGAAGATTTCGTCAGGGAACAGGCCAAGGATACACCTGAATGTGTTGTCATACAAACACGGGATGAGGCTCCAATTCGATACTTCAATGTGCAAGTCGATGGCAAGGGTGAGATCACCGCCCAAAAGGTCAGAGGGCAGGGGAGGACCAAGCTATACGGCGGGCTTCTCATGGAAAACCTCGTCCAATGCCAAGCCCGTCAAATCTTTGCCGATGCGATCATTCGTTGCGAGGCCGCTGGCTTGCCCGTTTGTCTCCACGTTCACGATTCAATCACCGTGGAGGTGGGCGAGAACGAGGGACAGGCGGCTCTCGACTTACTGATTCAAATACTAACCGAAGAGCCATCCTATATGCCAGGGCTACCCTTGGCGGCAGAAGGGGAAATTAAAACACACTACTAATGGAAAATATATATAACATGAGAAAAGTATATCAAAATTTTAGCTCAGCAAGTCTGCTTTCCGTAACCGTCGAACATAACGGTGTGCATACGGGAGATGCCGATCACAAGGGATATGTAAAATTACTTTTCAAGGATGAGGGTAACTGCATGGATGTTAATGGAGAGAAGTCTGAGCACGTTGAGATTATACTAAAAGGGGACGCAGAAAGGGACACTTTAATAAAAGCACTTTTTGCGATTCTTAGGGAGCTGTATGGCCCTATTTACGATCATAACGGTTCCATCCCTCATTTTGATTCTGAATAAGACTTATGAAACCAATAAAAAAACTAAAACTTACTGAGGCAGAGTTAAATCAATTGTGTTTAATACTTGATACGAAGATAGCACGGCTAACGAATGATAACACATGGTTAAAAAAGTCTGACAAAGAGAAGAAGTTGCATCGTAGCGAAATGAATTTGTTGAAGAAAGTTTTTTACCAATTGATTTAGATGAAACCGAGCACATGGCGGACATTGACCCGCTTGGAAAAAGTCGAGGTGGCGACCATTTGTTTAGATCGAATGAATGCAGACGAGAGAAAACTTTTTATCGAAAGGTATGTAGACGAAAAGACTCTTCGAACATTAGCCGATGCCCGTGACGTCCACCCCGAAACAATTCGCAATCGTTTAACGAATGCATCCGACAAAGCGAAAGCCTTTTACCAACTTGTGGCCAAAATCGACGGCCTAGACTTATGAAACCAATAAAAAAACTATTCAGCATCCTGTTCTTCATGCTCGCCGTAGCGACGATCATGTTTGTTTTCGCCTCCTTTTTACTCGGCATCTTTCGAGTCTTTTCGACATGGATGTAGAAATAATCGGAATCTGTGGGCCGAAGGGGGTCGGTAAAACAACCTATGCGAAGACACTCGATGGAATGGTCTTCTCATTTGCAAAGCCCTTGAAGGAAATGCTCATCACCATCCTCCCAAACGAGGGTTGGATCGAAAAAAAAGAGGAGACTCCTCCTGGCTTTCCCGAGCATTGCACGGTCAGGTATATGCTCCAATCACTCGGGACCGAGTGGGGCAGGGAGAGTGTCTACCCGAACATTTGGGTCGATGCCGCATATCGAATGGTCCACCCTTACATAGGCAAGCAGACCATCATCTTTGATGACGTTCGATTCCCAAACGAGGCTTGGGCGATTAGGCGGTGGGGAGTCACTAACGAAATCCTCACGAAAATCATTCACGTCGGTCGGAAGGGATTCGAGCCCGACGAGGATGATCATCATGTCTCAGAGGCGGGACTTCCAAAAGCTTTTATCGATAAATGGGTGACGGTTGGCGAGGATGGCGAAGAAGAATAACAGGGCAAAGCAAATGGCGAACGATGCCAAAATTCGGAGCCTGCTCAGGAAGGTTGGAACGGGACCCATGTCGCAGTCGGAGATTGCCGATCAAGCGGGGATCTCCCGACAACTCGTCAATCGGATAGAGCGAGGGGCCATACAGAAGTTAACCGAGCAAATCGCTCGAATCGTGGGGAGTGGAGAGGATGGGTAGGAGATACGAATCTCAAAGGGATCTCGATAACGAGCAAGAAATTGCAAGTTTCTTGAGCCAAGCGTGGGGATGCAAATTCATAAAGCTCGAAGCATTTAGGTGGAGAGTTGATTTTTTACTCTGCGGTCCAAACGAGAAATTCGCTTGGTTGGAAGTAAAAACGGCTAACATTAAATTCGGCTCACTGCCCTTCATCATCTCATACAAGAAGATCGAGGCCGCCCGAGCACTATCCAAAACATCGGGATATAAATTCATCCTCATTTATCGATGCAAGGATGCACTAGCATATCATGTTTGGGACTTCGATAAGAAATACAAGTTTGAGTTTGGTGGGCGAAACACAACGGTCCGAGATCCACAAGATATTGAACCCGTGTTTCGGATCGACCCGAAGGACTGTCACAAATTGGAGGGCTTTAAATAATGGCCACATTGAAAGGAGAACTAAGAACCTTTTTCGAGCGACTGCCCGATGGTGAGATCAGTTTGCATAATCAAGTGCTGACTCCTCTATCGCTCATTGTCTGCAAATATGTCGAGAATCCCGATCAGGCCGTCGAGTTGATTTATAAAATGCTCAACGGGTCCAACCATCGGGACGAGCAATCAAATGAAGTCAGGAAACTCGTCCTGTCGGGTTACGACTATTTGGGTAACCCAAACCGCTCCACCGTTAAGAAAAAAAGAGAGTCCGTTGATACCGCCCTGCAAAAGACTTACGTCGGTGATGAGAAAACCTACGAAGAGTTCATGCTGGCATCCGACCCAATCCCGTTGGGCGGAGCCGAGGCGATTGGTGGATTGTTCGAGGATGACGACGTCATATTCGTTCAGCCCGAGCTACATTCCAAGCCACTCGAGTTTTGCCGACCGGTCAGTGAATGGAGGGCGATGGATTTGAAGCCCTATCAGTACTTGACTCATAATCCATCGGTTGAGAATCCGACAGGGAGAAATGAGAGCAACCTAAGCGGCCAAAGAAAGTATCTCCTGCACGAAGTCGATGACAAGGCGATCACCTTTGAACAGCAACTTGGCCTCATCAAGCAACTCGAATCAATCGTCCCGCTCAAGATGGTTGTCTCGTCAGGTGGCAAGAGCCTTCATGCATGGTTTCATTGGAAGCCAGGTCGAAGGGATGACTTCTTGGCCCTCTCGCAAAAACTTGGTGGGGATGTTCGATTTGCCAATGGCTCTCAGCTTTGCCGACTCCCTTGGGGAACACGAAGGAAAAAGGGGGAGCCCCTGTCGGCCGAACAACCGATCATCTTTTGGAAGGACTGAGTGAATCTAATCATCCGAGCCAAGGCAGTCAGGAGATTCATTCGGCTTGGCATACCTGTTATGCAGGCAGTCGAGACAGCAGATAAATTAATGGCTGGCCGAAAGATTTATGTCCTACGAAATCAAGAAACTTTAAAGCCAACCCTCGTTTTAACGATTGGCAGAAATCACATAAAATAACAACCAAGAAAAACATGGCACGAAGAGAAGATTTTTTAACACCCGAAACACTAGCCGCCGCTGATGAGGTGGATCAAATGCTAGCAGGCATGACTCCAACATCGAGTTATCAGGAACCCGTTCCATCGGTCCATGTGAATGATGCGATTACTGATCCTTTGCCTCCCCCGACCTTCATCGATCTCTTTCAGATCATGGCCGATGCCTCCGATCCCTCCACCTTGCCACCCGTCCTAATCGAGGGGATTTTGCACAAGGGATGCAAGATGATCCTCTCGGGTTCCTCGAAGGCAGGGAAGACATTGGGCTTGATGCACCTCGGCATTGCCGCCGCAAACGGCATCCCTTGGATGGGTCATGCGATCAACAGGCAATGCAAGGTTGTATACCTCGACTTCGAGCTCAAGCCCCGCCTTGCCAAGGAGCGAATCAAGGAGATTATCAATAGCCAAGGCAATGAATACTTCCCGACCAAGAACTTTATGTATTGTCCTCTAAGGGGACAGAAGCGTTCACTCGAAGATCTCGCTCTGCATATCCAAGCAATCAAGGACTTCGAGCCCGACATGGTCATCGTGGACCCTTTTTATAAGCTAGGCGGGGATTACGATGAGAACGATGCCGGCTCAGTCGGCTTAGTCCTCGATAAGATGGAAACCTTTTCCGAAAGGCTTGATTGTGCATTCGTCTATGCCCATCACTTTTCAAAAGGAAATAAGGCCGAGACGGATCACATTGACCGAGCATCAGGCTCAGGAGTGTTTGCCCGAGATCCCGATGCCATTCTTACCCTGACTCCACACGAAGAGGATTTTCACTTGGTGCTCGAGGCCACCCTGAGAAACTTTCCGACTCCCGAAAAGAAGGTAATCGAGTTCTCATGGCCCAATTTTATTCACAAGCCCGACCTTGATCCAACTCTTAGGAAGGCGGGTCAGGCTTCCGAAAATAAGAAACTAAACACCCATTTGGCCGAAAAAACCCTTGAGATCTTGAAGATAAACTCGGTTATGGGATTGCAAAACCTCACTAATAAGTTGTCCGATCAGACCAACAATCCGATCAGCAAAGACAAGATGAGAACGATCCTCCGAATGCTCAAGGGAAAGATTGAAATTCAAGACCGAGGGCCAGGGAAAGAAACCATCTACTCGACAAGATTGCTAAGTTGAACTATTCTCTTACGAAGTTGCATTGGTTAGTAGTAGTGGTGGGCTATATATATACCACTACTACTACTAGTAGTTGAACAGGCTTGAGGAAGTGGTGGCTATCGCATGGGCTATGGGCTCGCAAGCTCGCCCATTAGCCTCGCCCTTCGGGCTCGCCTACCGCCCAAGACGATTGCCTTGTCAGGACACCGCCACCACTCCGCTTGCCAAGCCTACAAGCTCGCCAGCCTTGGGCTCGGAAAAAGAGTTATCATCGACCAACCCTCCACTCGTTTGAGCCGATTAGCCCTATTAAGCCGTTTTGTCATCGATATGAGCTTATAGGGTAAAGGGGTACGAGGGAAAGGGCATTCATAGGAATGACCGAGGAGCTTCAAGAGGGGCTTTGGGGTGAATGTGTCCGATTACCCTCCTTTCGGATGAAAGCAAGCCCTAGGCACCTCTACGAGGCTTAAAAGGGTATCCCTATGAATGCATTAAAGCCTGCAGAGCGGGAATAGCTCTAAAATCGGTAGGGAGGTACTCAGGAGGGCTTTTTAGGCTCTAGCACGTAAAAACATACCTTCGATCTATCCAATGGCCGATCTAGCACGTAAAAAGGATCGCCTTGCTCAAATGCCATCGGATCATTCGCCGTCAAGTCATTCTGAGGAATGCAGGACGGATGTGATGGACATGTCGAACAAAGGTCAATCGATCGACATGATCAATAGAGGGAAATTCTATTCGTCATTGATTAGTCTCTTCGCCAACTCGTCAACGACTTGACCTGCTGATAATTTGGTTTTGGCGGCTTGGCGGGTGATTAGGTCTCGCGTTGTCGGATCGACCATGCAATGGAATCCAATTCGTTTGACTCCTGGTCGGTTGGGTGGCCGGCCTGTTTGGTTTGGGCGTTTGCCTCCCCATTGTTTTTTATCGGTCATAAAGTTCATCCTTTATTAATTTCTTCAGCCTCATATTTAATATGTTCCCATGCCATTTCGATTATTTGACTTTTTGTAAACTCAGCATCTAGATCGTCAACGAAAAATGAGGAGCAAGTAAATTGTCCGTTAAAAGAGAAACCTTCCAAGGCATAAAAGGGGAGTTCCCATTCTCCAAAAGAGAAGACAGGTTGTTCAACTCCAACATTTAACTCTGAAGCTAATCGTTTAAGTTTTCTAAATTGCATGATATTGGCTCTTGTTCAGTATTACCTTCGCTTTCATCTTCATCTAGCCCCTCACCATGACAGTTTGGGCATCCGTACTTACCGAGCCCATCGGGGAACTCGTATTCGCAGAATTGGCAGATCATGAGAAAGCCACTTTCTGCACTTGGTCTTGCCATACTTTGAAACCTTCTTCGGTTAAAGCTGTTGAATCATCGGGATCATTCATCCCTGAACATTCAGCTAACCCCTTTTTAACCAAAGAAGAGACGATACCGCCAAATGATTTAGAGTCAGGCATCACCATTCCATCTTTAAGTTCGCAGTCATCAAGGCAGTTCGACCAAGGCGATCCGCATTCGTCAAAGCTCTCAGGCTCGGAATAGTTGGCTGGCGTATAGCAATTGCAAGCAATCATCTGAAGCATGACTAGCTCGTTAATAGTAAGTGAAATCTGTGTAGTATTGTTATTCATGCTCTCAATCTAGCTTATCTGTACAGCAAAGCAAGTAAAACATGAAAGTATTTTGAACGATTGTCAGAACTGACTCTAAATCAGTAGGCTAGGGGACAAGAAAAGTTTACGATTCTATGTCCGAAACCTCAGCATCGACCACTTTCTCATCTTTTAGGGTGGCAAGCTCGGCTCGGATCTCATCCAGGCTAAGAGATTTCTTTACTTCGATTACTTGGGTAGGCTCGCCTTCGTATTGCCTGTGCTTGTCGATTAGAATGCCGGTGGCGATCGGGAGGACTCCCGCAGGGATCTCATCGTTCTCAAGCTTCTCGATCATCTGTTCGACTGCCATCATACTAGCTGTGGCGATTAATCCCTTGAGGTGCTTCTTCGATTCCTTGAGAACTTCGGCCTCTCGAGTGCGGACTACGGCAACAGTATTGGCTGAGATCTTACAGGCCTTGGCGACTTGCTTGATTGTTGCCCCTGCTGTTAGCATTTGAACGCACTTGGCATAGTCGGCTGGTCTTTTATCGAAAAGCTTTTGACCCGTCCAAACTGCGGGGCAAGTATCTTTGACCTCCAAGTTGGCAGGTAGGTTATCGGGGAAGTGACCTCGTCTTGGTAGTTTAGTCGGCATAGGTGCTATCGGTGTAGACTTTTACAAATGATTTATCAATAGGGTATTTGGCAAGCACAATTAGACATAATGCTTAAATTGCGAAGTAGGAATCCTATAAAACTAGGAAATATAACATAAAACGGGCACATAAGCATATATTTATGCGATTTATGCCATTAGAGGGGGGGAGGGGGGTCAAAATATCGTCGGACTTTTTTACCAAGACCGATTAGTAGCCACAAAAAAATTCCGACAATTGTCAATCGCCGAGGTTACAATCAAATCGCCAATTTGTTAGATTCGAGACATGGAATGGACTCCACATCCCGCTCTCCCCGCCCTCACAAGGGAGGAAATGCTAGCAATGGAGCCCGAACGCATCCTCGAGTACTACAACACTAGAGAAGCGGCCATAGAGGCCGAACGGGACGATCCTTACCGCCACGGCTTCGAGTTAGACACCTGGAAGCTCGCCGACGATGCGCTGAAGACTCACTCGGAACTTCTGATTATGGGCGGGAATCGTTCATCGAAAAGCCATTTTTGTGCTCGAAGGGTAGTGCAAACCCTCGTTGAAAACCCCAACACAATCATATGGTGCCTGACGGAAACCTCGGCCAATTCGGTGCAATTCCAACAAAAGCTTGTTTACGATGCACTGCCAAAAGAACTTAAATCGTTGGGAAGAGGTAAGATAGGATACATAATGTGGTCGTTAAAAAACGGCTTTACCTCCCAAAAATTCACTTTACCAAACGGGAGCCAATGCATCTTCCGTAATTGGAGCCAGGACATCAGTACCATCGAAGGAGGGGAGATCGGTGTTCCGCAAAAGCCTGTAAACAATACACATAACATCGGATTTTGGGCTGACGAATTGGTGCCAATGTCATGGGTTGAGACACTTCGTTTTCGCACCGTCACCCGAAATTCCAAGGGAATAATTTCCTTCACCGCAGTAGACGGTTGGAACTCGGTAGTGAAATCGATGCTCACAGGAGCCCGCACGGTCAAGTCGGCCAAAGCGGACCTCTTAGGAGGTGAGGATGTCCCTCTCGTCCAACAGCCCTTACGCAAAGCCTCGAGCGTTGTTTACTTTCATACCTCGGCTAATCCCTTTGGCGGATGGTCGGCGATGAAGAGCCAACTCGATGGTGAGAAAAGGGACGTCATTTTATGTCGGGCTTATGGGGTCCCAACGAAGCAAAGTCGAACAGTTTTCCCATCCTTCGGTGACAAGAATATCATAAAAAAGGATGACCTCCCCGACCTCTCAGAGGCCAATTGGGTAATGTCGATCGACCCTGCGGGAGCAAAGCCTTGGTCGATGGTTCTTTTGGCCATCGATCCTCACGGAGTTGCATGGGCGGTTAAAGAGTTCCCCGATTTCGACACATGGGGTGGGTGGATTGACCTAACCAAAGAGAAAGTTTCGGGAGGCGAAGCGGCCCAACCGAATGGCTACGGCCTGCGGGATTATGCTGAGGAAATCCATCGAATGGAATCGATCTGCAATGATGATGTCATTCGGATAATCGATCCTCGTCTTGGAGCGGCTAGCTATCAAAAGGCCGAAGGATCGAGTAACATCATAGATGACCTAGCGGTTGAGGACATTATTGTTCAGCCGGCCGAAGCGTTGGACATCGAGACGGGCTTGCAGGCAATAAACAACCTATTGGCATGGGATCGGACCAAACCGATGGACTTTGACAATCGGCCTAGCCTGATGATCTCGGATGAGTGTCAGAATTTGATCGCAAGTATCCAGGCTTATGAAGTGGGCGACCTAAAACACCCCGCCAAGGACTTTGTCGATTGTGTGAGAATGTTTGCGGTCGGGAATTTCGAGTATTTCAGCGAGCAAGACCTATTAGTAACAGGTGGAGGAGGCTATTGATATGGGAGTAAGTAAGAAATGGACTAAATTGGATCGGGACCAAGTTGTTTTGCTCCGAAAGGGCGGGATGAGCTGGCCAAAGATAAGCAAGCAGACGGGCATCCCTCGATCGACTTGTATCGGTATATATAAAGAGGATGCGATCATCGTGGATGAGGTGACGCAAGTCGAGCCTCCAAAGGAGGAAATCGAGGAGGCATTCGTCCTAAAGCACGTCCCGAATCCCCGCCTCATGCTAATCGGATTCAAGGGACGTGAGGGTTATGCGAGATGCGTCAAGCGGCCCGAGGACAACCGTCCCGTCAAGAGCGTCCTACTCGTCAAACGTGTCGAAGATGACCTGTACCGACTCGTATGAGACTAGGGCTGAGTATGAGAAGCGAATCGACTCGCTCCTGCGGGAGATGGTCGTTGAGGAGGCTCTTGGGGCGATTCAGGACGAGCGCGACCCGAGGAGTTTCACGCTTCATGAAATCGCCGGCTTTTTGGGTATCGGATTCGAGACGATCAGGCGGATTGAAAGCGAGGCCCTGAGTAAATTTAAAAATGTGATGGTAAATTTGGAGGAGTAATTATGGAAGAAGAAGGAAACGGATTAAGCGTTCAGGAATTTAGCGAGAAATCGCCCGACGTTGATGACTTGAAACGAGATTTTGACGATGCGAAGGCGAACCTTTCGTTTTGGATGGATAAGGCGGAGGATGGACGGGAATGTCGATTCAACGAATGGGCGGGCAAGAATGATACGGGCAAAAAGCTCGGCCCCGAGGCATTTCCTTGGGATGGCAGTTCCGATCTCAGTCCTCAGCTCATAAATCCACTGATCGAGGGTGATGTTGCCCTGCTTGGCCAATCGCTTACTCAAGCTAACCTTGTGGCGGCTCCCGTTGAATCGGGTGACGTTGCTTCGGCCAAGCTTGTAAGCGAGTTTCTTCGCTGGCGGATGGGATCGATGGAAGAACTTCAGCGAGAAGCCGCCATCGGTGCGAATTATCTTTTACAAAATGGACTGACTTTCTTCGGCACTTCATGGAAGAGGGAAACCACTCGGACTTTTCAATCGGTCAACTTAGAGGAGATTGCTCAACAGTCCCCCGAGTTGGCAATGGCGATCCAAGATCCCGAGATGAAGGATGGAGTGGCGGCAATGTTTTCGGAAGCCTACCCAAAACTAAAGAAGGGTCGGATCAATCGAGTAATTAAAGAACTTCGAGAGGAGGGAGTGAGCGAAATTCCGACCGAAAAAGTGGTCGAAAATAGACCGTGCGTAAAAGCGTACGAATTGGGCAGAGAGATCATCGTGGACAGCAATGTGATCGACTTAGAGTCGGCTCGGGCAATTTACTGCATTCATTATTTTAGCCCCGAGGCGTTGAAGCAAAAAGTCAATGATGGATGGGACTCCGATTGGATTGACGAATTACTTGAAAATTCAAAAGGGACTTATGCCGACGAGAGCTACTCAAGCAACATGATGACATATGGCTCCGCCTCGGGCTATGGTGATGAACATTATGACGGCATGGTTCGAGTAATTGTTGCTTATCGCAAAGAGATCGACCCAACCGACGAGGTTCCTGTTGTCACACAAACTGTATTTGCCGACGAGGTGGAAGGTGCGGCCTACCACAAGCCGATTCAATATGATGAAGGGCGTTATCCGTTCGTTTGTATTACAAGGGAAAGCTTGAACCATCGCCTGCTCGACTCAAGGGGCTATCCCGAACTTTTAAAGGACTACCAATCGGCTGTTAAGGCCGAGATGGACTCACGGCGCGACCGCGCCTCGATGAGTACGATGCCACCTGTCGAATATACTGCCGGTCGGAAGCCCGAGCGGATTGGTCCAGGTGCTCAGATACCCGTGAGGCGACGGGGAGAGTCGGGTTTCTTCGAGATCCCCCGATATAGCCCCGCCTCGATGGAGGTGGAAATGCAACTCAGGCAATTAGCCAGCCGAATCACAGGCCGAGCAACTTCCGATTTGGATGCAGTCGAGGCAAACACCGTTCGACAAAACTTGGTTAATCGCTGGCTGATGGGATGGAAGCAAATCCTCAAGCGTGTATGGTGCCTAGACAGGGCTTATGCGGGCCCTAGCGTATGGTTTCGGGTTACTAATAATGAACAGGGTGCGACTCTGATCATGGACGAGACAAGCGAGCTTTATGATTTTAATATCAGTTGGAACTCGATGAATGCGGACGAGTCGAAGGTGATTGAGAAACTCGACACCGTGGGCAAGTTGATGGCTCAGTATGACCGAAGCGGACAGGCTCGCTATGACATTTACCTTCGCAAGGTAATCGAAGCCATCGACCCGAATTTGGCCAATCAATTGATTGCCCCTCAACAGGAGGCGACCGACAAGGAGATCAAGGAAACTTCGGCCGACTTCGCAAAGATTGCATCGGGACAGGTAGTGAATGCCCCGCAAAACGCCAATTCTCAACTTCGTCTGAGCGTCCTTCAAAGCATCGTCCAAGGGACCGAAGAGATCCCCGCACAGGACGTCCAAGAAAGGCTTCAACAGGACGAAGGATTTGCCGCTCGTATTAATCAATATGTTCAGGCTCTCGAGTTTCAGCAACAGCAACAACGCAATGCCCTGACGGGCCAATTGGGCGTAGCCCCTGGCAACGTGCCAGGCTCGAGCATGGCGGCGTAAAGGAGAAATACAATATGCACGGAAAAGGAAAATGTGGAATGAAAATGCCTAAGAAAAAAGCACCTAAGAAACGCAAAGTAGTACGCAAAGTAAAAAAGGGTAAGGGCTATTAAAGGGGTCAAGCATTACACTCGGGACGGGAAGGCTTGGAGCCGAGGAATGCACAAGATGAAGAATGGCGTTCTGCATTCGGGCAAGACTCATACTGCTTCGAGCAAAAAACTTTTCCATTTTGGCCAACTTTCCGACAAGGCGAAAAAGATGGCTCGGACACAACGAGGTAAATAATGCCAGCAGGAAAGCCAAGAAAAGTAAATAGCCCCCGTCGAATCCGTGCGGGTGAGCCTGGCCACGGGAAGAAGAAGTTCGTCGTCTTGGCCTCGGAGGGCGGGAAGACGAAAACGATTCGATTCGGCGATGCGAACATGAAGATCCGCAAGTCCAACCCGAATGCCCGAAAGTCTTTTCGGGCGAGGCACAAATGCGATCAGAAAAAATCAAAACTCACGGCAGGCTATTGGTCCTGCAAGAAATGGTAAAATGCCAAAAGACGCCTGCTATAAAAAAGTAAAAGCTCGAGTAAAGGTTTTCCCTTCTGCTCGAGCTTCGCAACAAATTGCCAAATGTCGAAAGTCCAAGGGTCAGGTTCGCAAGACCAAGGCGGGCTCCTCGTTAAAGCGATGGGGCTCAGAAAAATGGCAAGACACTCGGACGGGCAAGCCGTGCGGGCAGGGCAAGTCGAATGAATATTGCCGGCCGACCAAACGAGTCTCGAGCAAGACTCCCAAGACAAAATCGGAGATGAGCAAGAGCCAATTGAAAAGAAAGAAGGCCGAGAAAAGTAAGGTCGGCATGGGCCGCCGAGTAACCCCTGTGAAAAGAAAAAAATGACTTTAAGCGATGCAATACTAAGCCTAAAAGGCCGAGATGATTTTGAAGTAGTCCGAAAATTTATAGAAGACCAAAAGGACTTTTGTTTGTCGGACTTTCAAGATCCCGAGTTGATCGACAACCCAAGCAAGCTCGCTCGATTGGCGGGCGAGATCGGTGGATTGGTCCGCATCGTTGAAGCTCTAAAAGATCCCGATGAATCCGACACCCCATGAACAGTTTAAACGAGCCCACAGGGCTTTGCTGAATCGATGGATCGAGGAGTCTGACATCGAGGATGTTGAGTTGGCCAAGATTGCAGTCAACGATTTAAACGAATGGCTCGATGAGGAAAGCGTTGAGTTCGAGGCGGATTTTGAAGTTGATGAATGAAAATCCAAAACTATCAACTCGGGGCACTGTACGAGGCCGAGTTCGAGGCTGAAAGCCTGCGAAGAAAATTCATCCCCAATCGCCCCACTTATCCCGTTAGTTGGGATTTTTTAGTGGACTGCCCTAAAGGGCTTCTGAAAGTCCAGGTCAAGGGGACTTCGTCTATGGGAACCGACAAAAGCTATAAAATCATGGCAAGCACAGGCTCCCGAGTAAAAAAGCCAATCGGTGACGAGGTTGATGTTTTAGCCTGCTGGATCGATCCCGTCAGATGTTGGTACATCATCCCGACGAGCATAAAGCCGACAGTCACGATTCGCCTGTTCGCATCGACCAATCGATCATCCTCGAAATACGAAAAGTATCGGGAAAATTGGTCCCCGTTTTACGCCCACGGGTAATTTTCCCGACCTCTTGCGAAAATTGGAATTGGCGGACCATCAGGCCCGCAGAAATCCAAGAGAGTGCGAACTCTTCAAACGCAGGAAAATATGGCAGAGACAGAATCGACCGAGGCTTCGGGTGTAACAACGGAAGCAGAAACAGAAACGCAGGGACCAATCACCAATCTTGAGCAATTGACGGCATCGTTCGTCGAGAAGGTCGAGGAAAGTGAGGAAGCCCAACAGGAAGCCGAAGCTTCGACCGAGTCCGAGACTCAGTCAGCAGATGCGGAATCCGACAAGACAGACGTTCTTTTACAGTCAACCGAAGAGGAATCGGAAGAGGAATCGGAGGAAGTAGTTGAGGAGGAGGAGGAAGAAGCTGAAGAAGCCGAAGCCGAGCCACCCAAAGCAGTAGGCAAGTTGCTCAAGCAAGTTAATAAACTAACTGCTCGAGCGAAATCCGCAGAGGAAAATGCCAACGCTCTGAAGGCCGAGATTGACGCTCTAAAAGCCAATCCACAATCCGCTACTGAACCGCAAAAGCCGGCACTTGAGGATGTAAATACCTTTGAAGGTTTGGAGTCCTTAAGAAAGGAAGCTTTAGCGGCCAAGAGGTGGAGCCTACAACATATCGGGAAAGACTTCGTAGAATCGGGGGGGAAAGAATATTCGGATGAGGACATTCGAGGAATACTGACTCAAGCCGAAGACTATCTAACCGAGAAGATCCCCGAAAGGGCTCAACATCTTCAGTCCCAAGCCCAATGGGCTAAGGACACTTCAGCAACTCATCCGTGGATCGAATCGAGCGAAGGCTTTGAGGATCGAAAAGAAATTTTCGAGCAAATCAGAAACCAATATTCGCAAGTTCTAGGATCACTCCCGAACGCTGATTTTGTAGCGGCCACCCTCGCAAGAGGAGTCGAAGCAATTCAAGCGGAAAATTCAAAGGTGAGCAAGGCACCGACCAAGAAGAGAAAAGTCAAAGCCCCACCGCCTAGCGAAATCGGAGATTCCTCGCCACCCGTCAGCACGGCGGCCACTCGGTCAACTGTAGAAAAATCGAAAATTTTGGAGCGAGGAAGACTCTCGGAAAACGATCTTGCCGCATTTCTTGCGGACTAAAATTTACAAAACTTAAAATAAAGGAATATATAAAATGGCTATTGCAACAAGCTACAATGTTCTCAGTACCAAAGGTGCTAGGGAAAATTTAGAAAATGTGATGAAGACGGTCTCTCCACACGAGACGCCAATTTACAGCACAATCTCCCAATCCGCCGCTCCAAAGGCGACTCTTAACGAATGGCTCGTCGATTCACTCGCCGACCCTGCTGGCTCTTCTGCCGCAACGAATGCTGATGGCGTTGACATCACTTTGTCGAATGCCGCCAACTTGATCGATACACGGGCTAGACTCGGAAACCGAGTTGCCACCCTTCGCGACATCTTCGCTGTTTCACGTCAAGCGGAGATGGTTGATGTGGCTCCAGGTGGTTCACTCTTTGCCGCATCTAAGGCCAAGAGCTTAATCCAACTCAAGAATAGCCTTGAAGTGGCAATCGCGTCGAATAACGACCAAGCCGCAGGGGACGCTAGTAATGGCGCCACAATGTGCGGACTTGGAATTTGGTCCGACCCAACTGCAACAGGTAACACCTTCGACACATCCCTCAAGCAGGGCTTCCGTGCCGTGAGTGGGTCTCGAGTATCTCTCGCATCCTTGACCGAATCCGCTTTTCGTGGATTGCTTCAAGCCGTTTACACCGCCGCAGGTTCCAAAGGTAGTTTCAAACTTTTTGCTGGCCCAAATTGTGTAAACCGAATAACCGACTACACGAGATCCACGACTGCAAACAGTGATTTCAACTTCAACCAAGATGTCAAAGACGGCATCTTGAAGTTGAGTGTCGTTCAGTATGTATCCGACTATGGAGTTGTGGACATTATACCGACTTTGTGGAATGGACGTCGGGACGCAGGAGCCAGCGGAACAAGTACCGCCCTCGGTACCGTAAACACCGACAGAGGTTACCTCCTCCCATCGGATGACACTGTTTCGCTCAAGTTCCTCGAAGGAATGACCATTCAGGATCTTCCTGACAACGGAGCTGGGCAAAGGGCCTTCTCAGAGTGTATGGCCACCATTAGGGTTTCCAACCCTCGCGCACTTGGTTCAATCGTTTAATTTTCGCTATTGTTATTAGCGTTTTAATGGTTGTGTTTTGGGGAAGCCGATTCATGGGGTATCGGCTTCCCCTTTTCTTTTTTAAAAGATGAGTCTTAACATTATAGTAAAGGGTGGAAAGCGAAGTGGTGGAACGTCGGCCGAGGAGATGGCCGCCTATCTTGCCAAACGAGTAGATCGGCAAGCCGAGCAAGAAAAAGCGGGCTACCGAGACAGGGCATTGAAAGCCCGCAAGTATGGCCAATCGGTTGGCGGCGGGAAAAACTTTCGTGCTGTTCGTTCAGTGGACATGGCCACGTATATGAGGCATGAACAGGAACGTCCTGGCTGTATGTCCGATCCCACGTATTCCAAAGACTTCGCCAAATCGAACCCCGAAACGGTAATCGGAAGCTAGATGAGGATAGTAACCTACGATCAATTGAAGACTCGATTCACCTCGGCCATCGGAGGGGATCAACTTTTGGATTCGGAGGAGACGGCATTCAAGAACAGCT
>Ga0209631_10001009_pt1 | contig 37475 bp, 27 predicted proteins | sample COG_08_FD_184752 | JGI IMG/M metagenome (GOLD analysis project Ga0209631, IMG submission 184752) | Pelagic Microbial community sample from North Sea - COGITO 998_met_08 (SPAdes) (version 2) | ecosystem: Environmental > Aquatic > Marine > Neritic zone/Coastal water | place: Helgoland, sampling... | reverse complement strand
GCCGCCAAACTAATATCATGACGTTTTCAATTACCCAACTATTCTCCATTGGCTTTATCTATCTAACGGTATTATTTGGCTCCGCCTATGCGACTGAAATAGGGCTGCTGCCAAGAGCGCTTACCCATCATAGATTAACTCGAGTACTCGCATTAGGTGTATTCGCCGGCACCATATGCTTTAACGGCACCCTGGGTCTTGCGTCACAGTATGGCGCCAGCTACATGCTCTACTTCCTTGGTGCAAGCGCTGCTTTTGTTGCGGCACCCATACTACTTGCACCCATCTGCAGAATCGCTCTGACTCACAAGCTGGGTTCAATAGCCGATGTTTTCGCGTTTCGATACCCTGCACCCTGGGTTGGCGGCGTCGTCAGCGTATTTATGCTGATCGGACTGCTACCTCTCATTGCGCTGCAGATTCATGCAGTCTCAACAACAGTTCACCTGTTGAACCAGGAGTTCAGCGAAGACGTATTGGCCATCGTCTTTTGCAGCACAATGACGCTTTTTGCCATTCTGTTTGGCGCGATGCATCTGTCTACCCGAGACAAACACCAGGGCTTGGTTGTTGCGATGGGGCTGGAATCAATCATCAAACTCCTTGCGCTAATTACGATCGCGATATACGCGATTAGTGAGGTTTTTGGTGGTTTGAATAACATGAATGCCTGGCTCACTCAGAACCTCGCAGAGCACTATCTCGACAATACACTCGCAACCGGGCCATCAAGGACATTACTGCTTCTGTTTTTTGCTGCAGCCGTCGCAATGCCGCATGTGTACCACATACTGATCACCGAAAACGAAGACAACAATTTGCTGAATGACTCTCGCTGGGGATTCCCTGCATACATGCTATGTCTAAGCGCCTGCATTCCACCCATACTGTGGGCAGCAACATACCTCGGCGCACAAACCCCGGCCGAGTTCCATGTGTTGGGATTAGGTCTGACGGCAGAGAACCGGGAAATTACGATCCTTGCGTTTGTTGTCAGTCTGGCAGCGGCAAGCGGCGTTCTAATCGTCACGACACTTGCGCTTTCATCTATGATCTTGAATCACGTTTTCCTGCCGCTTTACACACCTAAGCCCGGGGTCAATGTGTACTCACTGATGTTCTATGCCCGCAGGGTGCTTATTGCGGGTATTATTTTCCTCTCTTATTGTATGTATAAACTTCTTGCTGAGGGTCAAAATCTGACGAGCCTTGGCATCGTTGCATTTGTCGCAGTGCTACAGTTCGTACCTGGTCTCTTTGGCGCATTTTACTGGCGTGGGGCAAACAAGGCAGGTCTGCTAGCCGGCATGCTGCTTGGTTACCTTGTCTGGTTCGCGACACTTTTCTACCCTCTGTTAAGTGACATCTTTTATTCCAACTTGATCACACCGGCGGCCTTGGGTTATCAGGCAGAGCTATACCAACCCGGTCTCTATGAGCTAAAGGAACGTGCTTGGCATATCGCGGCCATGGCTTCTCTTACCGTTAACGCGCTCGGATTTGTCGTTTTCTCGGCCTTCTATAAGACAACGCGAGAGGAGATGCGTGCCGCGAACAATTGTTTATCAGACTCATTTTATAGACCGCTACAGGGGCAACTGATCGCACAATCAGTTTCAGACATTCAAACAGGGCTAGAGTCTGTTTTGGGCGTCAATACGGCCAACCGAGAAATCCGCTTTGCGCTCGAAGAATTAGCACTGGAGCCGGATGAGAAACGTACCCACGCCTTGCAACAACTCAGGGAACGAATGGAATCGAACCTATCGACCACCCTAGGCCAAACAATTGCTCATAGCATTATTGATCGTTTTGTACCATTTAGTAAAAGCGATGACGCGAAGGGGTCAGAGACTGTTTATTCGATTGAATCGAGATTGGAGGACTATCAATCTCAGCTCACGGGTATGGCTGCAGAGCTTGATGCGCTCAGACGACATCATCGCCGAATTTTGCAAGAACTACCGACGGCCGTGTGCGCAATCGCAGAGAATCAGAACGTATTGATCTGGAATGCTGCAATGGAAGATCTTACCAATATCAATGCAGGCAAAATTATCGGCTCGAAACTCAACTCTTTACCGGATGACTGGTTTCTGCTACTAGACGGCTTTGCGGTCGGGCCTGAGACGCACAAACTAAGAGTACCGGTATCCAGCGAAGCTGCAGAGTTACTGGTCAATTTACACAAAGCATCCATCGATAACATTCCCACCTCAGGTGGTGACGTCGTGATTGTTATCGAAGATATGACCGATGAACATATTCTAGAAGAACAGCTCCTTCACAATGAAAGATTGGCATCGATAGGTCAGCTTTCGGCTGGTATCGCGCATGAGATAGGCAACCCGATCACTGGCATTGCTTGCCTGGCTCAAAACATGAAATACGAAACCGAAGAGCAGGAGTTTCATTTTCTGTCGGATCAAATTCTGGAGCAAACCGGTCGAGTCTCAGAGATATTACAATCTCTCGTCAACTTCTCGCACGGCGGCAGGGAAGAAACACGAAAGCCCTACGTCCCTGTAGATATAAAACAGTGTGTCGCAGAAGCAATCAGTCTGCTTTCCCTCAGCCCTGAAAATGACAACATCATTTTCAACAATGGTCTAGGCAAGCAGTGTTTTGTACTTGGTCATGCACAACGGCTTTCCCAAGTATTTGTTAATATTTTCACAAATGCCAGAGATGCATCGGAGCCCGACAGTGTGATAGATATTGCAGGAGTCGTCACAGAGAGCACCATTGCAATTACTATCACTGACCAAGGCCACGGCATCCCAGCTGAAAAAATCGGACAGATTTTCGAACCATTTTTCACTACCAAAGACCCCGGTAAAGGCACCGGTCTAGGTCTCGCGATCGCCAGTTCGATTGTGCAGGAGCATCAGGGATCCATTACTGCGATTCCATCACCTATCGGCCACGGAACCTGCATTACTATCACTCTGCCCTACTTTGCTCGGCTGGAAAATACGTTAGATTAATGTGTGTAATGCAACCTGCGAATTACGTTTCAGCTTTCATAAAGAAAGTTGACTTCAGTCAATGAACGTTGTTAAGTACCTAATCTATAGATTAACAACCGCACGGCGTTTTCATTTGGCAACAAGAACAGAGCCAAAAAAATAAGCTAATGTAAACCAAGCGCTAATACGAACTAAGAGTTAGAGTAACAAACGAGAAGATTGAACCGAGCTTGATTTGACTACCCTCTCAATCAGGGAGCGGTATAGGTCAATCAATAGCAAAAGTACTTATTCTCGAGTTGCTTAAATAGATAGTATGAGCAGACAGAAAATCCTCATCGTTGAAGATGAAATTGTAATACGCACCTCACTCAAGAAGTTTCTGGAAAAACAATCCTTCCTCATTGAAGAAGCAGAATCTCTCAAGGCAGCTCTGCGCTTCAACCTACAGGATTTTGCGTTGATCATTACAGATTTGCGCCTACCCGGGCCTAGTGGCACTGATATCATCAAGGAAGCGATGGAAGTGCCGGTGCTGGTGATGACCAGCTACGCGAGTGTGACTTCAGCCGTAGACGCAATGAAGCTGGGTGCCGCTGACTACGTTGCCAAACCCTTCGACTATCAAGACTTGCTATCAAAAGTTAAAACTCTGATCGAAGAAAAGTCTCACCCCGCGATTATCGAGGGCATGCTTGGCTCCTGTGAAGCTATCCTTGATCTCATGCGTCGTATTCACAAGGTGGCGCCAACTGGCACCAACGTCCTTATTCAGGGTGAATCGGGGACCGGCAAAGAGTTGGTTGCGAAAGCCATTCACAAGGCGAGCCACCAATCAGGCCATAACATGATCTCCCTGAATTGTGCTGCTATTCCGGACACGCTGATTGAGTCAGAGCTTTTTGGTCACGAGAAAGGCGCTTTCACCGGCGCAACCAATGCACGTGTCGGTCTGATTGAAGCTGCCGATGGAGGCACTTTGTTTCTTGATGAAATTGGTGAGCTGCCGCTTGAAGCACAGGCGAGGTTGCTCAGGGTTCTACAGGAAGGTGAGGTTAGACGTGTTGGATCAGTCGCCACAAAAAAAGTGTCGGTGCGACTCATCGCTGCAACACACAGGAACTTGAAAGAACTTACCCAGAGAGGAGGGTTTCGTGAAGACCTGTACTACCGCCTTAACGTTGTCAAACTGATACTGCCGCCTCTAAGAGATCGAAATGACGACATCACGACACTGGCAGACCACTTTTTAAAGCTAAACTGCGACCAGTTGGGCAAACCCTGTTTATCTTTTTCACCCTCAGCGCAAAATGTGATTCAGTCCTATCGCTGGCCAGGTAATATCAGAGAACTTGAAAATGCTATCGAGCGAGCTGTCATCCTCTGTGAGGGCAAAACCATCTCACCTGACTTATTATCAGTCGATTCGGAATCAGGGCAGGAGACACTTCTGAAATCAACCCTCGCAAACAACATTGAAAAACCTCTGGTCGACAACGAAGACAATTTGTCACTTGAAGATTATTTCCAGAAGTTTGTGTTGGAACACCAAGACAGCATGACCGAGACAGAACTCGCTCAACAACTGGGTATTAGCCGAAAATCCCTTTGGCAACGTCGACAAAAACTCAACCTGCCCCGGGAACGTTCACGGAAGCTATAGGCCGCGGGTAACGAAAAGTGTTACCCAAAACCTCCAACGTTACCTTCCGCACACTGAAACGTAACTATTGGTTACACTTTGAACAATGATATAAAGGCAAAAATCGTATCTTGTTGATTATTAACAATATTTAATGTTGGCACAAAACCTGCTTTATATATTACAAGCTCAAATGCAAAATGCGTTGGGTGGAAAAATAACAAAAGATGCAATTAAAAATAAGCATCAAATAATAAGAATAAGAAACATAACAATAAAAATATGACTGGCTCGCTAAAAGGGAAAAGTTTACTTTTCCCTTTTTTATTGGCGGTTCAAAAGTGACAACCTCACTCACTGTTGGTTTACAGGCACTCTGGTCTGTTAACATACCACCCTCAACCGCTGCATCGTTGCAGTTTGTACTACTTCAGATCGATTGAGATCACTAGCCGCCAAGACCGGAATCGAATGTCCGACGCTGTATCCATTACGTTAAAAGCTGACCAGTTAAACCTGAACGCCCGAAAGGTTGTCAAGCGTCTTCATGAATCTGGATTCGAGGCCTATCTTGTCGGCGGTTGCGTTCGAGACCTGTTGCTCGACAAACAACCAAAAGACTTTGATGTATCAACCAATGCCCATCCTGAAGAAGTGCGCGATCTATTCAGGAACTCGCGCATGGTTGGCAGAAGGTTCAAGATAGTACATGTTCGATTCGGCAGGGAAATAGTCGAAGTTGCTACATTCAGGGCGGAGCACCCGGAAGAAGACCACGAAACCTACGATAGTTCGCATATTAGCGAAGGTGGCATGATTCTTTCGGACAATCGCTATGGCACGTTCAGAGAGGATGCCCGGCGCAGAGACTTCACCATCAACGCGCTCTATTACGACCCTGAGAATGAAGAGGTACTTGATCCACTGGATGGCGTGAAAGACCTTGAAAAGCGTCAAATTCGTTTGATAGGCATACCTGAAGATCGCTACAGGGAAGACCCCGTACGTATGTTGCGCGCTATTCGGTTCAGGGCAAAACTCGGCTTCGACATCGAGGACGAAACTCGAACAGCAATCAAGGAATATGGCTTTCTTCTACAAGACATTCCGCCTGCTAGGTTGTTCGAAGAAGTATTGAAGTTGTTCATGTCTGGCTATGCCCTACAGGCATTCGCAGGCCTAATAAACGAGGATGCTTTTCGCTGGCTATTTCCTGACACTCAAAACCTGCTTGCCGAACCCCTCAATCAAAAACTTATAGAATTAGCACTCGGGAGCACGGATACCCGAATAGGCAACGACATGCCCGTCACTCCGGCTTTCATTTTTGCAGCATTGTTATGGGGTCCCTTCCTAGAAGAACGACAACGACTCATCGATGAAGAAGGCGTAACAATTTATGCTGCCAATATGGAAGCCGCAAACAACGTCATCGCAAAGCAACAACTATTTACCTCAATTCCAAAACGGTTTTCGGGTCCGATGCGAGACATTTGGTTTCTCCAATTTCGCATGCCAAATAAAACAGGCAAGAAGGCAGTTGCGGTCGCGAACCACAAACGCTTCAGGGCAGCTTATGATTTTCTTTTGCTGAGAGAGAAAGCAGGCGAGGCCTTAAATGGGTTGGGCGCATTCTGGACGCAATACCAGATAGACAACCCATTAGACACCCAAAGTTCGAACCACCGCAGACCAGCGGACCAGCAAAATAGTGACCGACAGGGGTCCCGACGCCGACGCAGAAAACGTCCGCCGCGAACGCCTTCAACCTGAATGGCGAACGACGCAAATTACCCGTAGAAAAGGGTTCAATTTACCGGCATTCCTTGCGTACAATCACCCTTTGCAATAGAAAGTTTGCACACTGATCACGCCGCATTTCGATGGATAGCAGCCTTACTTTGGATTATTCAACCCGCAAAGTTCCTCGATATATCGCCATAGAAGGCCCGGTGGGTGTTGGTAAAACCAAACTCACCAAAATGCTTGCGAACACTTTTAATTACGAAACCCTGCTTGAAACCCCTGAAATCAATCCTTTTCTTGAGCGCTTTTACCAGAACCGCAAGCAGTCAGCCCTGCCAACACAGTTGTTCTTTCTTTTTGAGCGAGCACGGAAAATTCAGAGTATGCGCCAAGGCGATATGTTCGAACCTGTCACGGTCGCGGACTTTCTGATGGAGAAAGACCGATTGTTTGCGCAACTGAATCTTGATGCAGATGAAATGGCGCTCTATGACAACATCAGCGCGCATCTCGCTATTGAGGCGCCGACCCCTGATCTGGTTATCTATCTTCAGGCGCCGGTGTCGGTGTTGCACGAAAGGATTCAACAGCGTGCACAGGGTACAGATCTCGCATTAGACAAGGCATACCTTTCGCAACTTGTGGACGCTTATACCGAGTTCTTTCACTACTACAGCGCGGCACCATTGTTAATCGTCAATGCATCGGCATTCGACTTGACTACCGATCCGCAAGACTACCAACAACTGATTGATTTCATGCTGACGGTAAATTCCGGCCGCCACTACTATAACCCTACACCATCGTTCATCTAACTTATGTCAATTACAAACACCCCTATCTGGCGCAATTTGATATCTCACGCTCACTCGATGCAAAGCAAAGCTATCGCATCATTGTTTGACGACGAACCCGAACGGGCATCAAACAGAATTATCCAAACCTGCGGTCTTACCCTCGACTACTCTAAAAGTAGGGCAAGCAACGAAACCTTTAAATTGCTTGAAATACTGGCGAATCAAACCGGACTAAAGGGCAAAGCACAGGGATTGACTGCGGGTGAAATGCTGAACAATACCGAACAACGTGCAGCGCTACACACACTACTGCGCGCCCGCCCGGGCCAACACCATCCTGACCTTAAAAATAAATACAGTGAAGTTGAAGTCGCCCTGAAACAGGTTGAGCGCCTAAGTCGTGAAGTCAGGTCAGGCACCTGGCTTGGCAGCACAGGTAAAAGCATCACCGACGTTTTACACATTGGCATTGGCGGTTCGTACCTTGGCCCGCGAATGATTGATGAAGCCCTGACACCTTATCGTGATCAAGCCATTAACTGTCACTACGTCGCTAACGTTGACGGGCACCATATCGACCATGTTTTGGCGGACCTGAATTGGGAAAGAACCTTAATCATTGTCGTTTCGAAATCCTTTTCGACGATGGAAACCAGAGTTAATGCAACATCAGCACAACAATGGTTGTTGCAACATATGAAGCAAGATGACTTGGACAAGCATCTTGTTGCCATTACAAACAATGTATCAGCAGCCATTGAGTTTGGTGTTGGGCGCGAAAATATCATTCCGATATGGGACTGGGTAGGTGGCAGATACTCTCTATGGTCGGCGGTAGGACTTCCGATCGCGTTAATTTACGGCTTTGAGACTTTCAGAGCGCTGCTGGATGGTGCTGCGGATATGGATCAGCATTTTCTGACCGCTGACTTCCATCAGAATATGCCGATGATGCTCGCGCTTCTTGGCATCTGGTATCACAACTTTTTGGGCATGACATCCCACGCCGTGCTGCCTTACGACCATTGGCTCAGGTTGTTGCCCGACCATCTACAGCAGTTGGACATGGAGTCCAACGGGAAGTCTGCTACCAGCATGGGTGAGACCGTCGACTACACCACCGGACCATTAATCTGGGGAGGTGAGGGCACCAATGGCCAGCATGCGTTCCACCAGTTGCTTCACCAGGGAACAGGCGTTGCCAGCATCGATTTCCTGTTACCGCTTCGGCCACACCATGATCGAACTGAACATCATGATTGGCTCGTCGCAAGTTGCCTCAGCCAAAGCCAAGCCTTAATGCAGGGTAAATCAGCTGAAGAAATTGATGCCGATACTTCCGACCTGGTCAGAAGCCATAAGGTGATGCCAGGTAATCGGCCTTCTAATACAATTTTGATAACACAATTAACCCCTGAAACACTTGGATCTCTTGTCGCCCTCTATGAACACAAGGTCTTCTGCCAGGGTATGGTTTGGGATCTCAATCCTTTTGATCAGTGGGGGGTCGAACTTGGAAAAGTACTCGGCGAGAACGTTTACAAAATGATCGAAGGTGCGGCAAATACAGACATCGTCGATCCATCTACCAACAATCTAACCGAAATCTATAAATCTATACGCAATGGGGACGACTAATCATGTCAGAGGATAAAATCTATCCAGTACAGGCCGGTGCCAAGGAAAATACGCACATCACGGAAGAGCAGTATCAACAAATGTATCGCGCCTCGATAGAACAACCCGAGGATTTTTGGTCCGAGCAAGCATCCGCCTTTCTCTCATGGAGCAAACCATGGACCAATCTAATGACCTCGGATATGTCGCAGGGCAAAAGCGCCTGGTTCGAGGGTGGGCAGTTGAATGCATCCGTTAATTGTATCGACCGACACTTGGCGAAGCGCGCAGAGCAAACCGCCATCATCTGGGAAGGAGACGACCCAAAGGATGATGACCACATCACGTACAAGGTGCTTCATGAGCAAGTTTGCAGACTTGCGAATGTACTTAAAGAAAGAGGCGTTAAAAAGGGAGATCGCGTGTGCATCTACATGCCGATGATTCCCGAGGCCGCCTACGCAATGCTCGCCTGCACGCGCATTGGTGCAGTCCACTCTGTTGTCTTCGGCGGCTTCTCGCCGCAGGCACTTCAGGATCGTATTCTCGACTCAGATTGCCAGACTGTGATAACCGCAGACGAAGGTTTGAGGAGCGCTAAAAGTATCCCGCTGAAGTCAAACACCGATCTAGCACTAGCGGATTGTCCCAATGTCCACACTGTCGTTGTCGTCAAACGCACCGGTGGCGATATCGCCTGGAACGAAAATCGCGACATCTGGTATCACACGGCAACAGCAACGGCTTCTTCTCAGTGCGAACCAGAACCTATGGATAGTGAAGATCCTTTGTTTATTCTCTACACATCAGGGTCCACTGGTAAACCCAAAGGTGTATTGCACACAACCGGAGGTTATCTGCTTCAGGCAGCGATGACTCACAAGTATGTTTTTGACTACAAGGATGGCGATATCTATTGGTGTACCGCTGATGTTGGCTGGGTTACCGGACATTCCTACATCGTTTATGGTCCACTCATCAATGGTGCAACAACACTCATGTTTGAGGGTGTGCCAACCTATCCGGATGCGTCTAGGTGTTGGCAGGTGGTTGATAAACATCAGGTGAATATATTTTATACGGCACCCACCGCATTGCGAGCATTGATGGGGCAGGGAGATGATTTCGTTAACGCGACCGACCGTAGCTCATTGCGACTACTTGGCAGTGTCGGCGAACCTATTAATCCAGAAGCATGGGAATGGTATTATCATATCGTTGGCGAAGAAAAATGCCCCATCGTTGACACCTGGTGGCAGACAGAAACTGGCGGCATTATGATTACCCCTCTCCCCGGCGCTACTGCATTGAAACCGGGTTCTGCAACTCGACCGTTCTTTGGCGTAGAACCTATACTTCTGGATAATGAAGGCGCCCTGATCGAGGGTGCCGGTTCCGGTAATCTCGCTATCGCCCGAAGCTGGCCAAGCCAGATTCGAAGTGTATACGGAGACCACCAACGATGTATCGAAACGTACTTTTCAACCTACCCCGGATACTACTTCACTGGAGATGGCGCTCGTCGGGATGAAGACGGCTACTACTGGATCACCGGACGAGTAGACGACGTGCTCAATGTATCCGGCCATCGGATGGGCACCGCTGAGGTGGAGAGCGCACTGGTTTTACATGAATCGGTAGCAGAAGCCGCTGTCGTTGGTTATCCACACGACATTAAAGGTCAGGGTATTTATGCCTATGTAACATTAATGCACGATATTCAGGGTTCTCCCGAACTCGCACAAGACCTTAACGATCTCGTTAGAAAAGAAATTGGCGCTATTGCCAAACCGGACATTTTGCAATGGGCGCCGGGTTTGCCAAAGACTCGATCTGGAAAAATAATGAGACGCATCTTGCGGAAGATTGCCGAAAACGAACTGCAAAACCTGGGAGACACTAGTACGCTTGCAGACCCATCCGTCGTGGATGACCTGATCAAAAACCGGCCTGCTCATTAGATGGGAATTATTTGAATCGGGGAAACAGAGAGAAGCGTCTGAGCAAATTTATCTCGGGCGCTTTGCACTGTCTTATGACTATTTTGTTCGCTTGACCTTCACAGACAGTTTTCGGCCAACAATATGCAATTTATAGGTACTCAATAAACCCAATTCGATACGAACTTTCTGCCCCTTCTTGAACCTGAGCCGGCCATCTTCAACCTCTCGCCAAACCTGACCGTTATCAAGCTTGATATAATCGATCCGATTAGCATTCGTTTGTACGCGAACGATCGTTGCTTCGATGAATTTTGCTTTCACCGAAGAGCGAAGGTCGGGAAGTCCGAATTCACTTTCATTGACTGTTGGTTCGGCGCCATCCGAAATTACTGGTTGGGCGCTAACGATTTGTGGCCTTTTTACAACTTTTTCCTCAGCTGTCTTGCCCGGGGAAATAACAGTACCGGTTGGTGCTGCAGGTATTGGTCCTTTTACAGGAGACAAAACGCTTGACTGCGTTTGAGGTGTTGGCTGTGCCTGACCGAAAGCTCGGTCAAAGCACGCCAATCTCATCACATCACTTCGTTCAGACTCACATAAAGCAGCACTGTCATAGCAGGCCAGTCGACTTTTATCGTTGGCTATCTCGTCACACGAAGCAGCGTTCGCGTCTGTTGCTGTTAGCAACAGTGAGATAGCAACAATGTAAGCGAAAGACCTGGGCACGGTTTTTAACCCTGGTCGTTGCTTGCTGCGGTATTGCCATCAACGTCATCTTCATTGGAATCACCTTCGTCGGCAGATTCATCAGAAGCTTCGTTGCTAGGGACTTCTTTAATAGACAACTTGATTCTGCCTCGGTCAACATCGAGAACTATCACATCAACTTCCTGACCTTCCGAAAGGTAATCTGTTACCTTCTCAACTCGCTCTTTAGCAATTTGAGAGATATGCACAAGTCCGTCTTTACCAGGGATGATATTAACAAAAGCACCGAAGTCAGCGATCTTCACAACCTTACCTTTGTAAATCTGGCCAACTTCCGCTTCAGCTGTAATCATATTGATACGATCAACAGCGGCATCACGAGACTCTGCGCCTTCACCGAAAATAACGATCGTGCCGTCATCTTCAATATCGATTGAAGCACCGGTCTCTTCAGTAATCGAACGGATAGTTGCGCCGCCCTTGCCGATAACGTCACGGATCTTTTCAGCATCAATCTTGATCGTCACCATTGCTGGCGCATTATCGGACACAGTTTCACGCGAACGACCAATCACCTTATTCATCTCACCGAGGATATGAATTCTGGCATCACGGGCTTGTTCCAGCGCAGTTTCCATAATTTCTTCAGTGATGCCCTGAATCTTAATATCCATCTGTAGAGCAGTCACGCCGGTATCTGTACCAGCTACCTTAAAGTCCATATCGCCTAAATGATCCTCGTCACCGAGGATATCGGTCAGCACAGCAAATCCGTCTTCTTCCTTAACAAGACCCATCGCCACACCAGCAACTGGCGCACTAAGCGGAACACCTGCATCCATAAGCGACAAACTAGCGCCACAAACACTTGCCATCGATGAAGAACCATTAGACTCTGTGATTTCCGAAACAACACGTGTTGTATACGGCCATGCTTCAGCGGAAGGCAACACGGCAGCAATTCCACGTCGAGCCAAACGTCCATGACCAATTTCACGACGCTTGGGTCCACCTGAAAAGCCGGTTTCACCAACGCTGTAGTGTGGGAAATTGTAGTGCAGCAGGAAGTTATCCTTGTAAGACCCCTGAAGCGCATCAATGATGGCTGCATCACGCATCGAACCCAATGTAGTCGTCACAATCGCTTGCGTTTCGCCGCGAGTAAACAACGCTGAACCGTGCGCCTTTGCGAGCATTCCTACTTCGACGTCAATATTTCTAACTGTTTTGGTATCTCTTCCATCAATTCTGGGCTCGCCAGCAACAATTCTTCGTCGCACAGTTTTCTTTTCCAATGCGCCAAAAGCGCCGGAAACATCGTCCTTAGTGATACCCGATTCTTCGTTAACGAGTGCTTCCACTGCCTTGCCGCGCAGATCGCTCAACAGATCCTGACGTTCCATCTTATCGACAGTTTGATAAGCTTCACCAACACCGGCGCCGAACTGCTCAGCCATCTCGCTGATCAACGTTTCATTGCCAGCAATCGGTTCCCATTCCCAATCAGGCTTACCAACTTCAGCCTTGAGTTCCTTGATCGCCTGAATCACACACTGCATTTCCTGATGCGCATAGAGCACCCCACCCAGCATTTGATCTTCAGTTAACTCTTTCGCTTCAGATTCAACCATGAGCACAGCAGATTCTGTTCCAGCGACAACCATATCAAGGTCAGACTCTTTCAGTGCTTCGTAACCGGGGTTGAGAAGGTAACCCCCTTTGTTGAAACCAACTCTCGCGCCGCCAATCGGACCTGCGAACGGCATGCCAGAAAGCGCCAACGCAGCTGAAGTGCCGATCATTGCAAGAATGTCCGGGTCAACATCTTTATGCGCAGACATTACTTGGCAAGTCACTTGAACCTCATTCAGGAATCCCTTGGGAAACAAGGGGCGAATGGGCCGATCTATCAAGCGCGATGTAAGAGTTTCTTTTTCGGAAGGACGACCTTCCCTTTTGAAAAATCCGCCGGGTATTTTGCCAGCCGCGTATGTCTTTTCTTCGTAGTTTACCGTCAGGGGGAAAAAGTCCTGCCCTGGTTTTGCATCTTTTCTACCAACCACTGCAACAAGCACAGTCGTTTCACACATTGTTACAAGTACCGCAGCACTGGTTTGTCGAGCTACTCTGCCCGTTTCGATGACGACTTCATGGTCGCCGTATGTAAATTTTTTCTTTACCGAATTCACTATATTCTCCAATTGTTTAGCTGATTACACCCCTGTGTAATCATCCATTTGCTTACTTTTTGCCCTTTATTATCGCGGGCCAAACATGATGAACCCGGGTTTCCCGGGCTCAATCTTAAAAGCCTATCTTCTCAAACCAAGTCGCTTAATCAGATCAGCATATCGTTCTACGCTCTTTCCTTTGAGGTAGTTAAGCAGCTTTCTTCGCTGACTAACCATTCGCAACAAACCAACACGAGAGTGGTGATCATGCTTATGTTCTTGAAAGTGTGACTGTAGTTTTTCGATATTCGCTGTCAGCAAGGCAACCTGTACTTCCGGTGAGCCCGTATCGCCCTCCGACTGGCCAAATTCCTTGAGTATTTCAGCTTTATTTTCTGCCGTTAATGCCATTTCTCTTTTCTCCAATATGCTCTATTTAATTTGCACAACCATCCACGCATATTTGCAGATGTCGCACATTTTGATTTAGCTAACCACGAGTCTTCGCGGCGCTACCTTACCATCTTCCAGAATTTCACCAACACCCATAAATACAGGCTCGTTAGACTCTACTTCTGAAAAAATTCTTACCCAGCCACTTTCAGGTGCTTTTGCAACCTGAACTGCTTGACCTTGTTTGAAGTACGCAGCCGTCAATTCCGTTAAATTGATTGCCGGCCAGTCTTCTATCGAAGATTCTACGGGCAACAACAATGCATCAAGCAGCGCCAGCCCCTCCTCTTCCTTAATCTTTTCGAGCTCAGCAACGGTTACAGATTTTGCTAATTCGTACGGTCCTGATTTGATTCTCCTCAATTCAGCCACGTGCGCACCACAACCTAGCGCTTTACCCAGATCTTCCGCAAGTGATCTTACGTAAGTCCCTTTTGTACATTCAATATCAACCTTCAGCAGGTCGCCTTCATATTCCAGCGCGTCGTATCGCAGGATAGTTACTTCCCTCGACTTACGTTCAACTTCGATGCCCTGTCTGGCAAGTTTGTAAAGCGGTTGCCCGTTTACTTTCAATGCACTGAACATCGAAGGTGTCTGCTGAATTTTTCCGCGGAATTGATCCAGCACCGCATCGATTTCGCTCAAATCGAGCGAAGGCACCTGAACCTTCGCTACTATCTCTCCCTCGGCATCACCTGTTGTCGTAGAAACACCTAATTTGAAGGTCGCCAGATATCGTTTATCGGCGTCTAAAAGGTACTGTGAAAACTTTGTCGCTTCCCCAAAACATAGCGGCAACACGCCCGTTGCTAGCGGGTCTAAACTACCCGTGTGACCTGCTTTTGCCGCTTCAAACAAGCGTTTGGTCATCTGTAAGGCTGCGTTGGAGGTGACGCCAACCGGCTTATCAAGCACCAACACGCCATTTATCTTTCTTTTGTTTACCTTTTTTCTAACAACAGGTCCTTCTTTATCGTTCCTACTGGACACTGTCTATACCCTGGCTTTTATTGGTAGCGTCCTGTTCCTTCAGCTGCTCATCACCCTCGATCGCCTTTTTTATCGCTTGGGTCATTTTTGCACCCTGTTCAATCGTATGGTCGTAATGAAACCTAAGTTTTGGTGTCGTTCTCGTTGACAGCGATTTTGCTAAACGAGAACGAAGAAACCCGGCCGCATTCTCGAGCACTTCAGCAGGTGAGAGGCTATTTCGTTCCTCAGTTTCCGCATCCTCAACCTCATCCTCATCAAGGGAATCATTGGCTCGGAAGGTGTCGCTGGAAAAAGATGTAAAATACACATCAGCAAAACCAAGATCCCGGCTGACTTTCACTTCATTAATTGTAACCAACCCCAATCTCGGATCTTTAACTTCTTGCTGAATAAGCACCGCCAGTTCCTTCTGGATATGATCGGCGACTCTTCTTCCTCTGCTAAACTCTCTCGGCACTGTTTACCTTTACCTTTACCATGTCCTGAGTGTTTAGCAATCCCCCCCTAAAACAGAGAAAACTACAATACCCGGGCAACCTCGCGAGTATCAAACACCTCAATCTGGTCCTTCACTTTCACATCGTTGTAATTTTTAACACCGATGCCACATTCAGTCCCGTTCTTCGCTTCTTCCACCTCACTCTTAAAATGACGTAGAGATTCAAGCTCACCTTCATAAATAACCACATTGTCTCGCAAAACCCGAATCTTCTTGCTTCGAGACACCGTGCCTTCAATCACCATACAGCCCGCAATATTGCCGAACTTCTTGGACTCAAATACGTCTCTAACTTCTGCGATACCTACGATATCTTCACGCACCTCGGGTGAAAGCATGCCGGAGAGCGCAGCTTTAACATCATCCACTAGGTCATAAATAACCTTGTAATAACGAAGATCAAGACCTTCGAGTTCGACAACCTTTCTTGCGGAGTTATCGGCACGCACATTGAAACCAAAAATCACGGCGCCTGATGTTAAGGCCAAATTGACATCTGATTCAGTGATACCGCCAACACCGGAAAAGACAACGTTCACTTTGACTTCATCATTTCCAAGGTCGCGCAGTGCAGAGACAATTGCTTCAAGTGACCCTCGGACATCAGCCTTCACAACAACATTTAAGTAGTTGATCTCGCTGGCGCCAAAGCTTTCAAGCAATGTGTCAAGTGATGCCGCCGGGGTGGCAAGTCGTTCGCTAGTGGCTTTTTCTTTTCTGAACTCAGCCACTTCTCTGGCTTTCTTTTCGTCTTTCGCTACGAGGAAAGGATCGCCCGCTGCAGGCGTTCCACCCAAACCCAAGATCGCCACCGGCGTTGCTGGGCCAGCCGACTTAACCTGATTGTTATGCTCATCGTTTATTGCTCGAACGCGACCGTAGTATTCGCCGGCAACAATAATATCTCCGCGACTTAATGTGCCGTTTTGAACCAACAGTGTCGCAACAGGGCCGCGACCCTTGTCCAACTCAGACTCAACAACAACACCTCGCGCAGGACCCTCGTGCACCGCGGTTAACTCAAGTAACTCTGCCTGAAGCAACACTGCCTCTAGCAAACTTTCAACACCTTCACCCGTGATTGCTGAAACAGGAATAAACTGTGTATCACCGCCCCAATCTTCAGGAATCACATTCCTGGCAGAAAGTTCATTCTTAACACGGTCCGGATCAGCGCCTTCCTTGTCCATCTTGTTGATCGCAACAACCAACGGAACTTCAGCATCTTTCGCATGCTGAATGGCTTCTTCGGTTTGTGGCATCACACCATCGTCAGCAGCCACAACCAGAATAACGATATCTGTACTTTGTGCGCCGCGTGCGCGCATAGCTGTAAATGCAGCGTGACCAGGTGTGTCGATAAAACATATTTCACCGTGATCTGTGTTAACTCTGTAGGCACCTATGTGCTGCGTAATTCCGCCGGCTTCGCCACCGGCTACACCTGCTTTCCGGACGAAGTCGAGCAAGGATGTCTTACCATGGTCCACGTGACCCATCACGGTAACGACTGGCGCTCTCGTTTCTGCTTCGCCTTCAAGTGCCATCTCTGCTTCAAGATTCTTTTCAACCGCATCGGCGTCTAACAGCTTAACTTCGTGCCCAAGCTCTTCCACAACAAGGGTGGCAGTTTCCTGATCTATTGTTTGGTTAATATTAGCCATGACCCCTAGGTTCATTAATATTTTGATCACCTCAGCAGCTTTCACCGATGTTTTTTGCGAAAGCTGGGCTACGGTAATCGACTCTCCGAGTTCGACTTCCCGTGTAATATCCTCAGTTGGTGCCTGAAACTTGTGTTTTGGCCCTGAGGGCCGCGATGCTGCGCGTTTGGGTCTTGCGGAGGACAATCCAAGTGTGGCGGTTTCGGCTTTGGCATCAACCTCTTCAGTTTCAGTTAACACGCTAAGATCTTCACCAACATCAAGAATATCTTTCGCCCGACGCTGCTTACCTGCATGTTTGGCTCGTTTCTTTTTCTTGTCATCGGCATCATCAAGATCACTTCGATCTCGCTTGTCTTTGCGACTGCTAACCGACGTTTCCGTCGCTACATTCTCTGCCGGAGTTGCCGGTTTCTTGGCTTCTTCCTTTTTACGCAGTTCTTCTTCGGCTTTAGCTTTTTGCTCTTCCAGCTCTGCCGCGCGTTGCGCAGCATCTTCTTTCAGCTTTGCTTCTTCAGCTTCTTTTTCAGCATGGGCAGCTTTTCTCAACGCTTCATCATCGACCGCCTTGGTTGCAGGCGCATCAACTATCGACTCTTCAACTTCAGGCACCGGGGCTTCAGGCGCTTCTTCTGTCTCAGCTCGGCGAACATAGGTTCTTTTCTTGCGAACCTCAACGTTGATCGTTCTGCCACGTCCTGCGCTACCCCCGGTTTTCAGGGTACTTAACGTTCGTCGCTTCAGCGTTATCTTCTTAGGAGACCCACTCGTTTCACCGTGACTCTTCTTGATGTATGCCAACAACGTTTGCTTTTGAGACTCGGAAACCACATCGTCCGCTTTGCTTTGGGGCAGGTCAGCCTCTTGCATCTGCTGCAATAACCGATCAACCGGCGCACCCACAGTTTCCGCCAGCTGAGATACAGTTACATCTGCCATCTATATCTTCCTCTCTATTCCTAATAATGGATTGAAAAAAGCGTGAGGACTATTCCTCCTCCGCCTCTTCAAACCAGGGGGCACGTGCCGTCATAATTAACGCACCCGCCTTTTCTTCATCAAGATCTTCTATCTCAAGCAAATCGTCGACCGCCTGTTCTGCAAGATCTTCCATAGTAATAATGCCTACCTTCGCGAGTTGAAAGGCTAATCTTGTATCCATGCCTTCCATCTCTAACAGGTCCTGTGCCGGCTGCGCGCCATCAAGCTCTTCTTCACTGGCTAACTCCAGTGTCGTGAGCGCACTCTTTGCCCTGTTTCTTAATTCTTCTACAACGTCTTCGTCGAACCCTTCAATCGCAATCATTTCTTCGATTGGAACATAGGCTATTTCTTCGAGCGCATTGAAACCTTCTTCAACCAAGACAACTGCCACGTCTTCATCGACATCCAGCTGTTCCATAAACATTTCAATAATGGCGCCGGCTTCCTGATTATGTTTTTCCGAGGCTTCTTCCTCGGTCATAATATTCAGATCCCAACCGGTAAGTTCTGCTGCGAGACGCACATTCTGGCCGCCTCGACCAATAGCCTGCGCCAAGTTTTCTTCATCAACAGCGATGTCCATGCTGCGAGTTTCTTCGTCAACCACGATTGACGCAACCTCAGCAGGCGCCATTGAATTGATCGCCAGTTGAGCAATATTGTCATCCCACAAAACAATATCGATACGTTCGTTACCGAGCTCGCCGGAAACAGCCTGTACACGCGAACCACGCATGCCTACGCAGGCGCCAACGGGGTCGATTCGACCATCGTTAGTTTTAACCGCTATTTTTGCTCTTGAGCCAGCATCTCTGGCGGCACCCAGAATTTCTATCACGCCATCGGCGACTTCTGGCACCTCAATTTTGAAGAGCTCTACCAACACATCTGGAGAGGTGCGAGACAACGCTAACTGTGGACCCCGCGCTTCAGGCCTTACTTCTTTCAGCAATGCGCGCAAACGGTCATTCACCCGGAAGGTTTCTCTGGGAATCCAATCTTCTCGTAAAAGCACTGCTTCAGCGTTGTTCCCCAGATCCACAATCACGGCATCTCGAGTAACTTTCTTAACTTGACCGTTAACCAACTCGCCAACTCTGGAACGATATGCTTCAACCACCTGGGCACGTTCTGCTTCACGTACCTTTTGAACAATCACTTGTTTTGCAGTCTGAGCAGCGATGCGACCGAATTCGACAGATTCGACTTGCTCTTCATGAAAGTCGCCTATCTGTAATGCAGGGTTGATCTCTTCCGCGTCAGTAATGTGATATTGGGCCGCCGGAAACTCAGGTTGATCATTGTCCCCAATGACCTCCCAACGCCTGAACGTTTCGTATTCACCGGTCGATGTATCGATCACAACTCTTAGATCAACTTCTTCGGTGTATCTTTTCTTAGTAGCGGTTGCCAGTGCCAGCTCAAGTGCATCAATGATGACTTCTTTCGGCACGCCTTTCTCGTTAGAGACCGAATCCACGACTAATAATATTTCTTTGCTCATCTCACTGCCTCAATTTGACAACATAGTTCGTTCAGCGTGATTCTCTTTTTACTCGTCAGCTAAACTAGATTTCTGGTACTACATTTGCCCTATCAATCATCTCGTAGGGGAACAATGTTTCTTCTTCGCCCACCCTCAACACTACTTCTTTGTCTTCTGTTCCTACTAACAAACCCGTAAAACGCTTCTTACCGTCAAAAGGCTTGTTAAGCTTCAACTTCACCTGAAAGCCTTTCATCAGATCAAACTGTTCAAAAGTAAACAGTCGCCTGTCCATCCCCGGCGAAGACACTTCCAGTGTGTACTGCCCTCTAAGCGGCTCTTCGACGTCTAACAAACTACCGACCTGCCGACTGACACTGGCACAGTCATCTACATCGATTCCGTTTTCAGAATCGATAAAAATTTTTAGAACCGAGTAGCGTCCCTGGGTAAGATATTCCACTCCCCAGAGCTCAAAACCCATACCAGTCACAACCGGCTCTATCAAAGATCTTAGCTGTGCACTCAAACTCAAGTTCCAAAACAAAAAATGGGCACAAAGCCCATTCCATCTTGCAATATCTGCTCTTTCGCTCTACTAAAGCTGACCGACCAAATCTCGCATCCAATAAAAAGCCCCTAAAGAGGGGCTTCTCGAAAACTCAACTCGCTATGGCAACCGTTTGTCACCCAAGCCCTTCTTGCACGACGCTCTCGTTGTAGTAGCGGGTGTGAGATTTACTTCCGACTCACACACTCCAATCAAGCGAGCGCTGCTACAACTTTATCTATTCCTTACAACTTTCCATGTTGTGGTAGCGGGGGCAGGATTTGAACCTACGACCTACGGGTTATGAGCCCGTCGAGCTACCAGACTGCTCCACCCCGCATCAACAAGGGGCCGAATTATAGGGGGGAGACGCAGGTTGGTCAACAGAATAAGTGAAAACGATCAAGATATCTTAGAAAGGGCCAAATCAACGGCCAAAAGCATGCAAAGCGCGCATTTAGCGGGTTTGGGGGTCGGTAGAATAGGGCCTTTCGGGTCATCGACCGCAGAAATTCAAGATTTGATGCCGGAAAGACCACTTTGCGGCCCGGCGGTCCGGCGCTCCGGCCTCCACAGGCCAGACAATACAGATTTGAAAATTTTGGTGCCGAAGAGAGGAATTGATGGTCCGGCGCTCCGGCCTCCACAGGCCAGACAATACAGATTTGAAAATTTTGGTGCCGAAGAGAGGAATTGACGGTCCGGCGCTCCGGCCTCCACGAGCCAGCTAATGTAGGAACTAAAAAGTTTTTGGTGCCGAAGAGAGGACTTGAACCTCCACGAGCTAAAGCTCACTACCCCCTCAAGGTAGCGTGTCTACCAATTTCACCACTTCGGCATAAAAAACTACTGATCCTCAGGAACAATTGACTCAGAGGGACGATCAAGTTCAGGCATTTCCGACTCTGCTCGCTCAACTTGCTCAAGCGTTGGTAGCAACAAATCTTCGCCCAGTGATTGCGGGGCGGTTTGCTCTATCGCGGCTGGTATACCCACATCTCTCGCGGCAACCGATTGCGTTTTCGCGAAGTAGGCCAAACCAAAACTCGTGAGAAAAAATGCAATTGCTATGGCAGAAGTGCTTTTGCTCAGAAAATTGCCTGCACCACCGCTACCAAATACAGTTGCTGACGCGCCACTACCAAATCCTGAACCCATATCAGCGCCTTTACCGTGCTGAATTAGTACAAGCCCTATAATGGCCAGTGCCGCGAGTACGTGCAGCACCAATATTATCGTTTCAACAATCTGTAAATCCATCATTCTATTATTACTCTTGTCTGTAACATCCTGGCTGCGTTGACCGCTAGCCCACAATCCTGCTCAAACCGCGGTGACTTGTTTATCTCGCTGCAGCGTCACAAATCGCTAAAAACGCGTTTGCGTCAAGAGAAGCTCCGCCAACCAATGCGCCATCGATATTTTTCATGGCAAATAACGCCTTTGCATTCTCCGGCTTTACACTGCCGCCGTAAAGAATTCTAACTTTTTCTCCAACCAGCTCACTTTCTTCAGCCAGTCTGTTTCGAATCAGCTTGTGAACCGCCTCTGCCTCTTCAGCAGTGGCACTTTTCCCTGTTCCAATAGCCCAAACCGGTTCGTATGCCACTATTGAGCGGCCGATGCCTTCTACTCCAACTATCTTTATCACTTCATTAACTTGTCGAAGGATAACTGACTCGGTCTCACCGGATTCTCGTTCGGCAAGTGTTTCACCAACGCATAAAATCGGTACCAATCCACCATCCAACGCTGCAACACACTTCGCCGCAACGACTTCATCGGTTTCGCCAAACAATTCCCTTCGTTCGGAATGTCCTACCAGCGTATGACTGCAGCCAAAGTCAGCTAACATCGCTGCGCTGATTTCACCGGTGAAAGCACCTGCTTCGTGCGATTCCAAATTCTGAGCTGATAACCCTACACCACTTTGCTGAACCAGACCTGCGGCCATATCCATAAAAACGAAGGGTGGGCAGACCATCCGGTCACAGCCTACGGCCTCGTTCGCCGTGATTGCTAGCAACAGCGCTCGAACACTCTCCCGAGAGCCGTTCATTTTCCAATTGCCGACGATCAAAGGTTTTCTCAAAATCTGAACCTCCCCCAAAAGCGGCGGCAAATCTTAACGGCTTTGAATGGCGTTTTCAATACATCTTCCTGATACCCGCCCTTTTGGCGGCTTTCAATGTTCACGCAACCGCGTTTTCTACCACCACGGCAAGATCTCGCGCCAGGTTATCGACCATGTGAGCATCCTCGCCCTCAACCATCACGCGAACGACAGGTTCTGTACCAGATGGTCTCAGAAGTACCCGACCTTTACCCGCCAGCGTTTCTTCTGTTTTGGCGACAGCAGCTTTCACCTCTTCCGTGTTGACTACAGCCTTATGGCATCGAACATTAATCATCTTTTGCGGAAACTTGGTCATCCTACCCTTTAACTCTTGGAGACTTTTGCCGGAATCAACAATCGCCTCCACAACACTCAGTGCTGACACGATGCCGTCACCGGTGCTTGTAAGATTCAGACACAACATGTGGCCAGATGACTCTCCGCCCAGTTGCCAGTCATTTGCCTGCAGTTCCGCGAGCACGTATCGGTCGCCAACATCAGCGCGAACAAACGGTATATCTTCATTCTTAAGGCTAAGTTCCAGTCCAAAATTGCTCATTAAGGTGCCAACAACCCCGCCTTGTAACTTGCCTTTGTCTTTTTGGTGACCCGCCACAACCATCAGCAATTCATCGCCATCCACGATCTGGCCTTCATGGTCTGTCATAATCAACCGGTCGCCATCGCCATCAAGGGCTATCCCAAAGTCAGCGCGGGAATCGCGTACAGCTTGCTGCAGGGCCTGTGGCTCTGTAGATCCGACCAACTCATTGATGTTGAGTCCGTTTGGCTGAACCCCTATTTCGATCACTTCAGCGCCCAGTTCGCGGAACACACTAGGAGCGATGTGGTAGGTTGCCCCATGCGCACAATCAACGACGATCCGCCTGCCCTTCAGGTTTTCAGATGCGTTGTAACAACCCTTGCAAAACTCGATATATCTGCCTGCAGCATCGTTAATTCTTGAGACTTTACCTATCTGGTCGGAAGCAACGACTTCCATCGGTTGGTCCAGCATCTCTTCGATTGCATGTTCTATCTCGTCATCGAGCTTCTCGCCGATGCCAGAGAAAAACTTAATCCCATTGTCGTAATACGGATTGTGGGACGCGCTGATAACGATTCCCGCTTGCGCGTTGAAGGTTCGAGTGAGATATGCAATCGCCGGCGTCGGCATTGGGCCGAGCAGGGAAACATCGACCCCGGCCGAGACCAGACCAGCCTCGAGCGCGGACTCTAGCATGTAACCGGATATTCTTGTGTCTTTGCCAATGAGTATGCGTCCCTTCCCTTCATTGGAAAAAACCTTACCAGCGGCCCAACCTAGACGAAGCATAAACTCGGGGGTTATTGGTGCTTCGCCTACCTTTCCACGTATCCCGTCTGTTCCAAAATATTTTTTTTTCATCGCACGATTTCTTTCTTAAGTAGAAGATTTAATGGTGGTGCTGAGAAATTGTCAGAGATCAACTGACGCCAGACCATTGTCTGACGTCAGGACAGGGGAAGCATACTACAGATACCGATCGGGCGATCGGATAATTATAGACAAAGGGTCAACTAGTGCTCGCCAGCGGGGCCGCCTACGGCACCGCTTGCCCTCGAGTCAGAATCCATTTCTTTACCATCTTTTGGTTTTGGATCATCCGAATCGTTCCAGTCACCTGGAGGCTGTGGTTTTCGGCCTGACATAATATCTTCGATTTGCGCCGCATCAATCGTTTCGTACTCGAGCAGGGCTTCGGTCATCGCATCGAGCTTATCCCTATTCTCCTCGAGAATTTTCTTCGCAGTCTTGTAGCAACCGTCAATAATATCCCGAACCTCGGCGTCGATCTGCTTCGCAGTCTCGTCGGACACTTGCGAGTGCGCAGAGCCCGCTGTCTTGCCAAGAAAAACCTCTTCATTCTCCTCGTCGTACATCAAGGGGCCAAGCTTGTCTGAAAGACCCCACTTGGTCACCATTGCTCTTGCCATTTTCGTTGCGCGTTCAATATCGTTCGACGCACCCGTGGTAATTCCATCAGGGCCAAGCGTGAGCTCTTCCGCTATTCGCCCGCCAAACAATGAGCAGATCTGGCTGGTAATCATTCTCTTGCTCATGGAATAACGATCCTCTTCGGGAAGATACATCGTTACACCGAGCGCCCTTCCTCGAGGGATAATTGTAACCTTGTAAGTCGGATCGTGCTCCGGAACCAGGTAACCGACAATACAGTGCCCTGACTCGTGATACGCTGTGTTTCTCTTTTCCTTATCAGACATCACCATGCTCTTGCGCTCTGCGCCCATCATGATTTTGTCTTTCGCCTGTTCAAACTGCTCCATGCCCACCGTCCTGCTGTTCTGCCTTGCAGCAAATAAAGCAGCTTCATTGACGAGGTTAGCGAGGTCAGCCCCGGAAAAACCCGGTGTTCCCCTAGCGATTAAAGCAGGCTCGACATCATCGCCCAGCGGGACTTTTCGCATGTGCACCTTGAGGATCTGCTCTCTGCCTCTGATATCTGGCAGCCCTACGACGACCTGTCGGTCAAATCTGCCCGGTCGGAGTAGCGCCGGATCAAGCACGTCTGGTCTGTTGGTTGCAGCAATCACGATAATACCGTCGTTTCCATCAAAACCGTCCATCTCAACAAGCAGCTGGTTAAGCGTCTGCTCACGTTCGTCGTGACCACCACCAAGTCCTGCTCCACGATGCCGACCCACGGCATCAATTTCATCAATGAAAATGATGCAGGGCGACTGTTTCTTCGCTTGCTCGAACATGTCCCTCACTCGAGAAGCACCGACACCAACGAACATTTCTACAAAGTCTGAACCCGAAATCGAGAAGAACGGCACCTTTGCCTCTCCTGCGATTGCCTTGGCCAACAGCGTTTTACCCGTACCAGGTTGCCCCACCATCAAGATACCGCGCGGAATTCTGCCACCCAGCTTTTGGAATTTTGAGGGATCCTGCAAAAACTCTACCAGCTCTTGCACATCTTCTTTTGCTTCGTCAACACCCGCAACGTCAGCAAATGTCGTTTTGATCTGATCTTCACCCAGCAGCTTTGCTTTACTTTTCCCGAATGAAAGGGGGCCACCTTTACCGCCGGCACCACCTTGCATCTGGCGCATGAAAAACATGAAAATCGCGATGATCACCAGGATAGGGAAACTGGCGACGAGTAATTGCGTCCAAATGCTTTGCGTTTCCGGCCTCGCGCCTCTGAAATCGACATTATGTTCGACCATTTCATCGATCAATGCCTTGTCGACAACCTGCGGCTGGATCGCCTCGAACCGCTCGCCGTCGTAACGCTCGCCACGAATGACAAGCCCTTCAATATCAACATTGCGAACCTGATTTTGAGTCACCATTTCCAAGAAATCTGAATAAGTTACTTCCTCAGGTCCCTGAGAAACATTGAATTTGTTAAAGACCATTAACAGTACTGCGGCAATGATCAACCAGAGCAGCAGGTTTTTACCCATGTCATTCAACGGATTTTCCTCTTCACAGCGCTCATTTCCTTTGGCGGGAGAGCTACTTTACTATAGTTCATTTGGGACACCAAACGGTCTGAAGTACCTCTTCAGGCGTCTCGTGTTACTAGTTATACGTTGGCCTTATCCAAAGCGGCTTCTTTTATGCTCTAGACCAATAATGTAAATTTCCCGGGACCTGTCGCGAGATGCCTTTGGCTTAAAGTTAGAGACCCGTTTAAAACGATCACGGAAATCACCCCTAAGGCTCTCGATGCCCGCCCCCTCGAAGCATTTTGCTACGAGACTACCGCCTTTTTTCAAGACGGTGTCGGAAAATTCAAGCGCAAGTTCTATTAAATACACCGATTTCGGCTGATCAATATCACTCATACCACTAAGATTGGGGGCCATATCCGATAAAACAAGGTCTACTGGTCTGTCTTCGAGCGCTGCAAGCAATTGATCGAGCGGTTCATTTTCAGTGAAATCACCCTGAATAAAGCTCGCACCGGTAACCGGCTCAATTTCAAGCAGATCGAGTCCGATCACTTTACCCTTTGCGCCAACACTTTTTACCGCAACCTGCAGCCATCCTCCTGGAGCAGCGCCAAGGTCGACCACCACAGAACCTGACTTCAATAAGTCGTATTTTTCGTTAATTTCCAATAGCTTATAGCTTGCTCGAGAACGATACCCAGCCTGACGAGCGAGTTTTACATACTTGTCATCCTCGTGTTCTTTCAACCATTGGCCACTGGACTTAGATTTTTTCATATCTGCCTTAATGTTCAGGTTTCTGCACTATCGGTGCTCGATTGTGCACGACAACATTCAATTGTCGATTTGGGTTACGATCTCGGGTAGAATCGCCGCCCTTCTCGTTCCCGGATATACACAGTTATGACAAAAGCGGCAGATAAGAAAAAATTCCGCGCCATCGGCCATCATCTGAAACCGATCGTCACCGTTGCCGGGAATGGTCTGAGCGAGAGTGTGATGTCTGAGATTAGCAGGGCACTCACCGACCACGAATTGATTAAGGTCAAGGTGCTCGCCGAAGATCGCTCTGACAGAAAAACGCTGATCCAGACGATTAATGAGGCAAATCAGTCAGAAATCATCCAAACCATTGGCAATATGGCTTTGTTGTATAGAGCGGCAGAGAAACCCAACCCGGCACTTTCAAACATCCTTCGGTCTGGTTTGCTCTGACCTGCGACCCAAATGTTTTGCTAGATGTACTCTACGCCGCTGATCTCGTACTCAATATCTCCATTCGGTGCTTTAACTATCGCCACATCGTCCATTGACTTGCCCACAAGTGCCCGAGCAATAGGCGAGTAAACCGATATTTTGCCAATTTTTATATCTGCCTCATCATCGCCAACAATCTGATAAGTCACTTCTTCGTCGGTATCAACATTTAGTAGTTTTACCGTGGTGCCAAAAATCACTTTGCCCGTGTGAGGTAAAGTCGTTATGTCGATCACCTGCGAGTTAGAGAGTTTGCCGCCTATTTCGACAATGCGACCTTCAATAAAACCCTGTTCTTCCTTGGCGTACTGATACTCTGCATTCTCACGCAGATCTCCTTGCGCTCGCGCTTCAGCGATAGCAGCAACAATCCGCGGCCGCTCAACCTGTTTTAGGTGAACCAACTCTTTACGTAACGCCGCTTCACCCCCAACGGTCATGGGTATTTTGTCCATAACTAACCTAAATTTATGTGATTTGATCTTTAACTAGTGAGTGTCGATAAGTCTCCGCGATTTGTAAAGTACGTTACCACGTTAACTATCGACCTTGCGACTCAAGACACCCGATCAACCCGACTGGTTTTTTACCAGATTCCTCTTATGCAGGTCCTGGAGTCTGTGAACCGACAACTTGCCGCCATGTCCCAACGCGTCCATATAAGCTTTGGCACCTGCCAGCGTCGTCGCATTATATACTTTATGTTGAAGCGCGGTTTTTCTGATCGCCGATGAATCGTCAATTGCTGTCTTGCCTTCCGTTGTATTCACGATAAAGCTGATCTCATCGTTCTTCAGCATATCAACAACGTGGGGTCTACCTTCCTGGTACTTGTTGATCAAGTCGACGTCAATATTGTTAGCCTTGAGAAATTTTGCCGTGCCACGAGTCGCTACCAACGTAAACCCAAATTCAAGCAGGTCTTCGGCAACCTGAACAAGACCCGGCTTGTCGACATCACGAACACTCAAAAAGGCGCGTCCTGAGGTGGGCAGCAAATCACCCGCCGCAATCTGGGATTTGCTATAAGCCTCGCTAAAGGTCTCGGCAACGCCCATTACTTCACCGGTGGATTTCATTTCTGGCCCCAGTATCGGGTCAACCCCCGGAAATTTACCAAACGGGAACACCGCTTCCTTCACACTAAAGAAATCGGGAATAATTTCTTCGGTGTAACCTTGCGCTTCCAGCGTTGTTCCAGCCATACATCTCGCCGCAACCTTAGCAAGCGATCGTCCGATACACTTGGAAACGAAAGGGACCGTTCTTGATGCACGGGGGTTCACTTCGATCACGTAGATCTCATCCTGCTGAACCGCTAACTGCACATTCATCAAACCGATAACATGCAACTCCACCGCCATGGCTTTCACCTGGGCGCGCATCTTGTCCAAAACTTCATCACTAAGACTGTAGGGTGGCAGCGAACAAGCTGAGTCGCCAGAGTGAATACCCGCTTGCTCAACGTGTTGCATCACGGCACCCACGACAACATGCTGTCCATCACTGACCACATCGACATCAACTTCAATCGCTTGATCAAGGAATCGATCAAGGAGTACCGGCGAGCGGTCAGAAAGCTGCACAGCCTCTTTCAGATAAGTCCTTAATTCAGCTTCCTGATAAACAATTTCCATTGCACGCCCACCCAACACATAGGATGGGCGGACCACCAGTGGGTAGCCAATCTGATTGGCCGCAAGCAAACCTTCTTCGAGCGTCCTAACCGTTCGATTAGGGGGTTGTAGCAACCCAAGCTTTTCGATAACTTGCTGGAATCTTTCACGATCTTCGGCACGGTCAATTGCATCTGGTGACGTGCCTATTATTGGCACACCAGCCTGTTTCAGGGCTTCTGCGAGCTTAAGCGGTGTCTGGCCACCGAACTGAACAATCACGCCTTTGGGCTTTTCCAACTCGACCACAGACAAAACGTCTTCCAGCGTCAACGGCTCAAAATAGAGCCTATCTGATGTGTCAAAATCCGTGGAGACTGTCTCGGGGTTACAGTTAACCATGATGGTCTCGTAACCATCTTCACGCATCGCCAACGCTGCGTGAACGCAGCAGTAGTCAAATTCAATTCCCTGCCCGATTCTGTTGGGTCCACCCCCAAGCACCATGATCTTTTCCCGATCCGAGGGTCTTGATTCGCACTCCTCTTCATAGGTTGAATACATGTATGCCGTAGACGAAGGGAACTCACCGGCACAGGTATCAACCCTGCGATAAACGGGTGTCACACCCAGTTCAATTCTTCGCTGCCGAAACTTTGCCTCGTCAACGTTGAGCAACTCAGCCAAACGGGAATCTGAAAAACCTTTTTGCTTCAGCCTGAACATCGTGCCTTGACTAAATGCATCAAGTGTCAAACCTTTGACGGAAGTTTCTTCTGACATCAAATCCTTGATCTGAACCAGAAACCAAGGATCGATGCCCGTCAACTCGAAGATGTCATCTATATCGAAACCGTAGCGGATTGCGTCGGCCAAATATCTAATTCTGTCCGCGCCAACAACTCGAAGCTCACGCCTTAGCTTTGATTCAACATCTGCGCTGGCAAGATCGACAATCGGAGATAATCCATTGATGTCAACCTCGAGTCCTCGTAACGCTTTTTGCAGCGACTCCTGAAAAGTTCGGCCAATCGCCATCACTTCTCCCACTGACTTCATCTGAGTTGTCAGAAAATTATCAGCTTGGGGAAACTTTTCAAACGTGAAGCGCGGGATCTTGGTAACAATATAATCGATCGAAGGCTCAAACGAAGCCGGAATCAAACCTCCAGTTATCTCGTTAGACAACTCATCGAGGGTATAGCCGATGGCGAGTTTTGCGGCCACTCTGGCGATAGGAAAACCGGTGGCTTTCGATGCCAATGCAGACGATCTTGAAACTCTAGGGTTCATCTCAATGATTACCAGCCGCCCAGTCTTGGGGTCCACACCAAACTGGACGTTTGACCCGCCCGTCTCCACACCAATGACTCGCAACACAGCAACCGCTGCATTTCTCATCACCTGAAATTCTTTGTCGGTCAGAGTTTGTGCCGGCGCAACGGTAATTGAGTCGCCGGTATGAATACCCATGGGGTCGAAATTTTCGATCGAGCAAACGATGATACAGTTATCATTTTTGTCTCGAACCACTTCCATTTCATATTCTTTCCAACCAAGCAAAGACTCATCGATGAGTAATTCGTTGGTTGGCGACAAATCGAGGCCGCGAGTACAAATCTCTACAAAATCTTCCTGATTATAGGCAATACCACCGCCGGAACCGCCCATGGTAAAAGAAGGCCTGATCACGCACGGGTAGCCTAATTGTGCTTGAACCTGCTGAGCTTCTTCTAGCGAGTGGGCAAAAGCTGAACGCGGCGTTTCAAGCCCGATTTCTTTCATGGCCACATCAAACTTTTGCCGATCTTCTGCCTTGTCTATGGCCTCTTTGGTCGCGCCGATTAGCTCCACATTGAACTTTTCAAGCACGCCTTCTCTTGCTAGATCAAGCGCGCAGTTTAGTGCGGTCTGTCCGCCCATCGTCGGTAACAACACATCAGGCCGCTCTTTCTCAATGATCGCTCCTACGCTTTGCCAATTCACCGGTTCAATGTAGGTCGCATCAGCCATGGACGGGTCGGTCATGATCGTTGCGGGGTTCGAATTCACCAAGATGACTCGATAGCCCTCTTCCTGCAACGCTTTACAGGCCTGGGCACCTGAGTAATCAAATTCACAAGCCTGACCAATAACAATTGGACCTGCACCAATGATGAGTACGCTTTTTATGTCTGTTCGTTTTGGCATCTGTGCTCGTTGTAAATTATTTTAGATTAATGGTTGAGGCAATTGATCTATGCTGTGGCTTTTCTGGTGGACATCATTTCAATAAAACGGTCGAACAAAGGTGCGGCATCGTGCGGTCCTGGACTCGCCTCGGGATGTCCTTGGAATCCGAAGGCCGCTCTACCAACCAATTCGATGCCCTGCAGGGAATCGTCAAATAGCGAGCGATGGGTCACCGTGACGGCGTCGGTCAGGCTAGTATCATCAATGCAAAACCCGTGGTTCTGGGAACTAATCAGTACGTTACCGACAGCCAGATTCTTTACCGGATGGTTAGCCCCGTGATGCCCATGTCCCATCTTCTTGGTTTTTAGACCTGCTGCCAACGCGAGCAGCTGCAAACCCAGGCAAATACCAAAGACAGGTATCTCGGTTTTCAGAATTTCTCTGATCGCGTTAATCGCATAGTCACATGGATCTGGGTCACCCGGTCCATTTGATAAGAATACCCCGTCCGGATTAAGGGCGAGCACATCGGCGGCGGGCGTTTCGGCCGGCACGACCGTCAAACGACAACCTAGCTGTGCCAGAATCCGTAGAATATTTCTTTTCACGCCAAAATCGTAAGCGACAACATGGAATTCAAATTCAGTGAGATCACGATAACCCTTACCCATGTCCCAGACACCCTGTGTCCAGTGGTAGGTATCGCCAGTGCTGACGACTCGGGCGAGATCCATACCCTGCAGGCCAGGGAATGCTTTTGCAGCATCAATGACACTTTCAGCAGCATCTTTACTTAGATCAGTGCCGCAGATAATGGCACCTTTTAATGAACCTTCATCTCTCAACAGACCCGTGAGCTTTCTGGTATCGATGCCCGCGATGGCGACTACGTTGCGAGCCTGCAGATAGTCTTCCAGACTTGATTCACTTCGCCAGTTACTTTGTGTCAGGGGAAGGTCACGAATAATCAGTCCCTTCGCCCAGATATTGTTGGATTCTTCATCCTCCGATGTGACACCGGTATTACCGATGTGCGGATGCGTCAGAGTGACAATTTGTTCAGCGTAGGAGGGGTCAGTCAGGATTTCCTGATAGCCAGACATTGAGGTATTAAAAACGACTTCACCAACCGACTGACCATCAGCACCTATGGCTATACCCTCAAATATCGTACCGTTTTCTAGGGCGAGAATGGCTCTGCGAGTCAAGTTGGCGTCTCCAATAGTAAATTAAACAATTAAGCCGAGCATTAGGTCGATGCCCGGTGTCAGTTCCTTCACAAGCGCCTGAAATAGCTGCCTAACTTATTATTAGTGTCGCATTGTTAATGTAATTCGACTACTTCAGGACGGGAACAAATTACGGGTCGAAAAAAAGCGAGAAGGAATTGCTTCCTTCTCGCTTTTTTAGGTAATCGTCGTATTATCATACTGGAGTCGTATTCTATGTGAACATGCCAACAGATGCCACATCTTTAAGGTCTCATTTTGACCAAGACGGTTTTATTTGAGCCCCAGAACGTCCTGCATATCAAACATACCCACAGACTTGTCTTCTAGCCAAAGCGCCGCACGCACAGCACCCGTAGCAAAGTTCATTCTGCTCATCGCCCGGTGGGTAATTTCGATGCGTTCGCCAGCGCCGACGAACATGACGGTGTGTTCACCGACAATATCCCCCGCGCGAATCGAGTTGTAATTGAGTTGATCGTCATGGCCGTTTAGCGACAGCGAGTTTTGAATAATCTCTCCCATACGCAGGGCAGTGCCAGAAGGTGCATCAATTTTATGCTTGTGATGCGCTTCAGTGATATCAATCTCGACATCCCCACCGAGAATTTCCGCGGCGACGCCGAGGAGGTGGAAAGCGGCATTGACACCAATGCTGAAATTGGGCGCAAAAACTACCGCGTTAGACTCACCGAAGGTTTGCACTTGCTTTAGTTGCTCGGGTGAAAACCCCGTTGTGCCCACAACTATTTTTTTATTGGCGTGCGCGCAGATTTCTAAGTGTTCGAGTGTCGCTTGCGGTGTCGTGAAGTCAATGACGACATCGCATTGATTGATGACAGCAGCGAGATCGTCGACTAACAAGACGCCTAAATCACCGACCCCCGCAATAGCACCTGCATCGACAGATCCTGCCCCCTCACCGCCGGGTCTAACCGAAGCAGCCGTTAGGGTCGCCTTTTCATTGGCACTTACCGCTGTGATGAGTACCTTACCCATGCGCCCTGTGGCACCTACAACGGCGATTTTGGTCATAATGTCACGCGCTAGTCAGTGAGTGTGTCGATAAATTTTTTCACGCCGTCCAACCAACTTGACTGCCGTGGTGATTGCTTGTCGCTGGACTCACCCGCAAATTCTCTCAACAGGTCTTTTTGATTGCGCGACAGATTGACCGGCGTTTCAAGGGTCACTCTACAGTAGAGGTCACCAATGCCGCCACCCCGAACTTGAGTAACATTGACGCCCTTACCTCGCAGGCGAAACAATTTGCCGGTTTGAGTCTCCGAAGGAATTTTCAAATTGACCCGACCATCAAGTGTCGGCACCTCAAGCTCACCGCCTAATGCTGCATCGACAAAACTAATGGGCACGTCACAATAAAGGTTCTCGCCTTCACGGGTAAATATTCTGTGGTCCCTAACATTGATCTGGACATACAAATCACCAGCGGGCCCGCCATTTGCACCAGCTTCACCCTGTCCGGCGAGACGAATTCGATCGCCTGTGTCCACACCCGGTGGAACTTTAACCGACAACGTTTTCTGCTCTTCGGTTCTGCCCTGACCCCGGCACTTGGTGCATGGATCGGTAATCATTTTCCCGGTGCCTCGGCAACGGGGGCAGGTTTGCTGGATAGAGAAAAACCCCTGCCTAGCGGTGACCTGACCCATACCAGCACACTGAACACATTCGGTTGGGGCACTGCCTCTCTTGGCGCCTGACCCTAGGCATTCGTTGCATTCAACCTGAGTCGGGATTTTTATCTTGGGATTCGTACCTTTAACAGCGGCTTCGAGATCAAGATCAAGGATATATTTTAGGTCAGAGCCTCGATGGACCTGACTTCTACCACCCCGACCACCGCCGCCACTGAATATATCGCCGAAAACATCTTCGAAGATTGAACCAAAGTTACCATTACCACCGCCGAAACCACCGCCCATATTACCTTCGAGGCCAGCATGACCGAACTGGTCATAAGCTGATTTTTTTTCGGCGTCCATCAACACTTCAGCGGCTTCGCTTGCCTCTTTGAATTTCTCTTCCGCTTTAGCGTCATCAGGATTACGGTCAGGATGATGTTTCATCGCTAACCGACGATAGGCTTTCTTTATCTCCTGCTCTGAGGAATCCCGGGATACACCGAGCACTTCGTAATAGTCTCTTTTATTCGCCATTTTTCTTCGAACATTCCTGTAACTCGGGGCGCGGGTTATCCGCTATGTCAGCGCTGTGAGCGCACATCATGCCCGTTTCCGAGCATGATCTGTTACTTTTCGTCTTTAACTTCTTCGAACTCGGCATCAACTGCATCAGGATCACCGCCGGCATCACCACTCATGTCTGGTCCTGCACCTTCAGGTCCAGCACCTGCATCCTGCGCCTGTTCAGCATACATACGCTGAGCCAGTTCAGACGAGGCTTCTGTTAGAGCCAACGTTTTCGCTTCAATCGCTTCCTTGTCATCGCCCTTAAGCGCTTCTTCAAGTTCATTAGCAGCAGCTTCAATCGCGGTTTTCTCTTCTTCAGAGGCTTTATCGCCGGCCTCTTCAAGAGTTTTACGTGTCGCATGCAACATGCCATCGCCCTGGTTACGCGCAGTAATCAGTTCTTCGAACTTAAGATCATCCTCTGCATGCGCTTCGGCGTCCCGAACCATCTGATCGATTTCTTCGTCGGAAAGACCGGAAGAAGCCTTAATGACAATCGACTGCTCCTTGCCCGTTGCTTTGTCCTTCGCTGACACATTCAGAATACCGTTTGCATCAAGATCGAAACTCACCTCAATCTGTGGAGTCCCTCTTGGCGCGGGTGGGATGTCTGCCAAATCAAACCGACCCAGAGATTTATTTTGGGTCGCTTGTTTACGCTCGCCCTGAACCACGTGAATGGTTACCGCTGGCTGGTTGTCATCTGCTGTTGAGAAGACCTGCGATTTCTTGGTAGGAATCGTCGTGTTTTTCTCAATCAGCGGGCTCATCACACCGCCCATGGTCTCAATACCCAGAGATAGCGGCGTGACATCCAGCAATAATACGTCGGTCACATCACCAGCCAATACCGCTGCTTGAATTGACGCACCCATCGCTACTGCCTCGTCAGGATTGACGTCTTTTCGTGGGTCTTTGCCGAAAAATTCTTTAACCTTCTTCTGAACCAAAGGCATGCGCGTTTGACCACCGACAAGGATGATATCGTTGACTTCAGATACACCCAGCCCTGCGTCTTTCAGTGCAACTCGCAGAGGCTCAATGGTTCGGTCGACGAGCTCTTCAACCAATGATTCGAGTTTTGCCTGCGTGATTTTGATCACTAGGTGCTTCGGCCCGGTGGCGTCAGCCGTGATGTAAGGTAAATTAACTTCAGTTTGCTGACTCGTGGACAATTCAATCTTTGCTTTCTCAGCAGCTTCTTTCAGTCTCTGCAGCGCTAAGGGGTCGTTGTGGAGGTCCATCCCTTCCTGCTGCTTGAACTCATCGGCAAGATAGTCGATCAATCGCAGGTCAAAATCTTCCCCGCCCAGGAATGTATCCCCGTTTGTGGATAACACTTCAAATTGCTTCTCGCCGTCTACATCGGCGATTTCAATAATCGAAATATCAAATGTACCGCCGCCTAAGTCATAAACAGCAATTGTCGAGTCGCCAACAGATTTGTCCATGCCGTATGCCAGTGCTGCTGCGGTTGGCTCATTGATGATTCGCTTGACTTCAAGACCGGCGATTCTGCCCGCATCTTTAGTTGCCTGACGCTGGGAATCATTAAAATATGCTGGCACGGTAATAACAGCTTCTGTGACGTCTTCACCAAGGTAGTCCTCGGCGGTCTTCTTCATCTTGCCCAATACTTGAGCTGAAATTTGAGGCGGCGCCATTTTCTGCCCCTTGACCTCGACCCACGCATCACTGTTATCAGCCTTAACGATGCTGTAAGGCACCATTTTAATGTCGCGCTGAACAACTTCATCGTCAAATTGGCGACCAATCAGCCGCTTGACTGCGAACAGGGTGTTTTGTGGATTGGTGACAGACTGCCGCTTCGCTGATTGGCCGACCAACACTTCATCATCATCGGCATAGCCTATGATCGACGGCGTCGTTCTGTCACCTTCAGCATTTTCAATGATCTTGGAACTTGTTCCTTCCATCACAGCAACACAGGAATTTGTTGTGCCCAGATCGATTCCGATTATCTTACCCATCTCAATTCTCCACTTTTCACTGCCCGCAAACCGGGCTTAATTTTTGACCAGACTTGCCAGCAGTCGTTGGCTTGCCTTGCGTACTGGTTACCTATATTGGATTTACCGAAAAAAATTCAAGATGCAAATTGTCGACTTTTTCAGTAAGTTTTTGCTTTTCTATACAGTCTCATCAATTGATGGCGAAGCACCTTTCGATACCATCACCATCGCTGGCCGGACCAAACGCCCGTTTAGCTGATACCCTTTTTGGATCACAGCGACGACCGAGTTGGGTTCCATATCTGGATTCTCAACCATTGACATCGCCTGATGCAGATTAGGATCAAACGGTTCGCCATGTGGATCTACCACGGCAACATTCTCTTTGCCGAGGGTGTCGAGAAACATTTTGTGGCACAGCCCTACGCCATCGAGCACAGCCTTAGCTGAGTGATCTTGGTCGAGGTCTTTCACTAATTCGGATGACTCGAGTGCTTTTTCCAGGCTATCTATCACTGGCAACAGGTTTTGTATTAGCTTTTCAGCGCCAAATTTGTGCGCATGCTCAACATCTTTTGATGCTCTTCTGCGCACATTTTGCATTTCAGCTTCTGCGCGAAGTGCCGCGTCCCTGAATTTAGCAGCCTCTTCTCTGGCATTTTCGGCGTCTTTGAACAGCTCAGCTTTTGACATATCAGCGAGCTCGACCGCTTCTTCAGGGGCTTCAGCTGCTTCGGCTTCGCTAGCTGCCTCTTCCGACGCCTCAACATCTACTTCGGCGTCTATTATCAGTTCTTCTTCTGCGTTTATCGCAGATTCGTTCTCATTTTTAGGATTACTCATCCCCAGGCTCCATGTTTCAAGGTCTGAAGTTTTCAATATATGGGGATAGACCCTAAAGGATTCAAGGGGATCCAGAGATTCTGACCGGATTAAGAAGTTTCAATGACGCGTCGCTTTGTTCTCAGGCGAGAATTGAGGTGATCAGTTCCTCGTTTGACTTGTACCGAGCGCTGCGCTGAGTATCCTGGCAGTCGCGTCGACAATTGGGATGATTCTGTTATAGGCCATACGCGTTGGGCCAATCACACCCAATACGCCCACCAGCTCACCCTCTACTTGGTAAGGTGAAGTGACGAGGCTACATTCGTCCAGCAACTCATAACCAGACTCTTCACCGATAAATAGCTGGATACCTTCTGA
>Ga0209631_10001008_pt1 | contig 37495 bp, 19 predicted proteins | sample COG_08_FD_184752 | JGI IMG/M metagenome (GOLD analysis project Ga0209631, IMG submission 184752) | Pelagic Microbial community sample from North Sea - COGITO 998_met_08 (SPAdes) (version 2) | ecosystem: Environmental > Aquatic > Marine > Neritic zone/Coastal water | place: Helgoland, sampling... | reverse complement strand
TCCTCTTTGTCTTCTGCTCCTTCTTCTAGCGCAGGATTATCCACAATCTCTTGTTTTATCCTTTGTTCCAATTCTACAGTAGGAACTTGCAGCAACTTCATTAATTGAATTTGCTGTGGAGATAGCTTTTGTAATAGTTTATGTTGTAATGATTGTTTTAATGCCATAATAAAAGGAGGGTTCTATTTGTAACCTCATAACCGAAATCTAAAGTAAGCTATTATTGATTTGCAGCCTACAAAAAGAATTAAATAAGTTTTATTTTTTACATTTATTAAAAACTAAACCATGTTAAAACGAAATTTTTGCTTTTGGGCTATTGTTTCTCTAATGGCAGGGACGAGAGATTGTTGGGCTGATAAAAGCATTAAAATAAATGAGCAGAGTATAGATTTAAAATTCTGCATTTTTTGGTGTTCTTGGGAATGGAATTACGTCTTTAATATTGGTCATTCCTGAGACAAACATTACTAGCCGTTCAAACCCAAGTCCAAAACCAGCATGCGGAGCTGTTCCAAATTTTCGTGTGTCTAAGTACCACCACAACCCTTCTTCCTCGACATTAAAGTCTTTCATTTTTTGCTTTAACTCACTCATTCTTTCCTCTCTTTGAGAACCACCAATTATCTCTCCAATTCCAGGGAACAAAACATCCATGGCTGCAACAGTTTTTCCATCATCATTGTTTCGCATATAAAACGACTTTATCTCTTTTGGATAATCAAAAATAATAACAGGTTTTTTGAAATGTTTTTCTACTAAAAAACGTTCGTGTTCACTTGCTAAATCTACGCCCCAACTTACTGGGAATTTAAATTTCTTTTTCTTAAATGGCTTAGAATTTTCTAAAATTCTAATCGCTTCTGTATAACTAATTCTTTCGAAATCGTTGGCGATAACAAGCTCCATTCTTTCGATTAGTGAAAGCTCGTTTCTCTCTGCTGTTGGTTTTTGTGCATCTTCTTTCTTTTCTCTTTCATTAAGAAATTCTAAATCTTCTTTGCAATTTTCCAATGCATAACGGATCAGGTATTTTAAAAAGTCTTCACTTAAATCCATATCGTCATTCAAATCTCCAAAAGCGATTTCAGGCTCTATCATCCAAAATTCAGCTAAATGCCGAGAAGTATTTGAATTTTCAGCTCGAAAAGTTGGCCCAAAAGTATACACTTGTCCCAGCGCCATAGCGCCCAGCTCTGCTTCTAATTGACCAGATACTGTTAAGTTGGTTTCTTTTCCAAAAAAGTCCTCAGAGAAATCCACTTTCCCATCTTCAGTTGTTGGAGGATTTTGCGGGTCTAGCACTGTTGCTCTAAACATTTCACCCGCTCCTTCAGCATCTGAAGCTGTTAATATTGGTGCATGTAAATAGAAAAATCCATTGTCGTTAAAATACTTGTGGATAGCATATGCCATTGCATGTCTAATTCTAAAAACAGCTCCAAACGTATTTGTTCTAAAACGTAAATGCGCCTGTTCTCTTAATAATTCTAAACTATGCTTTTTAGGCTGTAAAATTGTTTTTTGAACCTCTTCAGGATCTGCTTCTCCAAGAACTTCTATATGTATTGCTTCCACTTCAACAGATTGTCCCTTCCCTTGAGATTCAACTAATTTTCCCGTAATAGAAACTGCTGCTCCAATGGTTACTTTCTTTAATAGTGCTTCGTCAAAGTTTTCGAAATCTACAACCACTTGCAAATTAGATAGACACGAACCATCATTCAAAGCAATAAATCGATTGCTTCTAAATGCTCTTACCCATCCCTTTACTAATACCTCTTCTCTTAGTTTGCTTGCTAAAGCAGCTTTAACTTTAATTCTAGACATTATTTCTAATTGAATTTGTTTTCAACCACAAAAAAACGAACTTTTAACAAAACAATAACCCTTAAATGAACTAAATCTTGAATTTGGAGGGAAGCTTCTAAAAAAGGGATAGAATTAATCCTTATCACGCAATTCTTTCAGAAAACAAAAAACCTCAGAAGTATCATTGCTACTGCGGTTTATTTTGCGCTCAAAGTTATTCGCTCCTCTCATGAACTCACTTCGTTCGGTTCTAGGACTCCCTTCGGCTCAGGATAAATATTTCAAAAGTTCAATACAACGCTTCCAGTCTTTCACATCTCTAAACAAAAAAAGCCAACCTTTCGGTTAGCTTTTATTTTGCGCTTCTTCAAGGACTCGAACCTTGGACCCTCTGATTAACAGTCAGATGCTCTAACCAGCTGAGCTAAAGAAGCTTTTCTATGTTATTTAGCAAAAATAAAAAGTTTGCTAAAGGCCATACTGGTTTCCCTAATTTGGGGGTGCAATGATAGTAGAAAGTTTATTATTATACAATACATTTGCAAAAAACTTCACAAAAACATTGAAAACGAAATTAATTACGGAATGAGCAAAAAATACAATGTATACGGAATAGGCAATGCTTTGGTTGATATAGTAACCGAAGTTGATGATAAATTTTTGCAGGACAACAGCATTGAAAAAGGACTAATGACATTGGTTGATGAAGAGAATCAAACCAGAATTTCAAATGCTATTAACATGAATAATAGCAACATGCAATGCGGAGGCTCTGCAGCAAATTCAATTATTGCGGTTAGTCAATTTGGTGGGTCTAGCTATTACTCTTGTAAAGTTGCGAATGATGAATTAGGGCAGTTTTACAAAAAAGACCTAAACTCCAATGGGGTAGATTCAAACCTTCAATCGGAAGCTCTGGCAGCTGGAATTACGGGAAAGTGTTTGGTAATGACTACTGAAGACGCCTCAAGAACTATGAACACTTTTTTGGGAATAACTGAGTCGTATTCCAAATCTGAAATCAAAGAGGCTGCTCTTAAAGATTCCGAGTACTTATACATTGAGGGCTATTTAGTGACCTCCGGCAATGGTCAGGATGCGATGAAACATGCAAAGAAATTAGCAGAAGATAATGGAGTTAAAACTGCATTAACATTTTCTGATCCAGCTATGGTAAAGTATTTTAAAGAGCCAATGGTATCGTTAGTTGGTGCCGGGGTTGATTTACTGTTCTGCAATGAAGAAGAAGCTATGTTGTATACCGGGAAAAACAATCTATCAGAAGCACAAGAGTCTTTAAAGAGTTCTGCTGAGAAATTCGTAATTACCCTTGGAGAAAAAGGTGCAATCGTTTTTGATGGAAAAGCTTTCATTGATATTGAGCCTAATAAAGTAGATGCGATTGATACAAACGGGGCGGGAGATTTATTTGCGGGAGCATTTATGTATGGAATTACAAACGGAAAAAGCTTTGCGGACGCAGGAAAACTTGCTTCTATGGCTTCATCTAAAGTAGTAACTCAGTTTGGCCCTAGACTTGAATCGAGCCAAGCCAAAGAAATATTAAACGAACTATTTGTTGAGGCATAAGTAAACCTCAAGACTAATCTTTAAAAAGCCTCTCGATTAATTTTGAGAGGCTTTTTTTTGAACCTTATCACGTTATTTCTAAAGATGTAAGAGTTGGCTGTTCCGTTCCTTCTACTTGCATTTATAGATTAACTTGATTTATTTATCTTTATAAAAACATCTGCTATGCTTAAACGATTTGCGCTTACTTTTTTTCTTTGGATTAATTTCTTTTTAGTGTTTCCTTGTGGCTGGAGCTCTGATACAATTGCTATGGAAAAAAGAATGTTTTCAATACTTCCTGAAGAAGTTGAAGAAACCCAAGTTTATGAAGAAAACAACACTGATAAGAAAAAAAGCCTCTATAATGAGAATAGTGGGATATGGATAATTATTCTTAGTGTTGGAGGGATGGTTGTAATCATACTAGGAACGCGGTTTCTTTTAAGAAAATAACGCTTTTGGACCCCTGTTCAAAAAGCCCCCCCTTGTTATGACTTTTGTACGTCTATATAAGTGAAAGACAAACCCTCAACATTTAATTAAATTAAAAACGATGAAAAAAATTACTACCTTAATGATAGCTATAAGCTAAATCACTTTTAAAAAAAAATTGTACCTTTAGGGCTGCTAAATCTCTATTCTACATGAATTTATGTGCTTTTTATAAACATCAAATAGTTGCTTGTTGGATTGTTTTAATGTCGTTTTCAAGCGGTTATTCTCAATGTTGCAATTACACATTGGACATGCAAGATAGTTATGGAGATGGCTGGAATGGAGCTTCGGTAAACGTAATCGTTAATGGCTCTTCACAGGGTCTATTTTCTGTCCCTAATGGCGTTCCTGACGCTTTAGAAAACATTGTTGTTTGTGCTGGGCAAAGTGTCGAGCTTATCTTTAATTCTGGAACTTATGACGATGAAATCACCTACTCTTTGTCTTCTCCTTCTGGGATGGTGTATAGCGATGGTCCTAATCCCGCAATTGGCTCTGCATTTTCCGGAGTTGGCAATTGCTCCGTTTCTACTTGTGGTGGCGGACCGTCTGATAATGCGGACTCTAATTTAGAGTCTTTTTTCTTGCTTGGAAATACTTCACAAATTAACTACATTGGCTGCCCTGGTGTTCTTGGTGTTGAAGACCAAACCACCTTAGGTGCTGATTTATCTGCTGGTGGAAATTACTCAGCAACTGCTCAGTTTGGAACTTGTGGAGGTAATTATGGCGGAGCTGGAGAAGCTTGGGTTGACTGGAACCAAAATAGTGTTTATGAACCTACAGAATCAATTGGTTCCTGGCAAGGAACCCCACCTTCAGCATTAACTAATTTTAACTTTTTTGTTCCTGGAATCGCTGTTTCAGGCGCGACCACTATGCGCGTAACACAGCAAGAACAGGGATCTCTTCCACTGGACCCTTGTGCTAGTTTTACTTGGGGTTCTGTTGTAGAATTTAGCATTTTTATTACTGGAGGTATTGACTGTACGGGCTTTGATGGCGACAACAGTACAGAGGCAATAATAGTTCAGTCTATCCCTTATGTTGACACAAATAGCAATGTAATTTGCTACTCTAGCCAGTCAGCGGTGTATAATTCTCCAGATGTTTTTTATAAGTTTGGTGTTAATCCTTCAGCTGCTAATACAAAAGTAAGTCTATGCAATTCATCATTTGACACTTACTTAACTATACTAGATGTCAATTTAAATGTAATTGCATTTAATGACGACGGTATTTCATGTAGTTCTGGGGAATCCGAAGTTACTTTTGCGTCAGGAGGTTACGATTCTCTTTATGCTGTTGTAGAGGGTTGGAACATTGAAAGCGGAGAGTATATTATTAATATTACCGAAGAATTGAATGTTGGAATTGGGCAAAATTTAAAGACCTCTTTTAATCTGTATCCCAACCCAGCAGAAGATCTTCTTAATTTCTCAGGCGGCCTTATTTCAAAGATAGACATCTTTGATATTCAAGGCAGAAAAGTGTTAAGTGCATCCAACAGGGCTGGAATTGCTGCGCTAGATATTTCCTTTATAAATTCCGGTTCATATTTCGTTAAGATACAGGATAGAAATGCTGAGTGGCAGACAAAGCAATTAATCATAGTAAACAATGAATAGGGCTCATATTCTTCTATATACGCTTTTGTTTTTCTTTGTTGGCGGAAATGTCTTTGCTGACTCTTGGGTAAAAAAACAAAATTTTGGCGGTGATGCTCGGCATCGGTCAACTGCTTTTTCTATAGGTAACAAAGGCTATATGGGCCTAGGACATATTAACGCAATAAGCAACATATTATACGAGGATATTTGGGAATATGATCCTGCCTCAAACACATGGACACAAAAAGCAAATTATGGGGGAGGTTTAAATTACCATGCCGCTTGTTTTGTTGTTGATAATATAGCCTATGTTGGAACAGGAAGAATTTTAAGTGGAGACTACACAACGGAGTTTTATAGGTATGACGTTGGAACAAATACTTGGACTGCTGTTGCAAATTTTCCTGGCCCTGCAAGAAGGGGTGCTATTGCATTTGCGGTAGGCGGAAAGGGTTATGTTGGAACAGGGCAAACTCTGGCTGGGGTTTCAAAAGACTTTTATGAGTATGACCCAGCTCTAGATAGTTGGTCTACAGTTGCACAATTGCCCGGTGCTGCTAGAACTTCTGCTGTGGCTTTTGAATTAAACGATAAGGGGTATGTTGGAACTGGAGGATCTTCAACTTGGGGAAATTCACTGAACGATTTTTGGGAATACACACCCTCAACCAACTTATGGATTCAAAAAGCGAATGTTGGGACAACTCCTAGAATGGAAGCAACCGGGTTTTCTGTTTATGGAAAAGGGTTTATCGGAACGGGAGATGACCAATCAAGCGGAACAAATTATAACGACTTTTGGGAATACGACCCAACAACAAATACCTGGGTTCAAATTCAGGATTTTTTCGGAATGGCTAGAAGGTATTTGGTTGCATTTACAATTGGCAATAGTGCATACGTTGGTTTAGGGACAAACGGGACAAATTTTAAAGATTTTTGGGAATTTGATTATTTGCTCTCGGACAATGAGCTAGAAGATGGCTTACCTCAAGTAACAACCTATCCAAATCCAGCAACAGATTACTTTACCGTAGATTTTTCAAACATTCCTGAACAAATGAAATCAAATGGCTGTGAATTTCAATTGTTTTCCGCAACAGGTCAATTGTTAACAAGCGCTGACTTTATCTCTAGCAATCTTCAAGTTAATGTAGAGAGTTTCGAAAGAGGCGTGTATTTCTATCACCTTGTTTATAATAGCGCATCCGTGAAAGTGGGCAAAATAATTTTAAATTAAGTCCGCGAATATGAAAGTGAAGAATCTTCTTCTTATTTTAATTTTATTCTTAAGCCCTTTTTCGGATTTACTTGCGGGGCAATGGGTAAAAAAAGAAAATTTAGGGGGTGTTGCTAGACACCGGGCTACCGGAGTTTCTATTGGCCAAAAAGGATATATTGGTTTGGGGCACGTAAACGGAACTGGCGTTAATTTTGCCTTTTCTGATTGGTGGGAATTTGAACCAGCAACCAACTCTTGGACCCAAAAAGCTGACTACCTTTTAGGTCAAGATTATGGAACGTCGGCTTTTTCTGTCGGCACAAAAGGATATGTAGGGTCTGGTGTCTTTATAGGAAGTTCCTGGTGCGAATACGATCCTGGAACAAATCAGTGGTCTTTAATTGCAACTCCTCCTGCCTCTGGGTCCGAGCTTTCTGCGATTAGCATAGGAGACAAAGGATACCTGATTGAAAATTCAAATATTTATGAATACGATCCGGTTACAGATCAATGGAATACCAAAGCAACGGCTCCTGTAAGCTTTGATATTTGGGGTGCTGCTTTTTCTATTGGCAACAGTGGCTATATAATTAGTGGAAGCCTTTTTTATGAGTATAAAGCCTCTGCGGATCAATGGTTGGCTCGTGCTTCTTTCCCCGGGTTATCTTCTGGAGGTTCGGTAGCGTTTTCAGTATTAGAAAAAGGATATGTTGTTGCAGGATATGGAGTAGGCTGGTTATCTGATGTTAACAGAGAAACATGGGCTTTTGACCCTAGCACCAACTCATGGACTGAGGCTGAAGAATTTTTAGGTTCAGCTAGAAGGTTTCTTGTAGGTTTTAGCATTGGAGACAGGGGATATCTTGGAACCGGAACAAACGGAACTAACTTTAAGGATTTTTGGGAATACGACCCAATGCTAGTGAGTGAAGAAGAAATAGAAAATGATATAACAGTCAAGACTTACCCCAATCCAACAGCTGATTTTTTTACTGTCTCAATAAAAGGCCCTTTTACTTTACAAGCAAAAGCAGTATTTTTATTATATGATAATTTAGGAAGGGTTGTAAAACAAAATCCTGTAACGGAGTCAACTTTTGTAATTGATGCCGCGGACCTTCCAAGGGGTAATTATATTTACCGAATAGCTTCTAAATCAAAAAACATCAAACAAGGAAAAATTATAATCATATAGTGATAAGGTTAACCGTTATAAAGACTCTGGTTTTAATTTCATTTTTCTCATTTGGACAAAATGATTGGACAAAAAAAGCCTCCTTTAGTGGATATAAAGTTGAAAGAGCTGTTGGTTTTTCAATAGCAGGCCACGGGTACATTTGCGCAGGGCAAGATACTGGAAATATTGTCCGAAATGACTTATGGCAATATAGTCCGGCATCAAACTCTTGGGCGCAAAAAGCCAACTTACCTGCGGTTGGGCGGCGGAATGCTGTTGCATTTACAATCAATAATAAAGGGTATGTTGGAACCGGAATGAGTGCTGCTGAGTCTTCATTGGGTTCAACATTAAATGACTTTTGGGAGTATAATCCTGCCACTAATGCTTGGGGGCAAATTGCGGACTATCCGGGTGGTTTTGGTAACGGCATATATTTCGCCACAGCTTTCTCTATTGACTCTAAAGGATACGTCTGTTGTGGAAAAATAGGTCCTTCAAACTACGCTAACGACCTTTGGGAATATAAGCCCTCAGTAAATCAATGGATCCAAAGAGCAAGTTTTGAAGGAGGAGACCGTTATCAACTTGTTAGTTTTGTTGTGAATGAAAAAGCTTATGTTGGGCTTGGAACAGATTATGATGCCTATACCAATGACCTTTGGGAGTTTAACCCCTCCACAAATGTGTGGACACAAAAAAACAACTTTCCCGGTGCAGAAAGAAGCGCTGCTAGTGCTTTTGGAATTGGGCAAAGAGGTTATTTAGGAATGGGGGGAGACGGTGGTTATTTGGATGACTTTTGGGAATACAATCCGTATTCAGACAGCTGGGTGGTTAGAGAAGAGTTTCCTGGAGATGAAAGAAGAAATGCAATATCATTTGTTATCGCAGATAGAGGATACATCGGAACCGGTAAGGGATACTCTGGATTGCGCAGAAGCATGTATGAATATACCCCACTAGTTGTTGGAGTAGAAGAAAGTAATGAAACCACATTTAACGTGTATCCAAATCCAACCATAGATTTTGTAACGATAGAAACTCAACATGCTTTGGTGCTTTCAATTATGGATAATTTAGGAAGGATGGTTAAAACGATTAACGTGCCTGGCGGAAACACATCAATAGATGTCTCCAACTTTTCAAATGGTGTTTATCAGTTAATAGGGATTAATGAAAGTGGAGAACGGTTCACAAAACAATTAATAATACGCGGTTAAAATGAAACAATTTATTACTGGTTTAACAATATGTGCAATGGCGGTAAGTTTACATGGCCAGAATACATGGGTGCAAAGAGATAGTGTTGGAGGACCTCCAAAGAGTGCTTGCGTGGGTTTTGCGATGAATGGATTTGGTTTCATTGGCCTCGGTTTTGATCAATTTGAATACAAAAGAAGTTTGTACTTATACAACACCAACTTTGACGATTGGGAAAAAATGAACTCTATGGGGGGCTCAACAGGGCAAGGCCTAGAAAGATCTTCGGCGGTAGCTTTCGTAGCAAATTACAAAGCGTATATCGGAACGGGGCAAGGCGCCAATCCGTATTTAAGAGATTTTTGGGAGTATAATAGCGTTTCCAACACTTGGACGCAAGTAGCTGATTTTGCTGGATCCTCTAGAAGAGAAGCTGCAGCATTTGGAATATCAGACTTTGGATATGTTGGTACTGGAATAGATTCCACAGGGGCGTTAAAAAAAGATTTTTGGAAATATGATCCAACATTGAATACCTGGTCTTCAATTTCTGATTTTGGGGGAACTGCAAGAAAGCAAGCTGTTTCCTTTGCGATGGGTGGACAAGGATATGTTGGTACAGGAGATGACGGGTCATTTACAAATGACTTCTGGCAATATGAGCCTTTAACCGATACTTGGAATCAAAAAGCAAACTTTGCTGGAACAGCTAGATACGGAGCAACTGGTTTTGGAATTTTCCCAAATGCCTATTTAGGAACAGGATACGACAACACCTTAAGCTATACCAATGATTTTTGGGAGTATAATTACTTTAATGACACGTGGGTTCAAGTAGCGGACTTCATTGGAACTCCAAGAGCTAATGCTGCTTCATTCGCAATTGGAGACAGAGGGTTTGTAGGAACAGGATATGACGGACAAACAGTGGATGATTTTTACGAATACACACCTATTTTAAGTGTCGAAAGTCAATTTCAAACAGAGTCTAAAGTTTATCCTAATCCAGTAAAAAATGAATTAAACATTCATTTAAACAACAGCACAGATATAGATGAGGTAACGCTTTATTCGTTATCAGGAAAAATGATTTATCAAGAAACAAAGACTGGTTCAAATAACAGGATCAGTGCCAATGTAACCACACTTGCCTCAGGGATGTATTTATATTCTGTTAAGATAAAAGAAAGTATTGTCGCACAAGGAAAATTTATGGTCGCCAAATGAGAATCTGGATTTTAGCCTTTTTGGCTCTTACTTCGTGTATTGAGCAACCTGAAACGCGGAAAGAATCTCCGGCTCCTGCGAAAGTCTCGGATCCTATAGAAGCGCCAGAAGAAGACATAGTCAAAGAAGGCTTATCCTTAAAAATTACAGATAGCCAATCTACCGGCTTTGGGTTTGAAATTTTACAAGGAACTAGCCCGCTTATTATTCAGCCACATATTCCTGCTATCCAGGGAATAAAAGGATTCAAAACAAAGGAACAAGCTTCAGTTATTGGCAATTATATGATTTATAAAATCAATAATGGAATAATGCCGCCAAGTATCTCTGTTCAAGATTTAGATAGTTTAGAAATCACATATTAAAGCTCATATTATGAAAATGAAATCATTTTTCGGAATTATTATTCTCTTGACTCTTGTGGCTACTAGTTGTCGAAAAGGAGAGGGAAAAGGAGGGAAAGCAACAATAACAGGAAAAGTATATGTTGATTATTACAATCAATCTGGGTCAAGTGTTGATAACAGCTATTATGCACGAGATGAAGATGTTTTTATTGTTTATGGCAACAATACGTTCTATGACGATAAGATAGCTACTCATTATGATGGTAGCTATAAGTTCGATTATCTAATGCCGGGTAATTATACGGTATATACCTATTCCAAGGACGTGAATGGAGGTGCAGATAACCCGAAAATACTCGTGTTAAAAGAGGTCACTATCTCTAATAAAAACGCAATCGTTGAATTAGACGATTTCGAAATTGACGACAACTAAGCATAAGGATAACAAAATGAAGGGTTTTCTTTTATCTCTTTTTCTAAGCGTATCTATTGTTGGAATATCTCAGCTTACAACAGGAAGCGCATGGGCTTCAACTAGTATTTCTTATCGTATTTCAGATTTTACTCTTGGACTAGAGGAAGGGATTCGATTTACGGAAGCAGATCTCAATCAAACCTATTCCGATGTCTCGGTAAAATATAAAATCAATAAATATTTAAGAACAGGGTTTACTTGGAGAAATGCACAAAAAAAGGGGTTTTTAGATGCCGACCGAATTGATAATCGGTTTAGCGGAGATATTATTGGGAGGTATAAAAAGAAAAAAATACTAACCTTCATTAGGTTGCGTTACCAATCAAAATACAAAGATTGGTTTGTCAGCAAAAACGGTCATTTACCTGATTCTTATGTTAGAACAAAACTAGGGTTTCGATATTCGTTAAGAAAAAAAATGAGTTTAGAGACTGCTGCAGAAAGCTATTATGCTTTTAAAAATGAAGCTAATTATATAAATCGCTATCGAATATACTTTGGGGTTAGTTACCAAATCAAAAAGCAACATGCAGTTGAACTCAATTATATATATCAATCGGAAACGCAAGAAGCCAATCCTGAAGCTGGACATATATTATCCTTGTCGTATTCATACGATTTAAATGCGGCACTTAAAAAAAGAAGGAAAAGAAAGAAAAAACAAGCAGCTTCAGAAGCCCTTGATTAAAAATCCAACTTCAATTGTACGCTAATGCTTTTTGTTGCCTGTTGGTCTTCAAGATTAGTAATTGAAATCCCCAATAAGCGAACAGACATTTTTAATTCTTCTTGGTATAACAGCTCTTTTATTATAGGGAAAAACTGCGCTTGTTTATCCATAAAAATAGCTGCTGTTTTGCTCCTTGTCTGTTGCTTAAAATCACTGAATTTTATCTTAAGGGTAACTGTTTTTCCTTTTGCCTTAGATTTATCTAAACGCTCTTGCAATTGTTCGCTAATTTTTTCCAAACGTTCTAACATAAATATCTCTGAAGTTAAGTTTGTTTCAAAAGTTTGCTCGGCAGCTATCGATTTCCGCTTTCTGTTTGGCTTCACTTCAGAGATTTGAATTCCTCTAACAATTTGGTAAAAGTGGGCGCCTGATTTGCCAAAGTTCATACTTAAATAATCTTCCGAACAAGCTTTTAATTGAAGTCCGTTAAAAATTCCTAGCCTATTCATTTTAAGTGCTGTTACTTTTCCTACTCCAAAGAACTTCTCGATTGGGAGCTGTTCTAAAAAGCCTAAGACCTCTTCTGGTGGTATTGTCTTTTGTCCGTTGGGTTTATTAATGTCACTCGCTACTTTGGCGGTAAATTTATTTATCGAGATTCCCGCTGAAGCTTTTAATCCAGTCCTTTCTTCTATTTTATCACGAATCTCTTTTGCTATTAGTGAGGCAGAAGGGTTATTGAATTTGTTTTCTGTTACATCCAAAAAAGCTTCGTCTAGAGAGAGTGGTTCTACCAAATCAGTATACTTATAAAAGACTTCTCTAATCTGCTCGGAAATCTCTTTATAACGCTCAAATCGGGGCTTTACAAATATTAAATCGGGGCATCTATACTTCGCTACTTTACTCGACAATGCTGAACGGACTTTAAATTTTCTAGCCTCGTAACTAGCTGCGGCTACAACACCTCTATCTCCCCCTCCTCCAACAGCAACTGGCTTGCCCTTTAATTCTGGATTATCCAATTGTTCCACAGAAGCATAAAACGCATCCATATCTACGTGAATAATTTTTTTGATTGGCAGTTCTTCCATGGACCATAAAGATACAAAACACTGTTCCAAAAAAATCTACTATTCAAAATATATCCAAGGCTTTCCAAAGTAAAGGTCTTTTGTATTGACTTTCTTAACTCTTTTCAGCTCTTTGTTTGCTTCTTTTTGGTCGTTGGTTTCAAGCGTATAAATCAGAAACCATGAGGCTCTGGAATTACGAACGATTCTTGTTTTTAGCTTATACTCCCTAGTTAGTATCTTTTGAAAGTTTTGCGCTTCTTTCATTTCCCTTGTGGCTCCAACAACAACGTATAAGTCTCCTTCAACTATTTTATCCGAAGAGTCTTCGTTAACTTCTGGTTCTTTAGGATTTTGGTCTTCTGCGCTAGAATAACTTTGCTCTGGCTCTATAATTTCTGGTTCATTAGGCTCCTCGTTTTCCAAACTAGGGTTATTACTCGGTTTAAATTCAAACTCCGAAATCATTTTTTCCCTATCAGCTCTTTCTTTTTCAAGCACCTTTTTTAATTCGTCAAGTCCATAAATAGCCTCCTTTAACTTTTTTCTTTGATCTTCTAATTCTTCGCGGATTTTTTCGTTTTCAATCTGAAGTTGATCTGTATTTTCAAAAAGCTCAATATTTTGCTCTTCCAGTTTTTTAAACTCTTGATTAGAGCCTGATCCTCCATTATTGGAACCAAACCTGTATCCAATCAATATTTCATGACTACCCGAGTTATGCGCTGCAAGTTCCGAGCTAGACATATTATATGAATACCCTAAGACTAATTGTTTTGAAATTACTCCTCCAATAGAAGCAGTATACCCAATGTTATGACTATATCGAAGAGTAGACCAAAAAATCTTTTTATAAGTCCCCGTAATCCCACCTTCAAATACAAACGGAACACCTTGAACTCCCTTCATAAAAACACTTGGCTGAAACTCCCATTTGCCTCCTTTAATTTCAATGTCATATTGTGCATTAATAATATAGTGGGGAACTCTTGAGAATGTTAAGTTGTTAGCGGTAAAGTTGTTTTCATATCTAAAACTAGGAGTTAATAAGTGTTTTGCCGCAAAACCAACCGAAAATTTTTCAAGTTGATAATACAGTCCTGCATCGATGTCAAAATTAGTAGCGTTTTGATTATTTTCGAACAATTGTAACTCAGTTGGGTCTTCCGCAATAATATTGTTATATATGATTCTATTTTGCACTGCACCTACAGAAGCCCCAAATCGAAGAAACTGTATTTTCGAAAGCTGAATATTATAAGCATATGTCAAAAACCCACTCGTAGATCCAAGAATGTTGGTTTGATCATTAATAATTGACAAACCTAAACCATGTTTTTGCCGATTTATGTTTCCGTCAATAGTTACTATTTGTGTTTCAGGAGACCCTTGGAACCCCTGCCACTGTTTGTGATAATCTAAGTATGCTTGATTACCTTTTAACCCTGCAGCCGACGGGTTAATAAAGTAAGGGTTTACTAAATAATGATCTATTACAGATGTCTGTTGACCAACAACTGTATTACTAAGCAACATTGACACAATAGTTATTTGAATAATTTTCATAGTCTATTTATTTCTTAATACCGTTAAGGATCCTTTGTAAATTTTTTCTTCACCTTTGCCAAACTTTATTTTGATTATATAGTAATAGGTGCCATCCGGTAATTGATCCGTGCCCTTAATCCCATTCCATTCGTTTTGGTAACCTTGAACTTTTAAAACCTCCATTCCCCAACGATCATATACATATACATCTGCGGTCTCAAAAGTCTCGATATTGGTAATTTTCCATGTATCATTCTGTCCATTTCCATCAGGGGTAATTACATTGTGAATAAACAATTTATAATCCATTATTACATTAACAGTAACCTCTCCCTCTCCAATACAACCGTTGTAATCTGTTACAGACACAGAGTAGGTCGTTGTGTCTAATGGTGACGCATTAGGGTTGAAAATAGAGTTATTATCAAGCCCTTCTTCAGGAGACCAGTTATAGACTGTGGCTCCTGGGTAAAAAGCTGACAATTCTACCTCAAAACCTTGGCTAACACTAGTATCATTACCAGCATCCACAACAGGATTTACAAATACTTCAGCATATTTAGTAATAGAGTCTTTACAACCTTCTCCCGTAATGGCAACTAATTGCACCTGGTAAAAGCCTGGAGCTGCATATTCATGCGTCGGGTTCGGGAACGTTGAATAATCCCCATCGCTAAAGTCCCAATCATAAGTAATAGTTCCTGTAAGTGGAGGTGTTGTGTTAAAAAACAAGACTTCACTTTCCTCACAAGCATCTTCTACGGTAAAGTTAGGTACTGGCAAGGGATCAAGAGTAGCAGGAAGAATTATTTCTCTCCAACACCCATTATCAGATGTAACTGTTAATTTAACATTGTAAGTTCCCACATTAAGGAAAAGATGAGAAGGATTTTGACTTGAAGAACTAGATCCGTCTCCAAAATCCCAAACCCAGCTAGTATTGTTTCCTGGCGTGTTAATATCAGATTGATCCGTAAAAACAGAAGCAATTCCATCACATGTATCAGTAACAGTAAACATTGGTTCTGGCACAGGGTAAACGAAAACAGTTTTTGTTGTTGTATCCCTACAGTTTCCAACATTCGTTTCTACAACTAACTGAACATCGTAGCTGCCATCCTGGGTATAAGTGTGATTTGGGTTTTCTTGGGTTAAGTTTGAAGTGCCATCATCAAGACTCCAATCATACGTTAAGTTACTTGGAGAAGATGTTGATGTGAAAATCATAGGCTCGTTTAAACACACATCAGTATATGAAAACCCTGAAACAGGCATAGCGTTTACAACGAGAATACTGCTGCTAGAATGAACACAACCCTCTGGTGATGCAGCTCTTAATCCAACAGTGTAATTGTTGGGTAGACTATACTTATGTTTATCTTCACTAAGCGTGCTACTTGACGCATCTCCAAAATCCCATACATATGTAAGGTCATTTGCTCCATTACCACTATTATAGGAAGATGAATTTAAAAATTCAGCTGAGTCAATTTGGCAAATATCAGCCACTGAAAACACAGCTTCAGGAACTTCATAAATTCGTACTGTTTTGGTTATTTCTCTTGAGCAAGCCGAAGGACCTGATCCGATATCTGCTCTCAGGATAACATCGACGTTTCCAGTATCAGCATAGGTATGAACTGGATTAAGAGTGGCCGATATTTGGCCATCGCCAAAAAACCAAGTGTATTGTACAGTCGATCCAGGAGAGATAGAAGTATTGATAAAATTAATCGGTTCACCTAAACATACACTATCACAAATAAAATCAACATCTACTGGTGTATTTACTAAAATGGTATTTGTCATGGAGTCTATACAAGATTCCGGCGATGTAACAACCAATGTAACATCATAGGGTCCTGGGTCTTTAAAAATAATGCTCGTGTCTCGTTGAATACAGGTAGTATCTCCAACAAAAAACCAATCGTACTCAATATTTGGACCGGCTGTTGGAGAAAGAGTTGTAAAATTCATTAGATCACCTAAACAAACGTCTGTAGATGTGTAATTTACGATAGGAAGAGCATTAACAATTACATTTTGAGATGCTGTATGGGTGCAACCTCTATCCGTTTCAACGGTTAAAGATACTTGATTTACACTAGGCAAAGCAGCTGGAAAAACAGTTTGAGGGTTCTGAGCAATACTACCATTACCATTACCAAGATCCCATGCCCAACTTATAATAGTGCCACTACCGGCAGCTATTCTAGTCGTATCTGTTACAGTTGTTGTAAATCCTTGGCAAACTGTATCAGAGAAAAATCCAGCTACTGGATTTTCATTCACCGTAATGGTTACTTCTGAAGAATATTCCGTAGGACAAACGCCGTTTTGTATTTCAGCTCTGTATTTGGTAGTGGTAACCAGGCCACTATATAACAACAATGGATCGTTGTTGGGGTTTAACGGCTGCCAAATACCTGAAGGCACATCATAGGATTCCCAGCCATTAATATATCCATTGTGGTAAACTAAGTTCAAATCACCACTATTGTTACCTGAACAAACTGATGCTGTACCCAACAGAAAGCCACCTTCAGTAGCCTGATCTACTCCTAATTCAAGTTCTTGACTGATTATTTCTGGACATCCTCCGCTCTTAACTACAGCACGATAAAAAGTAGTACCCACAACGTTTTGATAGTCCAAAAATCTCGTAGTGTTTGTTAGGGTTGCCCATGGTCCAACTGAACTGTTAGCCATTTCCCAACGTAAAATATCTCCTACAACAATGTCATTTACCAAGTTACCCAGCTCCAGTGTTCCACTATTGGTTCCCGAACAAATGTTTGTCCCCGGTCCAACAATACTTCCAGTAAACGTTCCTGGTGCAATAGAAACTTCCGTAGTTATTGAATTAACAGCACAGCTAACTGGATCCCCAGGCATACCTACTTCAAGTGTATATACACCTGCATTGAGCAGGGTGCTAGCGCTTCCTGAAGTATAATTATTGGTGGTCGCTATCAAAACGGAATTATTGTCAAACCAGTTGTATTGGGCACCTTCAAAATTGTCTGAGGTTAGTTCAATATTGTCTCCTTCACAGTATGGTCCGGTGTTGCTTTGATTGGGATTCAGAGGCGCTTCATATTCTGTAAAATCAGTTGTACTAATTTTGGATGTGGGTTGAAACGCTGCATATTTCCTTGCCCTAACCCAATCGAAATTTAATGCCCCAGTTGCATGAGTAGTACTTGATGTAACACCTAAAATAATGCGTTTTTTATTTCCAAAAACCCCTAAATCAGTATGTATATCAAGTTGGGTTCCATTGGGGTAAAATATATTGTGAGTATTATCTGCGGGCCAATTTAGCCCCCATATACCGTTTATTGAAGAAACGTTATATGATGATACCGTAGGAAAATCTTTCAATGAATCACAAAAAGCCGGAAGTAAAGGATCAAACCACATCAATTTAGCTTTATCTGCTCCTCCAATGTGTTCATAAGCGGTAGCAAAACCATGACCATCAGTTGAGTCCAATAAACCTATAAAAGCCACTCCAGATGAGACGCTATTTACTTTCATTTCAACCTGTACATTATTAAACCCAGCATCAGTTATCATATAAGTATCATTATCTGTTGCATTATAAGTTAAATCAACATCTCTATTTGCTGCAACTTGAACATTTGCTCCATCTCCGCATATTCCCCATTTAGAAGGGGCAATCGTTCCTCCATCAAACGAATCAAAGAATTCAAACGTTCCTTCACCACTTGAAACTACCGAACATGTTGCGTTTCCATAATAAACATATATATTTGAAGTTCCGGTTGGTATCGCGTCAATTTTTATCCAAAAACTGGTCAACATCGAAGGGTTATTATAAGTGGTTGGATCAAACCAATAGTTCAATAAGTCTCCATTAGCATTTTGAAACCTAAAGTCACCACCATCAACCCTTGCTTTTCCATCATTAACAAGCTGCTCAGTATCAAAAAGTAGTTCAACTTGATGTAACAATAATGGAGAGGCGTTTAAATTTTCAACCTCTATTTCCAACCGGTATTTCCAGCCATCCAAACAGGGAGCTTGGCCATGGGTTACTGAACCATAGCAAATTACAAGAATAAGGGTTGCGGCTGTGCGTATCATCTTGATCATCAGTTATCTATTTTAATAAATTTTACAGTTTGTTGATTTTTTCCTGCACGTACATTAATTAAATACATGCCTTTTTCAATATTGTTAAGGGAATATTGACGATCTGTCTTTTTAGTATCAAAGGAATCTGTCAATATCAGTTGACCTAATAAGTTGTAAATTGCAACTTGTACATTAGCTTCTTCCCCTAATTCAACACGCAGACTGAAGCTTCCATTGTTTGGGTTCGGATAAACCATTACTTCTTTCAAGTTTATATACAGGGATGGTGGCGAATCAGGCTTTTCAATTTTTGATTTAGTGTTTCTAACAGTAATAGTTTTTTCGATAGATGAAATACAGGTGCCATTGTTCACAGTTAATCTCACATCAAAGAAGCCTGCCTCTGGAAACGCATAAGAAATAGATGAGTCTAAACTAGTATAACCATAATCTTCAATCTCCCAAAATGATTGATATGGCCTAGGGTATGAAAGGTTTATAAAATACACTGTATCTTTTTTCACGACTTCAGTCATTGCTAGAAACACGGCTGTTAGCGACAAATTAGAAGGAAGTATGTCCACAGAATCTGAAGCTATACAACCAAATTCATCTGTTACTTCTAAATAAAGCATTCCAGTATCTTTTACGGCATAGTCTTCTGTAGTTGATAGAGCTCCTGTCAAATTATACCAATTATATGTTGCATTATTTAACCCTAAACCAGGTTCTACATTCAATTCTGAAGTAGAATCTCCACAAAACAATAAGTCATCACCTAAGTCAAAATTGAACAACGGTAGTGAATTTACAATGATACTAGCATCATTAAAACATGTTGTAGTGTTGTTTGTAACCGTAACCGAATATTCACTAGAAGCGGAAACAGTTAAAGTTTGATTGGTAGTATTATTGTTCCATAAAAAAGAGTGCCCAAGGCCATTACCAGCATCCAATTGAAGTGTATCATAACTACATATAGTAGTATCTGCACCTAAATTTATTGTAGGGTTTGGATTAATAGTAACCTCCACTGAATCCCGTAAAACACAGGTAGTAGTAGTTAACGTCACCTCTACCCATAGCGTGTCAACTCCCGTATGTGTCGTCTGGTGTGCTGATGTGGTGGTCCCATCGTACCATTCATAAGTACAATTATTAGTGAAAACATCGAGATTAGCAAATTCACATGAAGTTAATGTTTGAGGTAGAGAGAATACGGGTGATGGGTTGAAAGTAACTTCTACAAAATCTGTCGACGAACAGACACTACTATCTGCCGTTACTGTGTAAAATCCAGATTCCGTTACATTCAATGTGGAATTAGTAGAACCATCGTCCCAAGTGGTAAATTCCCAATTACTACCTGCATCCAATGTTACAACATCTCCCACGCATGCTATATATGGACCATTTAACTCTACCGGAGTAACTGTATTTACAATCACAATTATCGAATCCTCACCTGTACATTGGCTAGCCTGAGGAAGATTGGTGTTTGTGGTAATATCGACTTTATAATATCCATCTGTTGTAGCCCAAAAAGACTGATCCGTGACTGAAAGAGTGTCTCCCGTATTTAGGTCAGTCCATTTATAATCTGTTCCTGTGCCATAATACCCAGCATCTAAAAAGATGCTGTCACAGACATCACCGTCGATTCCTAAATCTGGCTCGATAGCAGCGTTTAACAAAACATATGTCTGATCGGTTATTGCGCAACCTTGATCCGAGGTAATGGTAACTGTATAATCACCAATGGTATTTCCGGAGTTTACATTTACTATTGACTCGTCATAACCTGACAGTCCATTGTTCCATAAAAAGAGATATCCTGCATTTAGACCAGAGTCATCAGCATCTAAAGTAATTGAAGTGATACAGCTTCTTGTTGTATCACCAAAATTTCCTTGTGGTAATGGATTAACATATACTGAATCCAACTTATAGCTTTCACAACCATTTATTGAGGTTGCTGTCAATTCAATTTGATGATAACCAGGCGTATTAAAAATAGTGCTTGTACTAGATGTAGTTTCACTAAAAGAAGTTCCAGGTATACCCCATTGATAGGTTACCGCATTGGTAGTTGAGTTGGTAAGGTTAAATGTAGATTTTTCGCAGTTCGTTCCTGAGCCTACACCTGTTGCAGTAAAGCCAACTGTTGGGCCTTGATAAACTAGCAACAAATAGTTGGTAGTTGAAGTGCAATTTTGCTGTGTAGTAACTGTCAACTGCACGTCATATGTTCCAAAGGAAGGGTAACTGTGGTTAACATCTGATTCTATAGTGTCAACTGTGGCCGAACCGTCGTCAAAATCCCATTCAAAATTAATAAATGAGGATGATGTCAATGATGCAGCTCCGGAAAGGCCAATAATTTGGTTTTCACATACATCGCTAAGTATAGGGCTGATAATAGCGGTTGGTATTTCATCTACTAATACTTGTTTTGTAGTATCATTTACACAACCTTCAACACTTGTAACTGTCAATGTGGTCCAGTATCCTGTGCTATTGGAAAAAATATAAGTTGGGTCTTTGTCTGTAGAAGTTGGCCCAACCCCAGTAAAATCCCAATGGTAGGTTAGTGGGGTTCCACCTTCAATTTCAGAACTGTCATTAAATTGTGTTACTTGTCCTTCGCATGCAGCGTTATAATCAAAATTTACCTCAGGTAAAGGGTGAACAGTAATCGTTCCTGTAATTGTTCCTTGACAACCGTTTATATCAGAAGCAGTAAGGGTAACCGTTGTATCCCCTCCCATAGCATAAATATGTGTAATGTCTCCATTTGCACCATTACTTAATCCTGTTGAAACATCAGAATTTCCATCTCCAAAATTCCAGTTAAGAAAAAGGTTTTGTGCAGGGACCGCCAATGGATCCGAAACGGTTTCGTTAGTAAATTGCACTACGGCACCTGGACAAGCTGAAGTTGCTGAAAAAGCCGGTGTGGGTATTGCAAATACATTCACTGTTTGTGATTCTTGCGAAACACACCCATTGTTTGTTGTAACCGTTAAAGAAACTTCATACGATCCATATGTGGTATACGTAATATTGGCATTATAATTTAATACAGGGCTACCCTCGCCCAAATCCCATTCATAAGAGTAACCAGGGGCCAATGTGGTAGAATCCGGATCTACTGGTGTAAAAGTTATATTGTCTTGGTCACATGCATTTACATCAGATACTGTAAAATTAGCATTCCCTAAATAAGCTTGTTCTAGAACCACTATTGCAGTGTCTGAACATCCTCTGGTATTTGTTAACAATAGTTTATACCTACCTGTGGTATGGGTAGGAATAAATAAGCTATTTGAAGAATAAGCTATTTGTTCTGAGGTAGTTTCATTCTCATAAAACCATTCGTAAGTTCCAGCATCTCCAAAGGCAAGTAAACGAACATCTGCTGCATTTGCATCACAATTACTGATTATAGCCCCATCCGCCAATAAAAGAGTATCACTAGTTGCAGTGATTACTTGTTTGATATCCACAGTAGGTAAAATATCACAGTCATTTTTTGAAACAGTAATTACCGATTGATTATTTAAAGTTTTTGGATGCGTTGGGCTAGTAACTTCACCTGTTCCTGAAGTTCCTTCTATGTCTCTCCAGGAATTTGTACCATCTTCCGAATAATAGATATGCATATCCGTTCCATCCATTGTACCAGGCAATTCAAGAGGGTCATGAAACTTGCTTGAAATTTGAGTAATAGTAGGGCTTGATGGGCTAGCAATATCATCAAATTTATAAGTTCGTTCAACTGAACCAAGTGTTGGCCCAGCCGACTGACCAATGTTCCAGCGGTAAATATTACCTGGGGTAGAAGATATATATCCATTTTGGAATGAAAGTCCAATTCCTTTCAATTTCTCATAAGGATTGACCGTAGACCCACCCATATTAAAAGTTGCTCCTTGCACCATAACTGGGAAACTTGGTCCAAATATTCTTTTGTCATTGGTTTCTCCAATAATTCCAGAAGGATAACCACTTACAGAAGAATTCGAAAGCTGGGCAAGAACCAATGTGTCGCTAAAAAGAAAAATATCGCCAGACCTCAATAATAAAGAATCATTCACAATTGTTTTCTTATTAATATTCAAAAGCTGTCCATCAAGATCCACTTCTAAGTTACAAAATTGTGTCGGAAATATTCCAGACACTGACTGACTTGCTGGTCCAAAGAATTGAAAATAGCCATAAATAGCTGTCCCAAAAACGTTATTGACCCCAAAGTTTTGAATGGATCCATTCAAGAAAATAGATCCAAAATTGCTAATCTCTCTGTCTGCCGTTTGAGAGCTATCTTTTAAGTCTCCAATTATTGTCATTTTCGCATTCTCCCCAATCGTAAAAAATGAACCAGTGTGAATAGTCCTAATTTGAGCGGAAACCTCAAAGGGAATAATGAGACTTAAGAACAGAAGAAATAAATATGTTTTGATAGAATTCAACATAATTGATGTATTAATAAAGTTTAAGTAAATAAACTACTACATAATAGGGAGGAGTGTTCGGCATTGCTTGTTGTGCACCTGCATAAGCATTGTTCGCAGTAGCGCCTGATAGATGATGAAAGTGATTACCATCCAAATCTGTAGCTATTGAACCTTCCAGTTTTGTCCCATCATCACTACCATCGCCTAAATCGCCTCCTAAACTACTACTAGTATGATTATTGGTTTCCACACTTCTATATACATCATGTGTATGCGAACCCGAAGAGCTAGTAATTAAGCTACCATCTCCATGTGTATGTTTGCCTACTTGGTTTTGCGTTTGCATAATTTCATCATTACCTTCATAATCTTTTTGTATAAAAGTGTAACTACCACGAGTTCCATATCCAACAATAAATCGGCCTTGCAAGTTTGGGGAAATGATATTTAAACCATTGTAATTATAAGTCTTCCCATTGCAAATCGCCCATCCAGTCATTCTACCTGTTCCAAGTCCATTTGTGAAGTTATTTAATGTATCTCCTGTCCACATAATTATAGTATTTTGTGGCTGAATGTGCCCTCCGTTTTCTTTTACCTTACCATGGACATTTAAAACTGCAGAGTCAGAAGGAATTCTTCCAATTTGAACAGAGACATCAACTGTATCCTGGATATACAATGTAGTTGCAGATCCATTATTCTGTTTGTTCATTATTTCATCATTATCCATTAATAGGTACTCATAATTAGGGGTAACTGATTCATTTCCAATTAATACAGAAGAGCTAGTAGAACTTCCATTAATGACTTCATTGTTTCCCTGTCCAATATGCAAGTTAGTTGGATAATAATACCTCGATGCTGGTGTTGGGTCATAGGATGGATCGTGGACATTAATTCCTATTCCTATTCCTAGCCGCCCAACTGATCCATATTCAATTCCATTATCTGTATCTCCATCAAAAATCCATGGGGAAAGTGCATTCCATCTTGCCACAAGGCTGTCTTGAGAAATGAACAAATAAAGGCTGTCAAAATATAGCATTCCTATGGGCTTAGCAATTGTTGTGTCTAAAACACCTGCATAATTATTGAGTAAAAGACCTTTGTTAAAAAAATTGGAGAGGTCCAATACTGAACTATCATTTGTGATGGTTGATTTTCCAATACTAACTTGTGCAAAGGGTGATCCAAGCAGGAAAAATTGAAAAAGGATGATGATTAAAGCTTTATTCATAATTTCAAGTATCAAAGTTTCATTAAATAAATGACTACGTAATAATAAGGATGATTCACAATGACCTCTTGAGGAGCAGTTGGAGTGCTCGATGCATTGGCTAGTGTGGTTCCTGTAATATCATGAGAATGATTAGGTGTGTTGGTGTCATCAAGAAGGTTTGCCACTACATTTTGAAGGTATGGCGTTGATGTGGTCACATCTCGAGGTCCGAGGTTTACACCATCATCCTCTGGCCAACAGGCTCCAATACTGCCGCCTCCATAAACACTAGATGCTTTGCTTCCATGTTCATGTGCACCACGACTGATAGCTGATAAGGTTCCTTTTGTATGTAAATGAATCCCAACTTGTGATGCCGTTTGTAAAAAATCATCTTGCCCTCCAATGCTGGTTTGAGCGGGTACCGGAAAAGTCTCATTAGCGCTTAATGAATCTATTGAGCCTGAAGCTGTTCTAATGTATTTATTCCGTTCTCCTGAACCTACAATAAATCTACCCGTTAAATCCGGTGTACCATTATTACCATCACATATAGCCCAACCTGTCATTTCATTTATTCCAAGTCCGCTATTAAAATTGGAACCCGTGATGTTTCCATTCCACATTATAATAGCGTTTTTAGGTTGTATATTTCCTCCTCCTTCAGTAACTTTCCCGTATACATTTAAATCCGTATTATTTGAGGATGATTCTCCTACTTGTACTTTTCCATATTCAATTTGTTGCAGAAACAATGTATCAACATTACTAATGTCAGTGTCATAACATAAAATTCCTTTGTTATTGACTAGCATATATTTATCGGTTGGTGGTGGTGTTTGTGTTCCAATTTCAGGTCCAATTAATAGAGGTGCATCAATAATGTTTTTGCTTGTATTTGGTTGTGCCAAATGCAAATAAGTAGAGTCTTGATAGCTAGCAGCATGTGTGTTGACTCCAATTCCTACTCCATAAGTTCCAAGAGAAGGAATACAAACTCCATAATCATAGCTACCATTAAAACGCCATGGAGAAAGTGCGTTCCACTTTGCAATACTACTGCTTTGAGAAAGATACAGTTCTCCATCATAAAACTGTAGCGTTCCCACAGGTTGAATATCACTGGTGTCCACTGAAGTGAGCCTGTTATTTAATAATAACCCCAGATTACTGCTATTGGTAAGGTCCAATATAGAATTTGCATCTGGACTATTCGGATCACCAATTTTAACTTGAGAAACAACGGAGGGTCCAATGATTATCAAGAAAACGATTGCTATGATTTTGATTATCTTCAATTGCATATAAATATTGCTTTTATAATTTTACTAAATAATACACTACGAAATATGGAGGAATTTTGTCCATAGCCGTTTGTGATCCAGAATTGACGTTTGATGTACTACCATAAACACTATGGCCATGTTCACCATCATTTGTAGATGTTCTATTAAAACTTCCTTCGGGGCCAATCCCTTCACAACCACAACAACCAACTGAACCTATATCTCCAACGTTTGCACCTGTGTCATTAGTATAGGGATGCTTGTGGTAATGTTCTCCTTTAGTATTTGTTATAAGTGTCATACCTGGAGCATGGTTGTGAGCAAAAACTTCTTCTTTTCGCTGTATTACCTGATCATATCCTCCTATGCTATCTTTATAATATGTGGTATTCCCTGCAATGGGTGTACCTGCTCCAACAATAAATCGACCCCGAAGATCGGGAGATGTTATTGTGGTGCCATTAAAAGTATAAGAGCTCCCATCACAAAGCCCCCAACCTGTCATTTCTCCTGTTCCTAAACCATTTGTAAAAGAAGCTAGGTTATCGTAGTACATGATGACTGTACCAGCAGGCATAATATCACCACCGTTTTCTTGTACTTTCCCAAAAACATTGACATTACCTGATGAATCGATAGGAGAACCAACCTGAACATTTGAATTTACCATTTCTTGTAGTTTTAATATTCCCGCTTCACCGGAGTTTTTTCGAACAAGGATATCATCACTATCCATCATTAAATAATGATAATTAAGATTAGTAGTTGAGTCTTTAGCATCCCCTATTAATAATGAGGATGTTTTACTAATAGAATTTCGAGAAATTGGACGATTTGCAATGTGCAACGAATTATTTTGAGATAAACCGAACTCTACACCTATTGCTAGGCCCGGTGTATATGGATATGAAACTCCTTTGTTTAGATGCTGTTTTCCTTTGTAAACCCAAGGTGATAAAACATTCCAAGATGCTACAACGCTATCTTGAGAAATGTACAGGTAGTCATTGTAATAGTACAACATTCCTATTGGCTTAGGGTTATTTATCGGATCACTTTGTTGTATATGAAGTGCTAATCCCAAGTTTTCACTATTTGTTAAATCCAAAATTGCTTCTGTATTCGGATTGGTACTATCCCCAATTCGGACCTGTCCAATGGAATGATATACTCCAACAAAGAACATGATAAAGATGATTAAAATATTTCTTATATAGACCATAATTAACTTATTCGTTATTTATTAAAATTGTTTCTGACTTAATGATATCGCCTGTTTCTGTATATCCTCTAATTTCAATTTCTAAAGGTAGGGTTAATTCTTTTTTGAGTTTCATTTCCGTGTATTCTGAAAGTCCTGTTAATGGTTTTAAAGTACCACTATCATTACCATAGACAACATAACCCTTCATTTTAATGTATTTTGGACTGTTCCATTGAATAACAACTTGTTTCTTTTTACTGTTGTAAACCGACTTTGTGATGACAATAGAGTCCTTTAACTTGTCTTTGGGTACCTTAATTTTAAAACTGTTTGAATATTTTGATTTATTTCCTGTTTGATCAAAAGCTTCAAGCACATATACATAGGAATTTCCTTTTTCTGTTCTTCTGTCCAAATAGGATTCCGACTCCGGCTTGATAGGCGATACATTTACTAATTCGTAAAATAAACTATCCTTAACTAAGGAGCGAAACAGATTATAACCACCTAAATCTGTATCTACATTTTTTAACCACTCCACCCTAGCATTAGCACTTTCTAGCGCTACATTTTTAATAACAGGCGCCTTTGGCGCAACAACATCTGGCATTTGAGCTAATGAATTGACAGATGGTTTACTTCGATTAAAATTAGTGTCAACTGCAACTACCCGATAGACAAACTTATTTTTAATGTTGATAGCCAACTTTTCCACATATTCTGTTTCAATCAAAGGCGTGTGATTGACATTAATGTAGTGGTTATCACTATTGTCTTTATCATTCAACGATTTTTGGACGAAGTAACCTTTCAAATCACTTTCAGTATTCGCAGACCATGATAATGTTATTTTTCCTGATTCAGATTTTGCTACCATGTTTTGAGGAGCTGCAGGTGGCTCAACATCACGCATTTCACAAAACATCAACCCCGAAGAGGTTTCATTTCCTGCCAAATCTGCCGAAGAAACGGAGTAATAATAACCTCCAACAGTTACATTTTCATCCGTGTAATTTTTTATCGTTTTTGGAAGGATCTCTTCAGTAATACGCACAAATGAGCTATCGGGATGGTAGCCTCTGTAAATATAATACCCAGCTAGATCAGCTTCATCAATAGCATTCCATTCAACAGACACTTTACTGGTTAAAGCACTAGGTCTTAATTTTAAGCTATGCGGCATTTGCGGGGGTATAAAGTCTTTTATTGGCGCCGCTATTTCCTTAGACATTTCTGACCTTTGATTAAAGTAATCCACTGCAACAAATTTGTATAAATATCCCGTTTCATACACGATATTCGTATCCACAAAAAAGATAGAAGCTTCAGAATAATTTTTTGCACTTTTTGGCTGTATCGCCCTCGGACCAGTGGTAGTAATTTTTTCAAATTCTGCTTCACCCATTGCTTTTTTATAAATATCAACTCCATAGTATCTGTATAGATCTGGTTTCCAATTAAAAGTAATAAATTTCTTTTTTCTATTCAGTTGAATATCTTCTGGGGGAAGAGGTTTACTGAAAGTGCTGCATAAAATCTCTTTGGACTTTGTTAACTCAATGTCCCCCTCCTGAGTAACAAGGGACAACTTATAAGTATACTTAGTGCCTTGTAAAGCTGTTTTATCATGATGTGCTATCCCAACATATTCGGCCAAATTATTATCGTAAATAGATTTTATTAATACAAACGCACGTATTATGTTTTTCCTCATATCCGGGTACGGGGTAGCAACCACAGCTTTATACAGGTCATGTTCTTCTTTAGCAAGTGAATGTCCTTCTGGAAGGTTCTTTGCCAATTGTATTGGCTTTTGGTTCATCTTATCCCAATTAGACCCATCAGAGCTTCTGTGAATATTGAACCCCTCTGGGTGATAGAGGTATTCAAAAACCCATTTTAATCGAACCCCTTGTCCACTTTCATAGTCATTACTCACAAAAAGCTCAGCTTCGCCCTGAGCACTGCATAGTTGACTTATTAGTAAAAGTATATATAGTATCTTTTTCATTTATCTAAAAACTAGTATTAAACGACATATCAAAACTTGCGCTTATTATATCCAATACAGTAATATATCCACTCAATTTTCCGGACACTTGAGTTTCAGTCTCAAGGAATTTTGCCAATAGTTCTCCATGAAGCCCAGCTTCTGCAAGCGTGCAAGAACCACTTACTCCAAGTGCCCAATATTTTGCTTTTATAGCAACATATAGGTCCAACCATATACCTGCTTCTAATAATTTAAAGTCTGGTAATAGCTCAGCTTTTGCTTTAACTCCAAGTTCCGCAGCCGCTTCTACAGATAAACCAGCTCCTATGGCATCACTCCCTATTTCAACGGAAGCACCCGCTTTCCAACCCACAAATACACCTAAATCGATTGATGTTGTGGCTGAAGTAGACTCGATGCCTAACCAACCTCCACCTCCAAAGCCAGAACATGTAGGATATACCTCAATTTTTTGAGCCTCAGTACCAATGTTCAATTTAAACTTTTCTGGTGAAACTTCCAAAGCCATCGCGCCTTCAATACAAATAGGTGCGTTACCAGCAACAGCAGCATTAGCCACAAAATGACTGGTTCTACTATCAAAAGAAAGTTCTGCTGTTCCTCTTATACTTCCTCCTCCTTCATCAGCAATGCTGTTCGTCAAGTGAGATGGCCCATCCATGGCTACAACACTTCCTGATCCCTCTAGGTTCTCTGGTTCTGGTGGAGCAGGCTCCGACCCCGTGATTGGAGTGATGCCAGCTTCGTCTTTTATAAACCCATAAACAGAGCTTCCATTTACGAACCTTGCTTCTATATCTTTTTCAGAATTAATAGTAAAGGACACTTCCCCATAATCAGGAGATGAAACACCGACAGTTACATCTTTATTTCTCTCTCCCTCAACTATAATTGTGTTTCCATATGCTGTTACATCAAGACCTGGCTTATTGCCTCCACTTCCTCCTCTAATTCCAAATTCATATTCTCCTTGTTGGTAAGTAACATAGTGTGACTCTGAAAATAATCCAATAGTTCTTATTCCGTCAGTCATTTCAATTTCAAGGTCTTTGCTTAACCATGCCGAATATTTGCCATCCTTCAAGGTTAATTTTTCATCCTGAGTAAGGGCAATACTTTTCGTGCCATCTTTTACTTCCAAAAAGTTTTCATCTCCTCCAATAATTAACTCCGTTCCGTTGTCACTATATTTTGCACCATTATTCATTACTTCAATATAACGGTTAGCATCGATATCTACGTGTAAATACTCCTCATCATTGATTGCAAAATGTTTACCCGAGTAGTCAATCGCAAACCCTGAATTATTTACAAAGAATCGATCGTCGCCACTTGTTAATTCCAATGCTTGTTTTCCATTATCATCAACAACTGCAAGTGTATTATCACCATCTTGCATTGACAGGCCTGTGGATGCCAATTCAAACGATCTTGTTCCATCTGTAAAGCTCAATGACTCACCATTACTAAATGCTGCTTCAACATTTCCATATTTAAAGTCAACTTTTTGATCTTGCTTATCAATATTAATGTGGTTTGAACCGTAATTCAATCCAAAACCTGTTTTACTTAGAAAAATACTATTATCATTTTTACTTATGGCAAGTTCATCTTTCGATAAATCAAATGTTTGGCTACCATCCGTAAAGTATAATGCAGAAGAACCTAACTTCAATTCATTTTCATTGTATTTTAAATCAAGTAAGCTCTCTGTTAACTTAAGCTTTTGATCTTCTGCCAAAATTATTTGCATTTCCTCTGCCGAAAGACTAACTGATTTGCCATCTTGCTCCAAATACATAGCATCAGGAGATATTGCTAATTCCCTGTTAGGATCGTTATAGGTAATTTCTTTTTGATCCGATATAGTAAATGTCTTATCATCATGTATAGCAGTTAAAACCCCTCCAGTTAATTCCAAAGAGTTCTTAGAGTCATATTCTAGATAACCTCTATTTTCATTTACGATTAACTTCTTGTCTCCCTCTGTGATAGAAAGTTCTTCCGGAGAAACCTTGTACTCTCTATCAGAATCTGAATAAGATAATAGCTCTTCTGTTACTGTTAAGGCACTTCCATCATAGTTTACTTCTAATCCAACTGCTGGATCTATTTTAAAGTTTTTCCCCTGCTCATATTGAATAAATAATTGTTTTTGCTTATTAAAACTCAACTCCTTCTCACCAGAAGAGGCAGCTATTCCTTCATTTGTTACTGTTGCTTTATTATAACCATCAGAGTAGCTAAAGCCATCTTCTTTTGATAACGATACTTCGTAATTATCGTAAACCAAAGAACCTGCTTCTGGAGTAATGTGTAATTGGTTCGTCTCGCCTTGTTTAACAACTAAGTCTTTGCCTTTTAATTCAGCTGTATAATCCTCATATCTTAAAGCATACTCTGCTCCTTCTTTCTTTACTTCAATATTCTTTCCTGAAATATAAGCCGTGATTGCTCCGTCTTTCAATTCAACAGATCTTACATGAACAGAATCGGCACCTTTAATAAAGGTTATTGCACTGTTTTTTCCGTTCAAGTATGGAATTATCTCAACATCGTCGAAAGACAAAGCTGGCATTGTCCAGTTTAAATCAGGCATTGATGGAAAATTGATTCCTGAAAAATCGAACATAGATAAATCAATATTTGGAAAATCAAATCCACTAAAATCAATCATTGATAAATCAATGTTTGGCCAATCTAATCCACTAAAGTCAATGAAAGAAAGATCTAGACCAGGAAAACCAAATCCGCTAAAATCCATAAACGACAGATTGATGTTGCCAAAATCAAATCCAGTAAAGTTTAAACCAGCTAAACTAATCCCAGAAAAGTCAATTCCAGAAAAATCAATAAAGGCTAAATTAATATCTGGAAAACCAAATCCACTAAAGTCGATTCCTGATAAATTAATGCTTGGCCAATCAATATTTGGCAAACTAATACCCGTTAGATCAATTCCAGTAAAATCGATCATAGATAAGTCTAAACTAGATAAATCCAATCCTGTAAAGTCGATTCCTGATAAATCCAAGGTAGGTAAATCTATCATGTCAAAATCGCCAAGAGATGAAAGGTCAATTCCCGATAAATCTAAACTTCCAAAATCAACACCAGATAAATCGATCATTGAAATATCGATTCCTTCAAAACTAAATCCAGAAAAATCTATTCCAGAGAGATTCAGTCTAGAAAGATCAATGTTTGGTAATGTAAATCCAGATAGGTCTATTCCTGTAAAATCAATCATTGAAACATCCAACATTGACAAATCAAACCCGGTAAAGTTCAATCCCGAAAGGTCTAAACCAGAAAGGTCTATACCTGTAAAGTCTAATGCAGATAAATCCACATCCATAAAATCAATACCTGTAAAATTGATGTCTTTCAAGTTTACATTTGGTAAATCAAGTTTTGAAAAATCGATACCTGACAGATCCATTCCTTTAAGATCAATACCGCTAAAATCCATTCCTTTAAGGTTAACCTCTTTCCAGTTAACTTTTCTAAGGTCCAACACATCTGTCATAGAAACGCTAGAGTAGTCGTATACTTCTTCTTCATCTACAAATACTTTTTCATTTTCTATCAATACACTGTGGCCGCCATAACTAACATACTCTTTTTGATTACCAAGTATTACCTTAGCCCCCATTCCATTGTATTCAATCTCTTTTAAAGTACCTTCTACTTTTCCTTTTAAATGATGTTCTCCTTTAACAAACTCAGTTGTGTAATTTTCACCTTCTTTAATTGCCGTGATATCAAAGTTGTTTAATACACCAAAATTGATTGTCTTTTTACCAGGCTCATAATACAACCTTGTAAGAATACTTCCTTTTTCAAATCCAACATCATATGCTTTAGTACTGATATTAGCATTACCATCTAACATCATATCACCTTTCGTTAATTCCAAATGACCTGTATTGTCGTTCACGTTAGCTGAAATTACTGCTCCCCAATCTCCTCTATTAAAGCTTAACGCTCCTGTACCATCATTACTTGCAACCAAACCAAAATAACCTAAGGAATTAAGTACACCTACTCTTCCTGTATTACCAACCAAACTTGCTGTAACAGTTTGCCCATTTCCGCGATAATAAACAGAGTCCAAATCTTTTGTTGTTCCATGAGCTAAGTATAAGTCATTACCTGAGTAACTCATTCCAATACCTAATTCATCCGATTTCTTATACAATGCTATCTCATTACCATCTTTGAAATATTTCATATTCCCAGTTCCATTCGAGAATTTTGTTAAAGACAAAGGACCTGAATACATATGCAAAGAATCATCGTAAATAGCGGTAAACTCTACAATCGATTTTTTAAGATCAATCATTCCAGTATTTTCTGTTTTATTTCCTTTTAAAAGAATAAAGTCAGCCCCATCCCCAACAAAGATTTCTCCAGCAGACTGCGCAATGTCAATTCCTAGCCTTGTTTCAAGACTGCCGACTTTCATTCCTATTAATCCGCTGCTTCCATCATTAGCACCTTCAAGACTAAACTCATATTGTCCAGAACCAACAAACAATGAAGACTCTGATAGTCCTTTTACAGCTTCTATCTTGTTATTATCTAAATTTAATTTAATCTCTCCAGTAGCATTTGCAGCACCCTTTGCAAATATGCTGTTCGATCCATCAGTTAATAAGATAGATCCTGACTTTGCCTCTAAATCTGCCTCTACTTTAATTTGATCAGAACCATTAATCAATTCGATCATGCCAGCATTTTTATTGTCCGAAAAAAGGTTTAAAGCCATTCCTGAAAATCCAAGATTTATGTAAGAGGAGTCAGGAGATAATCCAGATGATAAGGTATTGCTACCATAAGTTAAGTCTACACCACCCGTTTTATTGTCTCTATCCGCAGCAATACTAAATGATGCTGAATTATCTTTATAAAAAACTTTTCCTGCAGTACCAGCCGTATTACCTGAAATACCAAACTCCGTAGGCCCAGTTTTAAATAATAACGATCCTTGATTATCTTCCGTTAATTCAGCAAATAATCTATTATCATCTAAAGTAAAGTCAATGTGACCAGTTTTGTTCTCTAAATTCGCTCCGATATCAAACTTTGCTCCACCAGCATCCAATAAGAAAGACCCTCCTTTTCCATAAGCTCCATCAACATTTAATACTACGCCAGAGGTATTCAATCCGAAAGATGCGCTTTTCTCTTGTGTGTTCACAGAGGTACTCATCTCTAACCCATCGATATCAAGACTAAACATTCCAGTTCCTGCTGCTTTGTCTCCTGCAATATTAAATACATTAATACCTGCAGTTAATCCAAGGTAAGCCGAACCCGCTGTATTGAATCCAGTATTAAATTTCAAGTCATCAGACAAAGCAAAATTCAAATACCCTCCATCTGTTTCCTTTCCAAAATCAATGGATAAGTCGTCATAAGAAAAAGCAAGAGATCCTGTCTTATTTGCTCTGTTAACATCTGTTGAAAAAGAAACATTATCATATGCAAAATCTAGATATGCTGAATTAGAACCTTCAATTCCTAAACTCAATAGGTTCCCATCCAAACCTAATCCAATTCCGAATTCTCCACTTGCATTAGCATTAAAGTCAATGTTTCCTCCTCCTTTCTTAAAGTTAAAATCAACTCCAGGAATAGCGCCTAAATCCGCACCAAAGCCAAGTTCAAGGTCTCCTTTTATATAGTCCAACCTTCCTTTGGTTGTGCCTTCTGCAGTTACAGAAAGCTCACCGCCGGCAACATCAAAAGAAAGACTAATAGGACCAATCGCTTCAAGGGCTTCTTCAATAACAGCATCTCCAACTGCAGATGCTACTCCTCCTGAGGCAGCAGATCGTCTATTCGTATTCAAGAAAGAACCATCTCCATTCATTGAAAAGGTAAAGTCGCCAGACTCTTGTATTTTAATTTCCATTCCTGCATCGATGGCAAATAATGCACCGCTTGTAGGATTATCAATAATTTGCATATAAAGGCCAGCTCCAAATGCTAATTCTGGATCTACTATGTACTCCCCTTCTGATTTAGACATATGATGGAACACTTTTCCTTCCATAGCCACAATATTAAAAAATGGAGCAACAGGAATTCCTAATCCTTCACGGTCATTGAAGTATGCGTCAAAATACCAAAACTTAAGACCTTCTCTGTTTCCAAATATCATATTGGCCCCTACCTCGATAGTGGTTGGAATCTTAATACTCCCGGTGATCCCTCCTCGAAAAGAAGTGCCCCAGTTAGGGTCGTTGTTTGTTAGTTTTAGGTACCCTTCCAAATTAACCAAAGCGTTGTCAATTCCAACATACATTTCGTTACTCGTTAAAGTAGAAGAGCTTGGATCAATGTCTGCGGGAACAGCAATGGAAGGTTCTGGTTGAGGTGTGCTTGGCCCATAAGTAGGAACAACAACATCATCTCCAACAGGTTCTATGCTAGTAATAGGAAGTAATGGAGGGCCACCTTCTCCCACTACATCGTCTCCCATATCCATAGCTGCAACATAAGAAAACGCATAGTTTCCATTGTATAAAGCAGCTCCTACTTCTTGAACATAAGCGGCGAAACCTTTGTATTCCCCCTCTACTTGTGTGTCTAATGCTTTAGAACCCCCTTTGCTTCCAAAACCAATAGAGTTGTCTCCATAAATTCTAAAATCAGAAATTCCTGTTGCTAAAGCACTAATCCCCACTAACTCTGCATCAATCTCTAAATCAATTCTTTCATTGTCAGCAAAAACAGCTCTATTAATAGAAATATCAACTTTGTTTTCACCTCCATATGGGTTAAACACCATCTCTCGTTGGGTTAAGTCTTCCCTTAAATACCCTTGTGCTAATCCATCATTAGTAATTGGTATTTCAAATTCAAACCCATCTATTTTGTCAATAACTGGAATCTTAATTTCTCCCTCTAACTTACTATTGGTTACCTGATTGTCTTCAATCGTTAAGTTTCCTGAAACAATTGTTGCAAACTGGTTAAAGGTAGTTCCTTCTGATTCAAGTGTGAAAGGATAGTCTAAATGAAGTCCTGCTGTGCTTATCCAGAAATCTGTATTGTCAAGTGTTTCATTTTTGTCTAAATTCGAAGGAAGTGCGAGCTGATTTGACGCATCAATATTATTGGAATAAAACCTTGCTGAATACTCCGGAAAATAAAAGCCTTTCCATTGTGGTTGACCCGAAAGTTTATCAGGTGACTGGTTCTCTGACAAATCAACAATTACACTTTTCGGAACAAAAGCAATGTTCATAGCAGAAAGAGGAGTAATATAATTAGCCACACTTATTGACAAGCCGCTAGCTTCTAAATAATATATAGAAGCTTGATTGTTAAAAGGTATAGTGTATGGCAAGCCATCGTTTGTTGTTGTTAGGTTGTTACACCCTATACTACCTGAATAGTACAAAGAGTATTTTTCGTTGTCTATGACAAACTTTGTTTTATTACTTAGGGATACGATAAATTCATACGGCTCCAATAACTCATATTCCACCGTTTCGCTCAGTGTCGCTTCACCTAGCATTTGATAGGTTGGATTTAATCGAAACCACTTTTGTTCAGATTTTATATAAGATAACTCTCCATTACTAGTAGCTAATGGAAAAACAGTGCTTAAATATCCCATCAATTGAATTCCTTCTGTAGTTATTTTTCCTTGGGTTATGTTAAAGTTTGCATTTTCATTCTGAATATCTGAGGGTTCCAAAACCATTGGTTCTCTATCAGGAATTTCAAAAATTTCTTCACCTGCCGTAAGCACCATTTTAACCCCTACTTCTTCAATCGTTAAGTCTTTAAAATCGAACTGAAACACATCTGTTTCGTCATTGGAAATTTGAATTCTTCCAACTCCTGAAAGATTGGAAAGATCAGTATTAGTGAGTGAAACCACTTTTACTAAATTTCCTCCTACATAAAATTCATCCACTAAAGGAGCAGAATAAAATGTGTAAATTTCACTTTTTGCCACTTCCTGGACCCCCGTATGTGCAATAACCTGCCATATATAAGTTGTGCCTGGTTCAGTATCTTGGTCAAGTGTAAAACCATACCCATTTAAAGAAGATGTAGTAGGGATATTTTTAACATACCAATCTGGGTTTTCATCCATTGCACGTTCTTTTTCCTGTCCTTCGTTTAAAACCTTAACTACTACCGTATAATCATATTCTTGTCCCGGAGTTCCTAGGTCACTAGCTTCCCACCCAAATACTTTATTATCATATTTTCCAAAAATATATTCATCAGCTGGGGTTGTTATTGCGAGATTTCCATCATGTGGGTAACCATAGAAAAACCAACACCATTCGCTAAACCCTTCATTTCGATAAATTCCTCCTTCATCTTCATCCTTTGCTTGAACTCGATAAATGTATTTTTTTCCTGGGGTAAAAGAGGTGATTGAGCTAGTTCCGAGGCTAACAGCCATTGAAGTTTGATCAATTGACAATGAGGTTTGATTAATAAAGTCAGATTGATAAATTAACAAAGCATGATTATTTTCAACTGCAAAGTAAGGGTCTTGACTATCTTCTGTAATTTCATAAAGAGACAATTGATATTTACTTGACATAGCAATGGAAGGATCAGACCCTCCAGCAATTTGCCATGTAAAATAAAGATTAACAGGGTCGGTAGGTGTGATAACTGACTCGCAAGCGGGCTGAAGTGTAACTGGAGGAGGCTCGAAAAAAATAAAAGCACTCTTAAAATCAGGAAAAGACAACGGAATACCTGTATTATAATCCAGTATTTCTACTGAAAAAACG
>Ga0209631_10001001_pt1 | contig 37634 bp, 34 predicted proteins | sample COG_08_FD_184752 | JGI IMG/M metagenome (GOLD analysis project Ga0209631, IMG submission 184752) | Pelagic Microbial community sample from North Sea - COGITO 998_met_08 (SPAdes) (version 2) | ecosystem: Environmental > Aquatic > Marine > Neritic zone/Coastal water | place: Helgoland, sampling... | reverse complement strand
CCTGCGCCCAGCGTCAATTGTTTGCTCATCGATTAACCCGTTCCGCTTCTGATCGTCCACCGATCAGATCGATGACTTATTCAGAAGTTCCCTAGTGTGAACTCTGGTGGGGAAGTGTCGGATTCATTGCGCAGTAACTGACGCTGCCAGAAATAACCTGCCACCGACGCCCATATAGAAAGATACAGAGATACATCCTTGCAGGCGTGTCGGCTCTCGGCCGGCACGCTCACCCTTTAGAGCGCGATACGCAGATGCCTCGCGCCTCGCAATTACGTCGGAGCGTTTGACACGATCGGACGCCGGCTAATCAGACCGCAGTCTGACGCTCGTGCGGCCCTGCCGATTCGCCTGGTCGATTCGAAATTACGATCTGAACCCAGTAGAAGTCCGAGATATTACAGATCAAGTGTGGCGCTCGGCAGTCACAACCCACAGCGGATCGCCACTCTCCGGGGATCTATCGAAACCGGTCGCCTCGCCAAACAATCCGCTAGGGCGCACGTACTCGCGCACCAGCGATATGCGCTGTTCGCCGCCAATCCCGTGAAAAGCGCGAATGGCTTTGGTTGGAAAGCAGCGATGCGACATGCCAACCACGACTCGACCGCCGGGACGCAGGACTCGCGCGATGTCGGCAAATACCTCAATCGGCCGCGCCAGATACTGCACCGACACTGCGATCAAAACGACATCAAATTCAGCATCGTCGTACGGCAATCGAGGCTCGGCGTTCAGATCGTGTACGCAATATTCACTCAGGCGTGGGTTAGCGGCGAGTTCGTCGCTATTCATGCCGAGACCTGCGACGCGCCCCAGTACCGGCTGCTCCGGCAGGTGCGACACCCACGACGACATCAGATCAAGCACATCGGCGCCGGCGCTGAGAATCTCAGCGTAATAGGCGCTGAGAGCGGCGATTGTGCTCTCATCTATATGCTGGACGAAACGCGGGCTGTGGTAGAACGCAGCGTCCGGCGCCACGTCGAGCCGTTCGAACAACGTGTTGGGAAGTGTGTCCTCGCCCGCCATCACAGCGTGCGCAACTCGTCGAGAAATGCTTGCCCGTAACGTTCCAGCTTGGCCTGGCCGACACCGCTCACCTCGAGCATGTCTGCGAGACTGGCCGGGCGTAGCGACAGCATGTCACGCAAAGTTCTGTCGTGGAAAATCACATAGGGCGGCACGCCCTGCTCGTCTGCCAAACGTTTGCGACAGGCCCGCAGCTGGTCCCACAAGTCCTGCTCTTCTGGCGCCACTTGCACGCTGCTCGCGCGTTGACGCGTTTTGCGTGATTCAGCGATGTCCTCGCGCAGAAACATTTCCACGTCGCCGCGCAGGATAGCGCGCGCATCGGGACCGAACTTGAGCGCACCGAAACCTTCGATATCCGCGAACACGGCACCGCGCACCATCAATTGGCGCAGGATGGAACGCCAATGTTGGACCGTCTGGTTGGCGCCGATGCCATACGTCGAGACCTCGGTGTGGCGGTGCTGACGCACTTTGTCAGTATTGGCGCCGCGCAGCACATCAATCACGTGGGCGGCACCGAAGCGCTGCTCAGTGCGGTACATGCAGGAGAGTAATTTTTGCGCATCCTCGGTGGCATTCCAGGTTTTTGGCGGCTCCACACAATTGTCGCAATTGCCGCAGGCTTCACTATGGCGTTCCCCGAAATATTCCAGCAGCGGTTGGCGGCGGCAGGTAATCGCCTCGCACCAGCCTAGTAACGCGTCGAGCTTGTGCCGTTCGACGCGTTTATGTTCTTCACCGGAGGATGATTCTTCCAGCATTTGACGCAGCCGCACCACGTCCTCGAGCCCGTACACCATCCACGCCTCAGCAGGGTCCCCATCGCGTCCGGCCCGGCCAGTTTCCTGGTAATACGCTTCGACGCTTTTGGGCAAATCAAGATGGGCCACGAAACGCACATCGGGCTTATCGATACCCATGCCGAAGGCAATGGTCGCGACCATGATCAAACCGTCGTCGCGCACGAAGCGATGCTGATGGTCGCGGCGAGTTTCCGCACCCAGTCCGGCGTGATACGGCAAGGCGTTGAATCCTTGTGCGCACAGCCAATCTGCAGTTTGTTCGACTTTGCGCCGTGACATGCAATAAACGATGCCCGCTGAATCTTTATGTCCACTGAGAAAACGTGCGAGTTGCTCGCGCGCGTTCGCGCGCGGTCGCACGGTATAGCGAATGTTGGGTCGGTCGAAGCCGCCGACAAACCAGGCCGGCTGCTCTAACTCCAGACGTGTCGCGATATCTGCGCGCGTGCGCTCATCCGCCGTCGCCGTGAGCGCCACCCGCGGAACACCCGGAAACGCTGCGCGTAAACGACCCAGTTCAAGATAGTCGGAACGAAAATCGTGGCCCCACTGCGATACGCAATGGGCTTCGTCTACGGCAATCAGGGTAATGTCCGCGTTGCGCAGCATCGCGAGCGTGTTTTCCTGCAACAGCCGTTCCGGTGCGATGTAGAGCAGGCGCAATTCCCCCGCACGCAGTTGCGCGGTGACACGCGCCTGGGCGGAAGGACTCATGGAAGAATTAAGGCACGCCCCGGCGATGCCCAGTTGTTCAAGCGCGGTCACCTGATCCTGCATCAGGGCAATGAGAGGGGATATCACCAGCGCGCAGCCCTGCGTGACCAGCGGTGGAATCTGATAGCACAGCGATTTACCGCCGCCGGTCGGCATGAGCACAACGGCGTCACGCCCGCCAAGAATGGCCGCAATGGCCCCTTCCTGCTCACCTCGAAACGCGTCATAGCCGAAGGTGCTGCGCAAGATTTCGCGAGCCTGGTCAATCATGCGAATGGACTCGATGGTTCGGCGCGACAGGCGCGCAGGTCGGCAACAGCAGCAGAGAATCGCGTAAGGACACAGGCTTCGCTTGGTTTGGATGAGACGGTATTGGACAGTAGACACCCCCGGGCTGACAAGCTGCGTAAGCTTCGGTCGGCAATCCCGCCTGCGCGCCCCGACCGTTCGACCGTTTGTGTTTTAATCGCCGCCAACTGCAACAACCACGGAGAACGTCTATGGGACGCCTGCAAGATAAGGTCGCGCTAATTACCGGAGCAACCGGGGGTATTGGTCTGGCAACCGCGAAACTATTCGCTGCTGAAGGCGCGAAACTGGTGCTGCTCGATCTGGACCAGAGCGCGCTTGATCAGGCAGTCGCAGATATTGGCACTGACAATGCGCTCGGCATCGCGACCAATGTCGTGGACGCCGAGGCCATGGCGGCAAGCGTAGCGGCTGGTGTCGCTCGCTTCGGAACGCTCGACGCGGCGTTTTTAAACGCCGGCATCGAAGGTGCCGTGGCTCGTATTGTCGATTACAGCCTCGAGGACTTCGATAAAGTCATGGCAGTTAATGTGCGCGGTGTATTCGTCGGACTCAAATATGTCATTCCGGAAATGAAGAAAGCCGGGCGCGGCAGCATTATCCTGACCTCCTCCTTAGCCGGACTGCGCGGGATGGGCAAAATCTCCGCTTACGTTGCGTCCAAACACGCTGTGGTCGGTTTGATGAAAGCCGCCGCACTTGAATGCGCGTCGTTTAACGTCCGCGTCAACACCATCAACCCTGCCCCCATCGCGACCCGTATGATCGACAGCCTCGAGCAAGGTTTCGGTGGCGGCGACGCGACACAAATGAAAGACCGCATCGAACAGGGCATTCCCATGCGCCGCTACGGCCAACCGGAGGAAGTCGCAGAACTGGCGCTGTTCCTTGCGAGCGACAATGCTGGTTTCATCACCGGCAACAGCTATCCCATCGATGGCGGCATGTTAGCCGCGTAAGGCCCCAGCCATGAATCAGAGCCACTTCGACATCGACGCGCATTTGCTCAAAGAATGCTTTTTGCTCGGGCGCCTGCCGCTGTCCCACGTGCTACTCATGAACAATGCCGCGTTGCCGTGGTTCATCCTGGTGCCGGAAACCAACGCTATCGAGATATGTGATCTTGATGCGCCAACCCTGGCGGCCTTGTTCGCGGAAGGTAATCGCGTTGGGCGACATCTGCGCGAACATTTCCCGATCGACAAGATTAACGTTGCATCAATCGGTAACGTCGTGCCGCAAATGCATTTACATGTGATCGGACGACGCCGCGACGATTATTGCTGGCCCGGCCCGGTGTGGGGCACACCCGCACCTGAGCGTTACAGCGCGGCGGCGGTCAACGATATCGCCGCCACGCTCAGCGCGACTCTCGGTGCCGATTACGCTGCCGGTGCCCATGGCTGACATCATCCCGCTCGCCAAGGCACGCAAAACCCAGCGCAAGAAGAAAGCCAGTGGCAAGACAATGTGCAAAAGCGGCTTCCATAAATGGACCATCGACCAAAGCAAGCAGTTTGACGTGCGCAGCGGACGGCTGGTAACCATCCGACGTTGCGAACGGTGTGCAGAAACACGCACCACGCTGGACTAAAAGCCTTTTGCTCGCAGGTGGCTCGCGGTGCAACCTGCTAAGATGCGCGCGCTAAAGCTTGAGTGTTTGCCGAGGATCACAACTCATGACTATTCGCGTAATCGGTGCCGGTGTCGGGCGCACCGGCACGACATCACTCCAGGCTGCTTTGGAAATCCTGCTCGGTGGACGCTGCTATCACATGCACGAGGTGTTTCCGCGCGCTGCGCACGATGTCCCGGTCTGGCATCAGGCTGCGCTCGGTCAAATGCCGGACTGGCAGGAATTTCTCCGCGATTGGGTCGCTGCGATTGATTGGCCGGCCTGCGCGTATTGGGAAGAAATCGCACAAACGTTTCCGGATGCGTTGATCGTGCTCTCCCACCGCGATGCCGAGGCATGGTGGAAAAGCGCGTCGAACACGATCTTCCCGGCCTGCACACAAGCTGAAGATAGCCCATGGCGGCGCATGGTGTGGGACATGTTCGAACACCGCTTTACCAAGAAAATCGATAATCGCGAGGCCGCGATCAGCGCCTATGAGGCGCACAACGCGTACGTCCGTGCGCACGCGCCGGCCGCACGCCTGCTCGAGTGGCAGGCCAGTGAGGGCTGGGCGCCCTTGTGTCGGGCACTTGATCTGCCGGTCCCCGACCAGCCCTTCCCACACGCTAACAGCACGGCTGATTTTCAGGAAAGGATTGGCAAAGCAAGGCCTGCGCCGAAGGCCTGAACGAGCTGCTGCGGTGAACGCACAGCAACTGTAACTCGATCGTTGGGCACTGCCCGCGACGCATTGATGAACTGAAAACGAGTACGCCATTGTCAATCTCTGAATGCCACCCTGGTCAACGCTGGATTAGTAATACCGAACCGGAACTCGGTCTCGGCATCGCCTTCGAGGTGGCAGACAGGCGGGTCACTATTACCTTTCCGGCGAGTGAAGAGCGGCGCATCTATGCGCTCGACAACGCGCCGTTGACCCGGGTTAAGTACCGCATCGCCGATCGCGTGCGCAGTGAAGACGGCACCGAAATCATCGTTGCTGAACGCACCGAGGTGGATGGTTGCATCATCTACAGTGGTCTGAATCTGGTCGGCGAGAAAGCCGAGCTCCACGAAATCGATCTCGACAGCTTCGTGCAGTTCAATCGTCCGCTGGATCGTTTGTTTACCGGGCAAATCGACAAGGGTTCACGCTTTCAGCTGCGTGCGCGCACGCTCGCCTTCCAGCATCAACATCAAGTCTCGCCGGTGTATGGGCTGCTTGGCCCGCGCGTGCAATACCTACCCCACCAGTTCTATATCGCCGATAACGTATCCGCCCGTCACGCGCCGCGCGTATTACTGGCAGATGAAGTTGGCCTCGGAAAAACCATAGAAGCGGGCCTGATTCTGCATCGATTGATGCTGGTCGGGCGGGTCACTCGCGCGCTAATCGTGCTGCCCGACAATCTGGTCCACCAATGGCTGGTTGAGATGCTGCGACGCTTTAATTTGCGCTTCTCAATCATCGATGGGCCCATCGCCGAAGAATTGGAATTGTCGGAAGAGGGAAACCCGTTTGAGTCGGCCCAGCTGGTGATTACCCCGCTTAGCTTTCTCGTCAGCGAGCCGGAACGGCTGCAACAGGCTGTGGCAGCAGAATGGGACCTGCTGATTGTCGACGAAGCGCATCATCTGGCCTGGAGCGAGGATGGGGCAAGCGCCGAGTACTCAGCAGTGGAAGCACTGGCGGCTCAGGTTGCGGGCCTCTTGTTGCTCACGGCGACGCCCGAGCAACTCGGTGTCAGCGGCCATTTCGCGCGCCTGAGCCTGCTGGACCCGCATCGCTACAATGACCTCGCCAGCTATCTCGAAGAAGAACAACGCTACGCGGCCGTGAGCACGCTGGTCAGTGAGTTGATCGACGCCGACGCCGATACCGCTCCCGAACAGACCCTGCTCAACCAGGTCGAGAATTATCTGGGCGCAGCACGAGTCGCCGAGATTGGCAGCGGCCCGGCCACAGAGTTCAGTGATCGTCTGGTCCGTGAGCTCCTCGATCATCATGGCACCGGCCGCGTACTCCTGCGCAACTGTCGGGACAATATTGCTGGTTTTCCAGAACGCGAACTGACCACCTATCCGCTGGCGCTGCCGGAGATTTACCAGCAGCAGTTGGCCACCCAAACAATCGAAGAACAGCTCACGCCGGAACCGGGTTTTGATGACGACTGGCTAACCTTCGATCCGCGCGCAGAGTGGCTGGCCGGCTGGATAAAGGCCCATCGCCGCGACAAGATTCTGGTTATTTGCGCCCACAGTGAAACAGCCCAGGGTCTTGAGGCGTGGTTGCGTCTGCGACGAGGCATTCGGTCTGCGGTATTTCATGAAGACATGGATTTGGTGCAACGCGACCGCGCCGCCGCCTACTTTGCCGATCCTGAAGAAGATGCCGAAGTGATGGTGTGTTCTGAAATCGGCAGCGAAGGCCGCAATTTTCAGTTCGCTCGACACCTGGTGTTGCTCGATCTGCCGCTGAATCCGGATCTCCTGGAACAGCGTATTGGCCGCCTCGACCGCATTGGGCAAGTTCATACGGTGGAGATTCATGTACCGTTTTTTGAGCACGGCGCGAGCGCGGTGTTACTCAGTTGGCTGCATCATGGCATCAACGCTTTCGAACGCATTTGCCCGGCAGGACCGGCACTGTTCGCCGAGTTTAGCGATGAGCTGAGCGCGCTAATGACTAACCCGGAGCAGAGCACAGCACTGGAAGACCTCATTCAGCGTACTGCGGCACGTTCTGCTGAGGTGCTGGAAGTACTGCAGCAAGGTCGCGATCGACTGCTGGAGCTTAACTCGCACGACCCGGTGCGAGCTAAAACCGTTATCGACGCGGTTGAAAGCTGCGCGCGCAGCGACGAATTGAAAACATATATGGCCTCCGTATTCGACGAGTTCGGGGTCGAGCACGAGGACAATGGCGCACAAAGTGAAGTCCTGCACCCCGGCGACCACATGAGCTGCGAAGTATTCCCGGGGCTGCCAGACGGCGGACTCACCGTGACCTTCGACCGCGCCGAAGCGCAAGTTCGCGATGACATGCATTTTTTGACCTGGGAGCACCCGATGGTCATGGGTGCGATGGATATGGTGCTCGGCAGCGAATTCGGCAATACCGGATTCGGCATCGTGAAAACTGCAAGCCTAACTCCTGGCACCATCCTCGTGGAATGTTTGTTCGTGGTTGTCTGCCCCGCGCCACAGGCACTCAGAATCGAACGATTTCTACCGCAATCGACCTTGCGCATCGTCATCGACAGCGCCGGTGAAGAAATGACGGACAAATGCACCGCCGAGTGGATGGATAACGCGCTGCGCACGGTGCCAGGCGCAACCGCGCAGAAAGTCGTACAACGCATGCGTGAGTCGGTAGAACAGTTAACGGACCATGCGACCCATTTATGCGAAGTCCGCCAGGAAACCATCATCACCGTCGCCCGCAAGGCGATGGACGCCGAAATCACCGGCGAGATCGATCGCTTGCGTCAATTGGCGCGTGTCAATCCGAACATCCGCGCGGAAGAGATAAGCGTACTTGAAAATAATCGAGAAGGATTCGAGCGCTACCTCGCCAGCGCTCAGCTCAAACTCGATGCAGTCCGAGTGGTCGTGGCGACCTGACCGACCACCGCGTCGAAGTACCGATGTCTGCGCTGACCTTAAGACCAATCCGACTACCTGCTGAGTTCAACGCCATTCATCGGGTCATAAACGACAGCGCCCAAGCCTACAGCGGCGTAATTCCGGCTGATTGCTGGCACGAGCCCTACATGAGCCAGAGCGAACTCGAGGCGGAGATTGCCGACGCCGTGCATTTCACAGTTGCCAGCCGCGCTAACGAGCTCGTCGCAGTGATGGGCGTGCAAGACCGTGACGCGGTCATGTTGATTCGCCATGCCTATGTCAGCACTCACGCAAGGCGCAGTGGGATCGGTAGTGCATTGCTCCGGCATGTCTGTCAACTCAGCGATAAGCCCTTTCTGATTGGCACCTGGGCCGCAGCTACTTGGGCCATCGAGTTTTATTGCAGACACGGTTTCAAAGTCGTCAGTGACAGCGACAAAGACGAGCTGTTGGGCCGTTACTGGCGTGTGCCGGCACGCCAGGTAAAGACGTCCGTCGTACTCGCCGATCAGCGTTGGTCCGCGACTGCCTGCTGAGCGGTGCAAGGCGCACTAACACGTTGTACAGGTCAGCCAGGAACTGACCGCCGATCCCCGCTAGAATGTGCGCCGGCCAACCGCGAGACTCAGCATGCTGCGATTTTTCAAACCCGGATTCCTGCTTCTCCTGTGTCTGCCTTTATGTGGCTGTTTCCTGGCAACAAGTGATTCCCGTATTACCAGTGAATACGCCAATACGGTCAAGACTGTCGGCGTCGTGTCGCTGCTCGCCAGCAATCCAAAAATCAGCTTTTTATCCACCTCGGCGATGGACAGTCGCTTTTCAAGCGCTGTGCTCGAGGGTTGGAATAGCGATGCGCTGGTGCACGCGACGCTGCTCCCGCGCCTGGAGCGTAAGGGCTATACCGTGCGGGCGATGACGCGCAATAGCGAACTCGCGGCAGCGCAAGCGGAAGACTGGCGGGCACCCCAGGGCGACAGTGTTGCCGAGGCGATTTATGCAGCAGGTGCGGCCGGCAATTTCGATATGGTGGTGGTGGTGCAGGCGCAGGTGCGCGAAGATTTCGTCACCGATACCAACCAAAAAGTGCGTGCCTTTGGCCTGCAAAAAGCCTTCGACACTGAACCTTTCTTGTACACCACGGTTTATGTCGAAGCATATGAAATTAAACGGCGCTTCGTGGTTGGACGGGCCGAGGGAAATCAGATCGCTGCGGCACCGGCCGGCCTGTGGAATCCCATCTTTGAGACAACCGCTGACGAGTACCCGCTGACGGGTAGCGGCGCGCAGATTCTCGTTGACGCACTAGCCGTCCAACTCACAACCGCCGTCGGTGTCGCGGCCCAGGAAGCGGGCCTGTAATAAGGCAATTCCACATCGCGGCAGCGCGTCGGAAAAAATATTTTTCTCTAACCTGAAAGAGGTAAAGCATGGCCAGAGTTGCGATAGTCAAACCGGATAGCGTCGACGATCCTGCCATTCGAGAGATTTTCGAATGGGTAACCGACGTCGAGGGTGACGTACCCAATCACTTTTATGTCGAGATGAACTTTCCGGAGTTCCTCAAAGCTAAACTCGGCGCGACGCAGGTCTTGTGGCGCACGGGCGAACTTTCTTTGCCTGAGATTCAGCATGTCGGGATCCTGGTATCCAAAGCGAACGGCTGTCCGTATTGCACGGCGGCGTTCTGCACCATCCTCAACTATGGGCTTGAGACAGCCGAAGACTACGTCCAGCAACTCGCGTCTGATGGCATCGAAGCGGTCGCCGACGCCCGCCTGAAAACCATGCTTGAGTTCGCGCTGAAAGCGAACAGCGACGCGAAATCCATCACCGATGCCGATACCGATGGGCTGCGCGCCGTTGGCCTCACCGACAAAGGGATTGTGCAACTCGTTCACTTGGTGAGTGATTTCGGTGCCTACAATCGCCTCAATATTGCTCTCGATACCGACTATGACTATCGCGACATGTGGCGCTCGATGGCATTCGGCTGGGAACAAACTGAAGGCGCGCAAGCGGGCGATAACACGCGCGGTGTGCGCTAGACAGCACGTCCCGTTTAACGGGTGCGATGCGATCGACTGGTCAGCGTGATCGATGACGCCACCGTGGCCGAACCCGGCCGCGGTGTGCGATAGAGGCCTTAAGCTAGCGCCAGTTTTCTTCTATATGTAGACGGGTCAGGTGGATTTTCTTGATCTTCCAACCGTCGTCCAACTTCACGTAGTCCTCGTGATAATGGCCCCAGCCCTCGAAAATACAGGTCGGCAACCGCACCTGGTCGTACATCGACCAAACGCCGTGCGCGGTTGTCGCACTGGTGAGTTCGATTTCCGGCATATAGCCCTGATGAATAGATTGCGCACCGGTCATCAGACCTTTAACGCCAGCTACCAGCGCATCGCGGCCGATGATTTCAATCTCCGTCGGCAAATCGTCAGAGGCGCGCGGCGCCCCTTCATAAAGCGCAGTGACGTCCTCGGTAAACAGGACAGGCCACTCATCGAACTGTTGCGTATCCATAATACGAAAGTAACGCGCTTTCAGTTGTCGTATGGCTTCGAGGTCGTTGAACTGGTCGATATTCATACTCTGCTCCTTCTGGTGCTCAGATTCGTGCCCGACGGCAACAGATCGAAAACCCAGGATCTGAAACACGTGCAAGCACGCCAATGGCGCTTCACGCTGGCAATAACTTCGCCAGGCTCAATGTTGTACTGCGCCGGCCGCGCCCATGCCGGTAACTGAACGCACGTACTGCTGATCAAACGCCGCTGCTTCACGTGCTGCCGAGTCGCTGCGGTCAAGTAGCGACACCCCTACGATAACCGCAAATGCCGACGACATTGAGAATAGCGCGGGATATTTATAAGGAAATATTGCCTGCTCATAGCCAAGTATCTCAACCCACACGGTCGGTCCGGTGACCATGCACGCAATCGCCACAAGCAAACCCACGGTGCCGCCAGCAACGGCACCACGGGTGGTTAATCCGCGCCAGTACATGGACAGGATCAGGATGGGAAAATTGACGCTCGCGGCAACTGCGAATGCCAGCAATACCATGTAGGCGACGTTCTGCCCCTCAAACACCATGCCGAGAAACACCGCCAATACGCCAAGTACGCCAGAAGCGTACCGAGAAATTCGTACAACTTCTGTTTCGCTTACCTCCCCGCGCTTGAACACGTTGGCGTATAAATCATGCGAGATGGCCGAAGCGCCAGAAAGAGTCAGACCAGCAACAACAGCCAGAATCGTGGCGAAAGCGACGGCCGAAATAAAACCAAGAAACAAATTGCCGGCCACGGCCTGCGAGAGATGAATCGCGGCCATATTATTGCCACCGCGCAATCCCGTGCTGGTCAGAAATTCGGGATTCTGCGAAATCAACACAATGGCCCCGAAGCCCATGATCACAGTCAGCAGATAAAAATAGCCAACCAGGCCGGTCGCGATGAAGACCGATTTACGGGCCTCGCGCGCGTCCGGGACGGTAAAAAAACGCATCAGAATGTGGGGCAGCCCGGCCGTGCCAAAGACCAGCGCGACACCAAGCGAAAGTGCCGAAATCGGATCGCTGATGAGCCCACCTGGCGCCATTACGGCAACGCCATTGGGATGAATCGCGATAGCCTCGGAAAACATTCTTTCGAACGAGAAATCGAATTCCGACATCACCAGGAATGCCAGCACGGAGGAGCCGATCAACAGCAATGTGGCTTTAATAATCTGCACCCAGGTTGTGGCGATCATGCCGCCGAAACTGACATACAGCACCATCAACACGCCAACCAGGATGATCGCGAATTCGTACGGCAAACCAAATAGCACTTGGATCAGCGTACCGGCGCCAACCATCTGCGCGATGAGATACAGCAATACCACCACCAGTGTGCCGCACGCGGATAAGGTCCGGATGGGCACTGCACTGAGCCGATAGCTGACCGCATCGGCAAACGTATAGCGGCCCAGGTTGCGTAGCCTTTCAGCCATCAAAAACATCACCAGCGGCCAGCTGACGAGGCCGCCAACCGAGTAGATCAAACCGTCGTAGCCGCTGCTGTATACAAGGCCGGACACCCCGAGAAACGACGCCGCCGACATAAAATCACCCGCGATCGCAAAACCGTTCTGGGTCCCGGTAATCGCACCGCCAGCGGCGTAGTAGTCGCTCGTGGTATGGGTGCGCCGCGCGGCCCACCATGTAATACACAGTGTCGCACCGACGAACACCATGAACATGCTGATGGCAGTCATGTTGATGGGCGCACGTACGACTTCCGCGCTGCTGCCGCCGCTCGCTGCGAAGCTCAACATGGGCATGAGTGCGACCAGTAGGCCGCCGAAGATTCGACCACGCATCAGCTAATCCGTCGCCGAGACGCGTTCGACGATACGTTCGATGGTGGAATCAAACTCACCGTTCGCGCGCCATACATAGATGCCGGTCGAAACAAAGCCGAGCAAAATGATCGATACCGCCACCGGGATCCCCCAGGTGATCACGGTATTCGGCCCGAGCGGTATAGCGAGCAAATCGGGCCTGAATGCGATGACAAGAATGAAACTGTAGAAGCTACCGAGCATGAGCGCGCACAGGGCCCAAGTCAGATGACTGCGTTTGCGTTGCATCCGTTGAAAGGCTTCGTCAGCGAATATTTTCGCGTACAAGTCACTCATGATATAGCGCACCGCAGTCGCATGGTTCGGAACATGTTCATTTTCCTCGAAATGACCGTGAATTTTCGCGCTTCAACGCTGTGCGCGACGGGGCTACCAAAGTTTTGCGCTAGCCAGGCGCGCGCCTTCTGCAAGCGCCGCGAACTTGGCCCACACGACTGAACCAGCCACCATTTCCCATCCGGCAAAAGTACCGAAGCCGCAATCACTCCCGGCGATCACCCGTTCCTTATCGCCGACCGCATCAACCGCCTCAAGAATTCGGTTACATATAACTTGTGGATGCTCGATGTAATTGACCGTTGAGTCGATGATGCCGGGAATGAGCAGCACATCGTCCGGCAACGGATTTTTCTTCAACGCAGCGTATTCATGTTGATGGCGCGGATTGGCGAATTCGATGGCAAATCCACCGACGTTGGCTTCGCGAATGACCGGCAGGATATCCGCCAGCGGCACATCACAATCATGCGGTCCGTCGTAGTTTCCCCAACATACGTGCAACCGAATACGCTCGCGCGGAATGTTGACGCACGCCTCGTTAATCGCATCGATGTGGATTGCAATCGCATTCTGAAACTCTTTGAGATTGTGGTGCTGGAACTGGCCGTGCCGTTCCATGGCCAAATCCGGGCAGTCCAGCTGCAACAAATAACCGCGCGAATGAATCAGCTCATATTCTTTCTGCATCTCGCGTCCGACAGCCCGCACATAGGCCTCGTGCGAGTCATAGTATTTGTTACCCATGGTGGTACAGACGATGCCAGGGCAGGCGGCCGTCATGAAGGCCTCGGAGTATTTGCCGCCAACGTCTGCAAGGGCCGCATCGAACATGTCGAACTCGCGATTGGCTGGACCCAAGTCGGTATACGAGACCTCGGCGTCAGCAGCCGGCGCGTCGAACACTTTCGACACCACCATGCCGCGGTTGGCCCACACATCGCCAAAATCCGGGTATTGCGCAAAATCGGTAAACGGTTCGCGCTCACTGGTGCCGCCAAAACCGCTAAGCCGTGTTGCGACGTAGGTCTGGAAACCGACCCGGGGCTGTTCGCCGTCATTAATAATATCGATGCCCGAGTCAATTTGTGCACCGACACAGCGTTCCACGCCGGCCTGCGAGAGGGTGTTCAAGCGAGCGTCGTCGATTGCACTACCCGCTTCCTGAGCGATCAGTAAATCAGATAACTCGCGTTCGCGCGGCAAACTACCAACGTGGGTGGTGAGGATCCGGTTCTCGCTGCGTTGCATTTGAGTTCTTTCCAGTTGCGCTGAGTCGCTCCGCGGGAGACGGCGAATGACGACAAAGTGTACACGCCGTACGGCTAACGGAGAGCTTAGGCCCCAGCCTATCCTCGATTCGCCGCACAGACCAATGAATCACGGTATTTATCTGGTGTCGAAAATTCTGGAGCCGCGCCAGATTATGGACACCAGCAATCGTTGCGACAACTTGAATCACATCGATATGGGTAAGGCTCGCGTCGTGATTACAAGCAGGCGCAGGTGCAGCGTCTGACCTTGGTGCGCCATCGCCCGAGTGCGACGCTTACGTCACTCGGCTATTGCAGAACCCGAACATGAGGTACTCCGTGCCGCCCCTTCTAACGAGCTCAAGGCCAGGACCACCTGAAGGCGACGGTTTTGCTCACGCCCAATCCACGTGATGAGTCACCTGCAATTGAACCCGACGCTGGCAAGCGGGTCCTACGTCGCATGCTTCGCCTCAGTATTATCGCACTAAGCCTGATGGTGGCCCTGTCAGCGCTGACAATCGCCATTGCCGCCAACCGCACTGATCAGAACCCGGGGCCCGGCGTCGCACTGCCGCCTTTCACACAAACGTCGCCGGAAGCATGGATCAATAGCGCACCACTCACCACCACGGAACTGCGCGGCAACGTCGTACTGATCGACTTCTGGGCCTTCGAGTGCTGGAACTGCTATCGGTCGTTTCCATGGCTGAACAGCTTGCAGGAGAAGTTCAGCAGCGCCGCGTTTGCGATTGTCGGGATTCATGCACCGGAATTCGAACGTGAAAAAGACCTCGCGATGGTGAAAACTAAGGCGTTGGAGTTTGAGCTCGCACATCCGATCATGCTCGATAATGATTTTGCCTTCTGGCGCGCGCTAGGCAATCGCTATTGGCCTGCCTTCTACCTCGTCGATAAGCGCGGCCTTGTACGTTCGGTATTCGTCGGCGAGACGCATGCGGGCGATAGCCAGGCCCGCGCCATCGAGGCGGCGATTACGGATTTACTGAGCGAATAGCAGGAATCTCGATCGCAATGTGTCCGGCAATGCTGTGCACAGACAAACCTCCCCCACTGCGTCGCCTTGCCGTGCGACACTTGCGCGTGGATAGACCACGAACGACGGTCTCGCCGTCGTACAACATGTACTAACCCTGAGCACGTCGAGTGCATTTCGAACGTCGGTATAAGCGGCGCGATGACTCGTTTCAACGGCTCGCCGGACCACCGAGCAAGAATTGGGAGACCCAAGGCAATGGCTGGATTGCTGTCAAAAGAGCGTATCGTCGCCGGCGCAGAATTTAACCGCTGGCTGATTGCACCTGCTGCGCTTGGCATACATCTATGTATCGGCTCGGTCTATGCCTGGAGTCTGTTTAATCCCGCACTCATCAAGCGTATCGGCGTGGTCACCAGTGCCGCGGACGACTGGTCGTTGAAAAGCGTGGTGTGGATCTTCACCGTCGCGATTGTGTTTCTGGGCCTGGCTGCTGCGCTCGCCGGTAAGTGGCTGGAACAAGTCGGTCCGCGCCATGTCGGGGTCGTTGCCGCGTGTGCCTGGGGCGGAGGGTTCATGGTTGGTGGCTGCGGCATCCTCGCCGATCAACTCTGGCTGGTCTATCTGGGCTACGGCGTGATCGGCGGTTGCGGACTAGGACTCGGCTACGTCTCGCCGGTCAGCACGCTCATCCGCTGGTTCCCCGATCGCCGCGGCATGGCGACCGGTATCGCGATCATGGGCTTCGGCGGTGGAGCGATGCTCGGTAAGCCGATGATTGATGGGTTTTTGCGATTGTTCTACCGGGCGCCCGATTATCTCGGCACCATCGGCGAAGTTGAACTCGTGACCGAAGCCGGGCGGCGTATGGCGATGATCGGCAACGATTTACGCGAAGTAGTCGTGGTCGGTGCCAATGATGTTGCACAGATGATCGTCGCCGGACCGGAAGGCGTCTATCTCGCAGGCACCGGTAGCGTCGGTGCCGCGCAAACTTTTTTCGCACTCGGCGGCATTTATTTTGTGGTGATGATCATCGCCGCTTTCTCTTACCGGGTGCCGGCAGCGGATTGGCAACCTCCCGGATGGCAGCCACCCAGCGCCGAAGATGAACAGCGCTCAATGATCACTACTCACGACGTAGACATCGATGAAGCGCTCAAGACACCGCAGTTCTACCAGCTGTGGATTGTGTTGTGCTTTAACGTAACTGCCGGCATTGGTGTCCTGGCGGTGGCCAAAACGATGATGTCTGAAATCTTCGGCACGACCTTGCCCGACACGGTAGACGTTGAGTTTGCCGCTACTTACGTGTTGATGATCAGTTTGTTCAATATGCTCGGACGTTTCTTCTGGGCGAGCGCGTCAGATTACCTCGGCCGGCGCAGGACGTACTTGATTTTCTTCAGCCTTGGCATCGCACTGTACTGCTCGATACCCTACTTCGCCGCGGAGGTCAGTGCCGATCCGGCCGTCGTGTGGCTAGTCGGCTTTTATGCCGCGACAATGCTGATTTTCACGATGTACGGCGGCGGCTTCGCGACGATTCCTGCCTATCTGGCTGATATATTCGGGACGCGTTACGTGGGTGGCATTCACGGTCGTTTATTGACCGCCTGGAGCACCGCAGGTGTGCTAGGGCCGCTCGCTATCACAACGCTCAGAGAGAACGCTGTAACCCGCGCGATAAGCGACCTTAGCTCAAAGATTGACCCGCAGGTATTTCAAGCGACGTTTGGCGCCAATATCAGCCAACTCGAAGCGTTAGTCGCCGCGCGCACTGTCACCATCAGCAAGCTAATGGAGATTGTGCCCGCCGGAGTCCCCGATCCGACGCCGCATCTTTACAATCAAACTATGTATCTCATGGCGTTCTTGCTGTTCATCGCCCTGATTGCCAACGCCCTGATGAAACCAGTCCATCCGCGCCATCATCTGCAAACGCGGGGTTGAACACTCGTCGCGTCGCTGAAGCTGCGCCGCGTCATCTGGCCGATGCCGTTCAAGGCAGCCCAGCGACGCTCGCGGTAAACGTCACCTATGCCAGTGTGCTGACTCGGTGTCGGAGCAGCTACGGTGAACCGGCAGCTGCGACGTCCACCCGGCAAGTTTCTATGCGCGCATTCTTGGCGCCACTGGCAAGATCTTCTATCGCCCCTTGGTAAGTCAGTGCGAACAATGTGCGGCCATCGTCGCCGCCCAGATTGCATGCAACTGCGCATTTTCCTGGCGCGGCAATGACATCGCTCACCGCACCGCCCTCACTGACCCGCACGAATTCGCCAGTCTCGAAACTTGATACCCAAACCGCACCTTCGGCATCTAGGCAAATGCCGTCCGGTGTCCGCTCTCCCATATCGGCCCAGACCCGTCGGCCGGACAAAGCACCATCGCCGCTCAGGTCAAAAGCAGTGAGGCAGTGACCGAAAGTTTCCGCAACGATCATCGTTTTGCCGTCAGGCGTGATCACGCTGCCATTGGGAAAGTTCATATTCTCTGCCACCACGCTGGCACTGCCGTCCGGACTGACCCGGATCAGATTAGCGGGCGCCGGTTCAGCACCATTGAACAAATCGTAGCCAAAATTGCCCACGTAGATATTGCCAGCCGCGTCCGTCACGCAGTCATTGGTATCGCCATTGGCGAGCGAGGACAGATCGGCATAAGGAGACAGCGACCCGTTGTTGCCGATAACCAGTAATTGTCTATCCGCCATTGAGACGACGATCACTCGACCATCGGGCAGAAAAGCAAGTCCCGAGGGGCGTCCGGGCACTTCTGCGACGCGCTCGACGACGCCTGCTTCTGTCATATTGTGGACCGCAAAACCCCACATGTCCGAGAACCAAAAGCGCCCAGCATGCCAGCGCGGCCCTTCCAAAAATGAAAATCCTTCGGCGAGAACAGAGAGTTTCATGGATGACATAAGTTTTCCTCGGTAATTAAATCTCTAGAAAATTCCGGTGCCACTGGCACCCTGAAGCTGATTCAATCGGCCTAACCGTCGCCATCATCGTCGAGCCCAAACAGCTTATCCAGCTCGCTGCGCGACGATTCCTCGACCACGTTTTCCGGCGCTGGCAGGTCATCGCCAAATAGCGCTGCAAGAGCGTCGCGCTCCGGGCTCGGCAGACTCGCTGTGCCGCGATAGGCCTTGGCTGAGAAAGTAAAATAATCGCAAAAATTTGCGCGTTCCTTGTTGGTAACAAGGCCGGCGATCGGCTCCTCACAGGCGTCAGACACGGACGTGTTGTAGAACGTGCACGATTTGCACACTTTCAAATCCGCGCCACAGGCGGTGCAGGTCTCCTCGCGCCGCAACAGCGATATATCTTCTGGAATAACGTCGCCGCAATGCCAACAGCGAAAAGGTGCCGAGCGACTCACGCGCGAGTCTCGGCGCGTCGCGTGCCGCGTGACCGCGGGTGAGGGGTGTCGCCGTGGGCTGCCATCGCTACACGACTACTTAAAAGTCGTCTGGCCAAATGATTCAAAGTGAACCACTTCCTGCAACGGGCGACGATATCCGCGTGGCGGCTGCCGACCGCCCTCGGCGCGACCCATAACCATCATCATGACCGGCACGACGTGTTCCGGCAGATCGAGCATCGCCGCGACTGCGTCGGCGTCGAATCCAATCATCGGACCACAGTCCCAGCCGCGGTTGCGCGCCGCGTACATCAGCGACATCGCTGCCAGCGCTCCGCTGCGTACTGCTTCCTCGCGTTGTAGGGCCAGTTGTCCTTTGTACACGCCTTCGATCATTGGCACGTATTTGTCGCGCATCTGCGCATCGCTGTCAGCATAGATGCGTTCCGCGTCAGCGTGGGCATTGAGGTTGCCACACACAAGCACGACTGCCGAGCATTGCTCAACCTGCGCCTGCCCGAAGCTCAGACTACGCAGCTCAGTCTTGCGCGTCGGCTCGCGGACAATGACAAACTGCCAATGCTGCAGATTGAATGAGCTCGGGCTCGCCACAACCTGCTCGAATATCGTTTGTAATTCTTGATCGCTGATCGTCACGCCGGTCTCAAACTGGCGCACGCTATGGCGGGCATTAACAAGTTCAGAGAAATCCAAAACAATAGTCCTTGTGCAGCAATTTAAAAGCGAGTCAGTTGATAGTCATCGAGCGGGATCTCGCCGCCTTGACCAGCGACGCAGTCGGCAACCAATTTACCTGCGCCGGGGGCCATGGTCCAACCAAGGTGTCCATGACCCGTATTAAGGTAAAGTCCGGCCACACGGGTCGGCCCCATAATACCAACCCCGTCAGGGCTCATCGGTCGCAGGCCAGCCCATTCGATCGTTTTATCATGCTTAAGTGCCACTGCTGCTTGCGGGTATACGCCTGCGACCAGACTGTACAAGTTTTCGATGCGCGAGCGGGTCAACGACGTATCGAAACCGGCAAACTCCGCCGTCCCTGCGACACGCATGCGTTTGCCAAGCGGACACAGGGCCGCGTGAAAATGCTCATCAATCACCGGGACCTGTGGGACCACTGGCCAGGCTTCCAGTGGCAGAGTCAGCGAGTAGCCTTTTACGGGTTGCACCGGCACCTTCACACCGAGGCTGCGGGCCAGTGCGCCTGAGTAGCTGCCGGCAGCAATCACACACGCATCGAAGTACCGCAACTCCCCGTCGATACACGCCGCGTGACATCGTCCGCGTTCACTGAGCAGTTTTTCGACAGTCGCGTTGTACTCGAACTGGACACCCGCCGACGTGCACGCACTGGCCAACTCGACACAGAATCGTTGCGCGTCGCCAGACAGGTCATCCGGGAAGTGAATGCCTCCGCTGAGCTGGTCCCCAATCGGCGTCAAGGCTGGTTCCAGTTCGACGACCGCGCTGGCGTCAAGCACGTTGTAGCTGACGTTCCAGTCGCGACATCGAAGAGCAACCTCACGGGCGACTTCCAATTCAGCGGGACTGCGGTAGATCTTCAAGGTGCCACGATCGGCGCGATCAAACGACATCGGCAAAGCCCGAAAATGTTCGTTCATCACAGCCAGAGAATAGTCGGCCAGGCGCGCGTTCTTTTCCAGATTTTCCACATAAGCTGCGCGACGTGAATTGCGGAAAAACGACCACGCCCACGGCATCATGTGGGGTAACGCCCGGGCCCGAATGAGCAGTGCGGAATCTTCACGACCAAGGGTTTTCAGAACCTGCCATAGCACGCCGGGTTCATTCCACGGGCTCGCCTGACTGGCATGCAGCATGCCTCCATTGGCGAAACTGGTCTCTTCGCCAGGCGCGCCCCGCCGTTCAACGACCGTGACTTCAAAGCCATGCTGGCGCAGAAACCAGGCAGTCGTCAGGCCCAGGAGACCGGCTCCGATTACGAGACATCGCATGTGCAAACTCAGTTCACAGCTACGGGAGGTTCATCTTCGTGGATATTGACGAATAATTCATCTACGCCTGTGCGGCTGGCGCGCAGGAAATTCGCGCAATAAAAAGGCCGGCGCTAAGGCCGGCCTTGAATTGCTGGCAGTGCGGCTATTAGGCGACGACGTCCTTAATCGCCTTCATAGCGGTAGCACGAACCGATAAGCTTGCCGGGCGGGCTTCCACTTTCACCATCTCTCCGGTGAAGGGGTTGCGTGCCATACCTGCTTTACGAGCCGGCTTTTGCACGCGGCGTAGTTTCACACCAACTTCGGGGACGGTGAATTCGCCTGAACCATTCTTGGCCAGGTGGCGACCGGCCAGTGCCTTGGTCGACTGCAGCACGGCCTGTACTTCTTTCTTGCTCAGACCGGTTTCCTCGGCGACCGCAGCGATAATCTGCGTTTTAGTTTGCTTCTCTTTGATGGCGGTAGTTTTAGCTTTGCTCATATTTCCTCCGGTGGCGGTTGATAGCGACATTGTGTTGTTTGGATCTGACGAACCGAAACCTGCAGCGGGCGTAAACGATGGCGACTCCGCAGCACGGTGATCCAGCAGTTGGACAAATCCAGGTAGCCTCCGCAACGGCTGGCGCTTGCGCAATGCCTGTCCCCGAACAGACATCTATTTCCGAATTTCGCAGCGCCGCGAGCTAGTGGCGACCGCGCTACTATAGTCACCGCAGCCGAAATTGGAAGTCTTGACAAGTACGAAAAAACCCTGTTTTTTAGGGTGAATCCGCATGTTCTTGACCATTCGAGTCATCGTTTCCTGAACTACTGCGAACCCGAGCGAGCATTGTCAGCACGTCCCCTTCAAGGGCGTCCTGGTCCCAGAGTTTCACTTCGATGACGTCCATGCGCTCTTTGATTCTGTGGTAAGGGTACATCGCTGGGTAATCTGAACCGGGTGCCTGAGTAGCCGCCAGCATAAACACATAGGGGCACTGCCCAAGTCCGCCATTAAACGTACCGTTACTCATCCGCATTGGCGCGACTGCAATAGTCTTGCGCTGCCCATAGAACGGAATGAACGCGTATGCCGCACTGGACACGCATGCGTTAGCGGGCACGTGCTCGGCAACACCACGCATGCTTTCAGCAATTTGTTCCACCCGTCGCATGCGATCCAGGGCGATGTCAGAGGAAGGCAATGTGTACCACATTGGCGAGCGCACGTACTTCGCGCTGCTATCTTCGGCAGCAATGATTGGATTAGCGATACTGAACGTGCCGGGTAACGTGATCGCCCCGAGTAATAGCGCGAACGTTGTGAGCACAAACCAACGCTGCTCGCGTGCGCCAACGCGTTCGGCAAGCGCACGACAGCCGAGCCATGCGTAAGCGAAATACATCGGCATGATCACCAACAGAAACCGCGGCAAGTGCTCCGGGTACGGCCACACGATAACGATAGCGAAATAAAACAAGGCATAGAGCGCATCGAGCTCGCCTGCGCGCAACCGCGTAAGCAACCCGAACGCGGCGCAACTGGTCAGAGCGGCCAGCACCAAGCCGATATACATCGACTCGTGCAGAGAAAAAACTTCGAATAATGCGCCCGGAAGTGCTGCGGCATTCAACATGATGTAGCCGAAGGTCGCAGATACGGCAGTGCCGATCGAGTTTCCACTCATCGAATCCAGATAGCCTCCGCTCCCGCCGACGGCCTGGCGTGTTAAGTGCCAACCAACACCGGGCGCGAGCAGGAGAAAAACCAGCCACGGCCAGCGCGTTACGGGGCGCCGCCGCACGCCGTAGACCAATGCGGCGAGCACCAGACCAACACCGGCCGTTCGCGCCAGCACACTCAAGCCAATGAGCGCCGCAGCACGCGTGAATGCTTTCTGCTGCCCCCCAATCAAAGCCAAGGCGCTAAACGTCACGGCGATATACAAGGACTCGCTCTGCAAATTCATCGCCGAGAACATCGTTGCGGGCAACAACACGAAGCCCAGCGTCAACACCAGCGCATCAAGTTGGCGCGACAGTATGCGCAGATTCCAACTGTAAATCGCGAGCGTTGCGGCAACCAACGTAGCGGCAGTTATCACAAAGCTGATCAGAACGTCGCCAGAGCCACCGCCCAATAACCCCAATACCAATGGATAGAGAGGCGGAAACGGATAATCGCGGAACAGCTCCACGCTAAGCGCATTAGCGGAGCTGTGCCATGGCGAGAAAAGATTCGCCATAACAACGTAAATAGCGCCGTCCGAAAGGCTACCCAGCAGATTGTCACGCCAACCGAGCCATGCGAACCAACTGCCACTGCCAGCAGCGAGAAGCACCATCACGATGGTGTGTTGCGCGTCACGACCCTGCGCGCTTGCGCCGCGCTCGATCATCAACCGGCGAGAACTAGGTCAAGTTTTTCGAGGGCGTCGAGGGCGTCGCATTGCAAATGGTGAGTGACCTGGGTGGATAGCGGCGTCAAATCCGGGTTGATTTCAACGGTGATCGTGCTGCCGCGACCCGCAGCGACCATCGGATCGTGAATGTAGGGAAAGCCGGCAGTGGTGCCAATGGCGAGCATGACGTCGAAGCCAGCCGCAAGTTCTCGTTCGTAATTCGCGAGTGCTGCAGCCGGTAACATTTCTCCGAACAGAACAACGCCAGGCCGCACGAGTCCATCACAATGCATGCAGCGAGGCGGCAGCTTATTCATATCGAAATCGCTGATGGTAAAAGCGCGTTCGCAATCGAGGCAAAACAATCGCGCTAAATTACCGTGCAATTCAGTGACCCGACTGCTTCCGGCTGCAGTGTGAAAACCATCCACGTTCTGGGTAATGATGTGGACTTCAAAATGGTGCTCCCATTTAGCCAGAATGCTGTGGCCACGATTCAGAGTCGCGCCACGACAAGCTTGTTCTATTTGTGCGATGTATTTCCAGGTCAACGCAGGATTCCGCGCCAGCGTATACATGTGCAGGATCTCCTCAATAGGCATGCCCTGCTCTATCTCAATCGCGTTATACAACCCGCCGGTGCCACGATACGTTGGCAAACCTGACGCTGCTGACATGCCTGCGCCGGTCAACACCGCGACCCGTTTGGCGTTCACCAAAGCCTCGCCTACCGCCGCGATTGCGACCTGCTCTGCACTCACTCCTGCCCCCTCGCTGTAGCCCTGGAAACAACGCGCTATAGACACGCGAGGACGCAGCTTATCGCAACCTAATTGCCAGCGTCTGCCCGCACGTGCGCACGTAGACATGAGAAACTATCTTCTTTCGCCAGCGAGATGCGAAGCAAAATCATCATGCGCATCGTGATAGCCACGGATTCGTTCAAAGGCAGTCTGCGTTCGATAACGGCAGTGAGAACGATCGAGCGCGGTTTGCACAAAGTGCTGCCCGAGGTTGTATGCGACTGCGTGGCGCTCGGCGACGGCGGTGAGGGCACACTCGACGCATTGCTGGTTGCACATGCAGGCATCACGCACACCGTATCGGTCATTGGTCCGCAAGGTAACCAGCTCAACGCCCGGCTCGGCTTGTTCGATAGCGAGTCGCTCGCCATGGTCGAGATGGCAGAGGCTTCCGGGCTCGACAAGCACCCCACAGGTCAGCTCGACCCGTGGACGGCGAGCAGCTACGGCACCGGCGAATTGATTCGCGCGGCCCTCGCATACCCCATTAGTCAGCTCGTTGTCGGTATCGGCGGCTCGGCCACCAACGACGGCGGCGCTGGTTTGTGCCAGGCCCTTGGCGTGCGCTTTTACGACGCGGCCGGGAAGTTACTAACGGAGCCGATGGCGCCGAATCGACTGCATTTGATCCATGACATCGACATTGAGAATATCGTCCCACGCGTGCACGAGGTGATGTTCGAAGTCATGTGTGACGTAGATAGCCCATTGCTCGGTAAGAACGGTGCGTCGGCAGTATTCGGGCCACAGAAAGGCGCCGACCCGTCGATGGTCGCGCAGCTCGACGCGACGCTCGAGGTCTTCTACGCCTTGGTCGAACGCAAACTAGGCACTGCGGTGAAGGACCGGCCTGGCGCTGGCGCGGCTGGGGGCGTCGGCGCAGCCTTAATGGCGTTCTTTGGCGCTTCGGTACGCCCTGGCATCGAAGTCATGATCGAAGCTTGCCAGTTGCGTGAACGCACCATCGGCGCCGATTTGCTGATCACCGGAGAGGGACATATCGACCGACAGACGCTACGCGGCAAGGCACCTGCCGGCGTCGCCGCTCTAGCACGCCAACTCGATGTACCTGTCGTGGCGATAGGCGGCGGCTTGGCGCGCGACATCGCGCTCGAGATGACGACGACCTTCGATGCGCTGGAAGCGAGTATCGCGCTAGCGCAAAACGTCGAGCAGGCCATGGCGCACGCAGAGCAAGACCTCGAGGCCGCAGCAGTACGAGTCGCCTTGTGGCTCAAACTCGGTGCGCGAATGGCCACTTCGAGTGCATCGGGTAGATTGACTTAAACGCATCGATTGCATAGCTTGACGCGCTCTAACAAGGTCGTAGGTTCTTGAGCGTGTTCAGACGTTCGGATTAAACGGGAAGTCGGTGCGTCGTCCAGCTCAACAACACTGGCGATAATCCCGACACTGCCCCCGCAACGGTAAGTGAGAAGCCAAATTTTCAGCCACTGTGCAGCTTGCATGGGAAGGCGATTTGGCGGGCTATGCCTCTCACGAGTCCGGAGACCTACCTACTGCCAATCCGATGATTCGCGGGGTGCGATATTGTGGTCATCTGAAGATTCAGGTGTGCAATCCACTCCCGACTCGAACCCACGGAGCGTGCGCGGGCGTGCGGATCAGGGAGCTTATGCAAGGCTCATTCGCGGTCGCCACTTTCAGATTTTGACCCAACAGGGATTGATCGAAACGCGAGTGTGATCACGATGCCACACCGGCGAGATCAGGAGTCGCAATGCTCATAAGCCCGACGGCCATATCGGTGGCACCATGTTAATGGCCGCGCGACGCATGTCGCCGGACACGTTGATGGTAGTCCTCGCCGTGATGCTCGCACTCGCGTTACTGGCCGCGCTGCTCACTGGCCCGGTGATGATCTCGCCGGCCCGACTACTGGATATTCTGACCAACCCAACGCTCGCGGCGAACCAGCAGGACCTCCTCATTCTCTCGGCGATTCGCCTGCCACGCTTGTTGCTCGGTGCGACCATCGGAGCAGCACTGGCGATGTGTGGCGCGGCCATGCAGGGTTTGTTTCGCAATCCGCTGGCTGACCCGTCGTTAATTGGCGTCACCAGTGGCGCGTCGGCCGGTGCCAGCTGCGTGATTGTGCTGGGTGGTGCCTGGCTTCAATCGAGTCATGCTGGTGCGCTACCACTGGTTGCACTGGGTGCCAGTGTCGGTGGTTTCATCGCCGTGATGATCGTATATCGCATCGCCACCTCGCCGCTCGGTACTGCCGTTGCAACCATGCTGCTGGCGGGCATCGCGATCAGTGCGCTGGCCGCAGCGCTCAACAATCTGTTCAGCTTTTTTGCTGACAACGATATGTTACGGCGCATCAGCTTATGGCAGATGGGCAGTCTCGACGGGGCTAACTGGCAACGGGTTGCCATCGCAACCGCGGTGACCGCGCTGCTGCTGGTCCTGCTACCGCGTCAAAGCAATGCGCTCAACGCCTTATTATTGGGAGAGTCACAGGCAAGACATTTGGGTATCGATGTCGAGCGTCTCAAACGCCGCCTGATTGTGTTGACCGCGCTCGGGGTCGGCAGCGCCGTCGCCGCCGCAGGTGTGATCGCTTTCGTGGGGTTGGTCGTGCCGCATATCGTGCGTTTGTTGATCGGACCTGATCATCGTCGCCTGCTGCCGGCTTCCGCTCTCGCAGGTGCCATTCTGCTCGTGGCTGCTGACGCGCTGGCGCGGGTTGTGGTCGCGCCAGCGGAGTTACCGACCGGCATCCTGACCACCCTGCTCGGTGCACCGATATTCTTTTCGCTGCTGATGCATCAGCGCTCACCATTTTCCGCCTCAGGCTCCCAATGAGCTTAAATGCCACCAATCTCAGCGTCAGTGCAGGCGGCCAGCGAGTGCTCGAAGAGATCGATTTCACGCTCGACCCGGGCCAGATTGTTGCCGTCCTCGGCCCCAACGGTGCAGGGAAATCCAGTTTGCTACGCGCGATGAGCAATGAATGGCAGGCAGCGGCCGGACAGGTGCAATTACACAACGAGGCGCTGATTCATTGGGATGCCCGTCAGCGTGCAACGACGCTGGCGGTACTGCCGCAGCGGACCCATCTCAATTTCGACTTTACCGTTGCGGAAGTTGTCCGTCTGGGTCGTACGCCGCACGCGAGTGGGCAACAGCACGACACGATGATCGCGTCGGCCGCGTTGGCACGCGTTGACGGCATCGGACTGGCGGAACGTTTGTACACCGAACTCTCCGGCGGCGAGCAGCAACGCGTGCAACTCGCCCGGGTTCTGGCACAAATCTGGGAACCGTCGGAGTATGGCGCGCGAATGATCTTGCTCGACGAGCCCGCTGCCGCGTTCGACCTGGCCCACCAGGAGTTACTCATCGACATCCTGCAGCAGCTGGGGCGAGACGGCGTCGGGGTGTTAGTCGTGCTACACGACCTCAATCTGGCTGCCCGTGTCGCACACACGATGATGTTATTGAAAGGTGGACGAATGGTCGCATTCGGCCCGCCTGCGGAGATTGTCCAACCCGCCTTAATCGCAGAGGTATTCGACGTCGAGGTGTCGGTTACCAGCCATCCACGCACCGGCACGCCGCTCGCTATCCTGTAAATACTGTCCCCGAAACCTCACCCTGGCGGGCCGCATAAGCAGCTCAATTTCGTGTCGTGCGACCAAGCGACAGACCCTGACGTGCACACGGGTGCTCAGACTCCCTCCGAAAGGCCTCATCGGCTCACTATTCGCGCTGTGCAGATTACTCTCCGCGACGACCGACGTCGCACAATCGCGGTTCGTGTGCTTCAATTGACTTACACTCATCATGCAGTTGTGCAAGGTTCTCACGGTGCAGAAAAAACCCTATGCCTACCAGCCTAAAGAAGTCGATGCGATAGTCATCAGAGCCTTTAACTTCGAGTTTCCTGACGACCTGGAGCCGATTTGGGTGCCGGACAACCCGGTTCGCTCGCATATGTTCAATGGTCTGTCGTTGACCATGCCCTACCTCGAGCCCTATTTGATCAAGAGCACGCAGAAGGCGACTGCCTTCGTGGAAGAGGCGGAATTGCTCGAAGATATGCGCGGCTTCAACGGCCAGGAGGGGCGCCATTACCAATGTCACCGGCGTCTCAACGAGCTCCTGAAAAGCAATGGCTATCCCGAGTTGGCCGATGTAGAACAGCGCCTGTATGAATCCTTTAAGCGCCTGTCGGAAAGAAGTCTGCGTACGCAACTGGCCTACAACGCCGGCTTCGAAACCATGACCAACGGCTTTACCCATTGGCTGATTAACAAACGTAAAACTCTTTTCAGCGGCGCTTCGCCCGAAGTCGCATCGTTCTGGCTGATGCATATGGTTGAGGAGACCGAACACAAAACGGTCGCTTTTGACGCCTATATGGCCTACTCAGGGCAATACCTGCCGCGCGCCTTCGGCGTCTTTCACGGCTCTTTTCATCTTGTCGGCTGGGGATTTATTGCCATGTGGACCGCGCTGCGCAAAGATCAGTCGCTGACTAAACCTGCAACTTGGTGGAGTCTGACTCGGGAGATTTCGGGTCTGCTCTTTAATGTCGGACCCTACCTCTTACGCGCATTGCTGCCGTGGCATAACCCGCGCTGTGAAGACGATCCACAGTGGATGAAGGACTGGACCAACGGCCACGCAAGAATGGCCCCGGGTAGCCCCATGCCGCTGCTCGACACAAACAGCGACGATATGCCGGTTCCATTTGCCTAAGCGCAGCGCCGCTCTTCAATACAGGAAAGTACTCCGATGGAAAGACTCCAACGTGTGATGTTATTCAATGGCCTGCTAGTCGTTCTTGCTGCCATGTTTGCGGGCTTTATGCTGATGTTCAATCTGCTGGGTGGTCTTGAAATCTGGCCTGGAAACATCGTGCCGATTCCGACCTATGGCACCAGCGAAGGCTGGGTACGCGCCCACTCCGGCGGCACCATGAACGGCCTGCTGGTGATCGCGATCGCACTGTCGCTACCGAAGTTAAACCTTACCGAGGGGATGCAGAAAATCGTCGCGTACGGTTTCATTTACGTGGCCTGGTCGTTTACGTTTTTCTATTGGATTGGCAACGCCGCCGGCAACCGTGCTTTGACGGTTGGCGACAATCCGCTCGGCGAATCTGACATGCTCGGCGTTATCGGTTTTCTGCCGGGTCTGCCGAGTGTGTTCATCGTCGTGGTGGTCCTGATCATTGCCGCCAAGGGCGTCATGAGCGCGAACAAAGAATAACTCACGGTCGGATACACGCTGCTTCGGCGCGGCGTGACCCCGCCGTAGTTAGTCAATTCGGCGCACGACGCCGGTCTCGACGGGTTACGGGTCCGGGTAGTGGAAGAAAATTGCTGCGATGCCTTTCTCGGCGCGCGCAACGTCCAACACCACCGCGCCTGGCCATACAAGTTGCTTGCGGGCCAGTACTTCGTCTTCTCCGAATAAGACCTGGTACTTGCACTCGGGGCGCGGCATGTCGTCTGCTTGTGGTCCCTGCGGCCAGGCGATGCGACGGGAATAGAACATCACCGCTTGCGGATGCATGGTGTAGATGCACGATTTCACCGGTATTCGCTCAGTGATCGCGCTGAGCATGTCGATCATTGCCTGGCGCATGCGAATGTCTGCTTCGGCATCGGCTAACGAAGCCGGTTCCAGCCAATAGCGGCTTGCGCGCCACGATTGGATGTCGCTTGGCGGCGTGTGCATGAGATAACGCCACCCCATCGAACCACCCGTCCCGACAACCCACACGAACAGCGCCGCCACCGGTAAGACAGCCAGGATCTGGCCGGTCCGCGCGTTGATCATGGCGCCCAGAACAGCGGCCCCGCAGCTCGCCTGGATAATGATCATCGGTGCCAGCCCGTAGACGAAGCGTTCAACCTCGACCGGGAACGGCCACAGGATCAACAGGGCCATGTAGCCGGCGGTGTACACCGCGTCGAGTTCAAAACGCCAGAATCGAACGCAGACGCCGATCAGCGCCAGAATGCCAAGCACGCCACTGACGGCAACCGCGGCAGCCCCGCGTTCAACGGAGAACACGTCATACCAGCCCGGTGCGATCGCCTGGATGTTGAGCTGCATGTAGTGCAGCAAGCTGGTGTCGCCGGAAATACGGCTGTTGAAAATTTCCAGATAATCCCGCCCGCCACCGAGACCGAGCAGGTCGGCAAGCACGAGCGGTGCCAGGCAAATTATCGTGACCGGCAACAAGTACTTTCGTGCGCGCACCGCGGTGACCATTAGCAGCGCAATGATTGCCACGATGCCGAATCCTCGGGTCACCGCCGCAAGCCCGATGAGCAGCGCGCTGAGCAGCCACCAGGCGGGGCGGTCGCGCGCGGCAAGCGCCGCAAGTATGCCGCCCGCGATCAACGCAAGGTAAAGAAACTCGCTCCATATTTCGGTGTTGTAGAGCAGTGACGCCGGCGCCAGCGCGAGAACCGCCATCAGCAACAAACCAACGCTTAGCTGACCGTGAATCCGCGCCAGCACTCGACCATGCAGAAATACCGCGAGAATAAAAAACGCGGTTTGCAGCAGATGGGCGATATCAAGCTGACTACTGCCGCCGCCAACCGCAGCCAACACCAACGAATACAGCGGCGATAAGTGCGAGACGGATTGCACATAGAGCAGCACCGGATCCTCGCGCCAGTCGGTCGCGAACCAATCTGCCATCAACAGATACAGCGCATCATCGGCGCGAAAGCCCGCATGTATCGCGCCCTGGGTGAAGGGTAGATACCACACGGCAATCAGCAGGACGGCGACCCACCAGGCCGCGTTGGACGTGCGTACGGGTACGGGCAAATCGGCTGAGTGTGTTCGAAACAATGGCACGTCGTATCGCCTATTTACGCAAGCCGTGGAAGCGCCTTGTTTCCTGCACGGCTCGCGTCGCGAGCCTTAGTATAGGATGGAGAGGGAGTGCGAAACTTCGAGCCAACTCCTAAACACGCGCGCAGAATGAAATGACACCTCTGAACGATACGCTCCTGACTTTCAGACATCTCAGCCGTGAATGTTCCCGAATTTTCGCACACGATTGCCTGCGCCATAGAAGTATGTGATAACGCCCTAAAGGCTGTGGGTACGCCCCGACGCAAGCAATCCACCTCACCGTTTTCCGTGCTGCTAACAGATGAAGGGCGTGCTTTGTCGGACGAGCACGCAGGCGACTCGCCGTGGGCGGCCTTTATTCGCGAACGTGTAGTCGGGGGAAAGGCACACCTATGCGGGCCCGACCAGCGACGCGAAATTGACGACAAGAAATTAGCCAACACCCTCTCCGGTTTTTCCCTTTCTGGATTTATTGATGTCATCTATCTGCGCGCGATTCATCGCATCGAGCGGCTGAATTAAGCGGCGTTTAAAGTGGGCTTCGCTGCAGTTAGCGTAACCCGACAGGGCTTCAAAGCCCGCGTTCAGTCAGCAGGTTGTCGAATGTTTCCAGAGTCTGCACCACTCGGCCGTAGACTGTGTCCTGACTACGCTCAGCGGCACTGCCGAGCGGGTACCCGGTGAACAACTCCACCGCTTCATCAACGTTCTCGATGCTGAACAACTTAAATTCACCTGCGGCGATGGCCGTAACCACCTCGTCGCGTAGCACCAGGTTGCGCTCGTTGCTGAAAGGCAACACCACCCCTTGAGTCCCGGTCAGGTCGCCGACGTCCCGGCAGGCGCGAAAAAAGCCCTCGACCTTGTGCTGCACACCACCGATCACCTGGGCTTCGCCGAGTTGATTCACCGAGCCGGTGATGGCCAGGTCCTGGCGGATTGGCAAGTCCGCCAGATCCGAAATGATAGCGATGTACTCGGCCAGCGATGCACTGTCGCCCTCCACGCCGCCGTAGAGTTGCTCGAAAGTGACACTGCAGTCGAACGAGGTCGGCGCGTGGCGGGCAAAGCGCCGTGCCAGCAAGCCTTGCAGGACCATGGAACCTTTTTGCTGGATAGGGCCGCTCATCGCGACCAGCCGCTCGATGTTGATCACACCGCGCCGGCCCACCGAGGCTCGTGCCGTGATCCGCGACGGCGCGCCGAACACATGATCGCCCACATCTTGCACGGTCAAGCCGTTGATCTGCCCGATCGCATCACCGGTGACGCTGATGATGGTCAGCTCCTCTGTAATCGCACGGTGCACCTCATCCTCGATCTGTGAATTGCGCCGCCGCCTGGCCGTGATGGCTGCGCGAACTGCGGCTTCATCGACCTGCTCGCAGTCTGCACAAGCTTCTTCGATCAGATTGTTCACCGCCTCGAATCGGGTCGAGATGCGTTCGCGATGCCCCCCCCAACGGGCTGCCGTACCAAGCAGCAAGCGCAGCGCCCCGGGTTCCAGCTGCGCGCCGCGCTGCGCTGCATAATCAGTCAACAGGCCGGCGTACGTGGCGAGGTTTTGCGGCGTCGCATCGACCAGCGGGTCGATGTGCGCCTTGACCTTGAAGTAGTTGTTGAATTCCGGATCGGCGGCGAAAAACATGTGATAGAGCGCCGGCGGCCCCACCAGGACGACCGTGAGGTCCAGAGGCACCGGCCGCGGCCGCGGGGCGCCGGCGATAGGTGGTGCGCCGGCCCGGTAGAACTCCTCGATGCGCACCTCGGCGTCGCGCAGGGCGGCTTTCAGGTACTGCCATACGCCTGGCTGGCTCGCCATGTCCGATGCCCGCAGCAGCAGCACACCGCCATTTGCCCGGTGCAGGGAACCGCCCTGGACCAGAGATACGTCGGTCTCCAGCCCGCCACCGGGCAACTGGCGGTATTCGATCTTGCCGAAGACATTCTCGTAAGTCGGGTTCTGCTCCACCACCACGGGCCGATGTGTCTCCCGACGCCGGTCAACCAGCAGATTCACCGCGTATCTGCGCAGCGCGCGCGCCGGGGCCGGTGTCGGCACCGGCTGCTCCGGCTGCAGGAACAAAAGGTAGTTGTCGACCACGTCGCTGGCCAAGTCGACGAACCACTGGGCGAGCGCATCGACACCCTGAAAAAGCCTGGCGGTAGCGGCTATCAGCTCACCGGTCACTTGCCCGGCGATATCCTTATCCAGAATAACCAGAGCTTCTATGAACTGTTGCTGCGCGCGCGCGGCGTCACGCTGGATCTCGGCCAGAGTTTGGAGTATCGCGGCCGTATGGGCCGCATGCTGTTCACGCTGTTCGGGCGACAAGGTCTGCATGGCTACCGGTTCGCCGTCCTCGCCCAAGGCGGCGACCATCGGACCTTGCGGCGTTGAGACTAGGGTCAGTCCCTGCTCCCGGGACGCCGCATCCAAAGCCTGCGAGCGATTCTGAAATTCCGCCTCGCCGTCAGCGCGTAGCGCGGACACTTGCCCCTGGTAGGATTCACCAGCGAAAGCCTTGGCAAGGGCTGTGGCCAGGATCGGGATCAGTGCCTCTACCGCGTCTCTGATCTCCGCCCCGGATGCCGTCGGGACTGCCACGGGCTGCGGCGAGTTGGTCGCCTCGAAATCCACCAGGTAGAGCCAGTCCGAGGCCGCCGGGTTGGCCCGCGCCCACTGCTCCACGTAACTCCGGGTTGCGGTCATGCGGCCGGCCTGATCAGGACCCAGTACGTAGATGTTGTACTGGGCGCCCGGACGCTCCAGTCCCAGCGCCAGTGCCTCGCGGGCCCGCCCGTGGCTGGACAGGTCGAAGACATCGGCGTCGGGCGAAATGTCGAACTCGAAAGCGGGCATTCCGATGTCTTGCGCGTTCAGAGATTTAGCCGTCATCTGGATTCCTCGGGTCACATTTACTAGCGGATCAGAGTGGACTATATCGTGATGCCAGTACGTGGTCGCGACCGCCGACCGATGAGAGGCACAGTAATAGACGACCGATCAGAACGGCGCGAAGTTAAGCCGCCCCGGCGCCACTGTTGATTGGTACTTAGAAGCGATCCACCTGAAGACCATTGCTGTGCTCGGCTTCGAGCGGAGAATAGCAGGCGTGAGAGAGGTGGAAAGATTAAGAGTCATCAAGCCATGGCCGTTTCGCGAGGGTCTGCCGCTCGCAGGGATAGCGCGACCAACGGTGCTAATGCGGAACGCTGCCCGTCGGACTCTGGTGAACAGCGATGCCGAGCCGGTCGACTCAAAGTGTAAGACACCGTGCAAAACGGATGACGACGTGCGAGTGCTGGAGTTGTGCTGACGCAAGAATCGAAGCGTAGTCGCGAACCGCGGCGCGATCTTTATTATCTTCATGGGGATCTGGTTCGCCCGAGGTAGCGCGGTTGTTGCGATCGCCCCGCCGCATTTGCGCGCCTCGCGGACGCGCCCACAAAAAGCGATCAAGCCGGGACGTTAAAAGGCCGGTCATTCAGTCCCACAGACAATTCGGATGTATGACCGCCGTCTTGCTGCCATCACACTCGATGAGGTGGAGAAGGCTGGAATTTTGATTTGCTGCAAATGGTAAGGAGGCCCGGAAACCGGGTGTTCAAATGTTGCGGCCGCGACCGCCCGTTTTATGCGAACGGCCTTTCGACTGAGCTCGTTGCGCGCGTAGAAATTTCCGCAACTCGGCCCTTGCATGCAGAGCTTCCTTAGCACGCCATCGAAGCCCCGCCGAGTATGCGGCACCCTGTCCGTGGAGTCGCAACTGGGTAGAGAAGAAGATGAACTCGCCTGCTTATCTCCGCAAGGGCCACGTTCACGTAACGGCTACCGGTGTCTGCGGATACGTGCCGTATACTCGTAATCCGTCGTCAACACCAATGCGCCGTCGCCGATGGGCAATATTGAACCTTCCGCACTGATCATTCTCGGCATGCTGCTGTTGATTGGATTTGCGGCACACGAACTCGCAGAACGGCTCCATGTGCCTCGCGTCACACTGATGCTCTTGCTCGGCATCGTTTGCGGTCCATCTGTCCTGAACGTAATCCCGGCCGCTGTGACGGAATGGTTCCCCGTAGTGGCCTACATGGCGCTCGGCTTCGTCGGCTTCCTTCTGGGCGAGCGCTTTCTCGGGCGCGACCTCAAGAACAGCACCGGGCTTGTATTGTGGATATCGTTTGGTGAAACGCTTGGCGCAACGCTGGCAGTATTCCTGGCACTCATCCTCGCCGGCGTCGACCTGCCTTTGGCGCTGCTGCTGGCCGGAATCGCGCCGGCATCTGCGCCTGCTGCTACCTTGGATATCGTGCAAGAAGGCAATTCCCGTGGTCCGCTGACCGACACGGTGTTGCGAGTGGTGGCGATCGACGACGCCTGGGGAATCATGTTGTTCAGCCTATTTCTGGTGCTGGCGGAGGGTACCCTGGGCCAGGCTCAAATCGGGGCCGAGTTGATATCGGTTTTTTGGGAAATCGCAGGCGCCCTTCTGATCGGCGTCCTGGTCGGTCTGCCGATGGCCTGGCTCACTGGCCGGATACGGCCCGGCGAACCTACACTGCTGGAAGCAGCGGGTTTCGTTTTTCTGTGCGGCGGCCTCGCGGTCACACTGGATGTCTCTTATCTACTTTCCTGCATGGCGCTCGGCGCCACCGTCGCCAATCGGGCGATGCATCACACGCGGCCCTTTCGTGAGATCCGGCGAATCCATGAGCCGTTCATGGCGATATTTTTCGTTCTTGCGGGCTACAAATTGGATTTCAGTGGCCTGCATACGATCGGATTTATCGCCGCAGTGTATGTTCTCTCCCGCAGCGCCGGGCTGATCCTCGGGGGCAGCTTCGGTGCGGTCATGTCGCGGAATGCGCCGCCGGTCGTGCGCAAGCGCATCGGCTGGTGTCTCCTGCCCCAGGCGGGCGTTGCATTAGGCATGGCATTGCTGGTCGCTGAGCGTTTGCCGGAGTTCGGTCAGTTCATACTACAACTGGTCATTGCCACTACTATAGTGTTCGAACTGACCGGCCCCCTTTTTACCCGCTGGCATCTGAACCGGGCCGGGGAACTGCATAGCCCTGACGACCTGGCGTAGTCATATGCGGATTTTCCTTCCGGGTGGCGTAGGAGAAATTTCTAAATAGTCGGGCGGGTTGTGCGGCTAAACCGCGTGCTGCCTAGCCCCAGCGATTAGCGACCGTCACTCTCCTCGTAGAATTCCCCCCTTAACGCAGTCATCGCCTTTCCGGCGGTCGACTGATCATCGGTGCGGCGAGCGGTTCGCTATGGCAATGGGTGGTTGGTAGCGACAACGACACCTGAGGAAGCGGTCGAAAAGATGGCCGCGTTTCGAGATATAGCCAAACAGTATGAAAAGAATACCGCGGATTTCGCGATCGTGGTTCGTCGTACCGCACGCCCACTGTCGACAAACTTAGCGCCGGAGGACCGGCCAGCGATGGCCGGGGCGAGTGAACAGATCATTGAAGACTGCCACGCCGACGCGGCAGCCGGCGTTACCCATCTGGCATTGGAGTTTGGCTTCGATGACGTTGGTCGGTTTTTAGAAGATCTGCAACAAGTAGGTGAAGAGGTGGTGCCGCAGGTCTCGTAAATGTTGAGATTAGGGCACGGGTATGTTCGTGCCATTTGAAATATGGCGGAGAGGGAGACCGCCTAACAGTAGTCCGCTGAAGTCCGACAACGTCCATAACTTATTTATATAACAACGACTTAATAAATAAGACGTCCAATAAGATGCTATGCAGTTCGGGGAAATCCGGCTATAATTTGATGGTCATTTTGATAGTCAGAGCACCTCATGGCTCGCCAACAAAAGCGACTTACAGCACTGCAAGTCACGAACCTCAGCAAACCCGGTCTGCACGGTGACGGCGGCGGCTTGACGCTCCAAATCACTGTCAGGGGCGCGAAGTCCTGGCTCTTTCGTTACATGGTGGCCGGCAAGCCGTTCGCGATGGGGTTGGGACCGACGCACACAGTGAGCCTGGCCGAAGCGAGGCAAAAAGCGCTGGACGCTCGGAAGCTACTTCTCGACGGCATCAATCCGTTGGTGGCCAGAAAACAAAACCAGATCGCCGCCACGCTGGCCAGCGCCAAGACGATGACGTTCGACCAGTGTGCCAAGGCGTACATCCTGGCGCAGAAGGCAGGATGGAAGAACGCCAAGCACGGCGACCAATGGACCAACACGCTAAACACCTATGCCAGCCCCGTGTTCGGACACTTACCCGTAGCTGAAGTCGACACCGGCTTGGTCGTGAAATGTCTCGCACCAATTTGGGAAAGCAAGACCGAAACTGCCAGTCGAGTGCGCGGTCGTATCGAGTCGGTGCTTGGCTGGGCCACCACCAGCGGCTACCGCACCGGCGAGAATCCGGCACGGTGGAAAGGCCATTTGGAGAACCTGCTGGCAACAATCAGCAAGTCCAGCCGGACGAGACACCACCCGTCCCTCCCCTGGCAGAGAATCGGCGCGTTCATGTCCGCGCTTCGGGTGCGTGAGGGTGTATCCGCTCGCGCGGTCGAGTTCGCCATCCTGACAGCATGTCGGTCGGGCGAGGTACGCGGTGCCCGATGGGTTGAGTTCGATGTGGCTGGCAAAGTCTGGACAATTCCCGCTGAGCGTATGAAAGCCAAGCGGGAACACGAGGTTCCATTGAGCGATGCGGCGTTAGCCTTGCTGGAATCTATACCAAAGGTAAGCGATGTTGTGTTCGCTGGCACAAAAGGCCAGCCCCTGTCTGATATGTCGCTGACCACCGTGATCAGACGCATGAATGGAAACGAAAAACCTGTCTGGGTGGATGCCAACGGTGAGCAGGCCACCGTGCATGGCTTTCGAAGCAGTTTCCGTATGTGGGCGGCTGAGACGACCAACTATCCGCGTGAAGTCGCCGAGCACGCCATCGCGCATCAGTTGCCCGATGCCGTTGAGCGCGCCTATCAGCGCGGTTCGCAGTTCGCGAAGCGGACCGCCTTGATGACGGAGTGGTCTTTGTATTGCGCCACAGCGCAAACAGATGCGGTGGTCAAGCCGATTCGCGGCGCGACGAATTGAGCTGAGTTGTTGATTTGCACGCTGATTTGATCCACCAATTGCATCGAATCTTGGTCCGGCGTTTGATCTTTGATGGCCGGTTGGTTGGCATAAACTGCGGATCAA
>Ga0209631_10000998_pt1 | contig 37718 bp, 24 predicted proteins | sample COG_08_FD_184752 | JGI IMG/M metagenome (GOLD analysis project Ga0209631, IMG submission 184752) | Pelagic Microbial community sample from North Sea - COGITO 998_met_08 (SPAdes) (version 2) | ecosystem: Environmental > Aquatic > Marine > Neritic zone/Coastal water | place: Helgoland, sampling... | reverse complement strand
CAATCTCTCTGAGCACTGTGATGTACTCAAAATACCCATAGCCAGAGCCTCCATATTTTTGAGGAACCAAAACTCCCATTAAACCCAATTCACCCGCTTTCTTGAACAAATCAATTGGGAACTCTTGAGACTCATCCCACTTCATCACATTTGGGCGAATTTCTTTCTCAGCAAAGTCTTTAACCATTTGCTGTATCATTTTTTGATTTTCGCTTTGACTAAATTCCATCAGCTTGTGTATTTGGTGATTGAAATAATATTTTCTGAATAACCTTTGAGTTTATCTACTCCGTTTAATTGTAACAGATTCACTAAGAAATGAAAACCTACAACTTCAGCTCCCCCAACCGAGATTAACTCGGCTGCTGCTGCCGCGGTACCACCAGTGGCAAGTAGGTCATCATGAATTATGATTCTTTGACCTTTTTCTACCGCATCGAGATGCATTTCAACTTCATCTGTCCCATATTCCAAACCGTAACGCACGGATATTGTTTTGTGAGGAAGTTTCCCTTTTTTTCTGATAGGAATAAAAGGTACTTTCATCTGTTTCGCAAGCAGAAAGCCAAAAAGAAATCCGCGACTTTCGATTCCCGCTATTCCATCAACTTGCCCTTCTGCAAGCAAGCTTTCTGAGTAGTCAATAATCTGCCCAACTAGTATTGGGTCTTTTAATAAAGGCGTGATATCTTTAAAGTTGATGCCTTCTTTAGGGAAATTAGGAATTTCTCTAATTCTTGTCTTTATGATTTCTTCCTTCATTGTGCGCAAATCTAAAAGATAAGAACTTGCAATGCTTCTTAGTCCGTTAAATAAGGTCTAATTTTCTTGTATAGCGAATCACTTAACTCAGGAAGGGCTTGTAAATCTTCAATTTTAAAACCTTTACGATCACTAGCATTAAGGATCAATTTGGTGGTAAAGTAATCTAGGTAAGGGTGTTTTAAAAAGGCCTTGAATTCATCATTGGACAGTGATAGTCTTCTCACACTGATTGGGTCGACACTTACTCTTTTCTTAATATTATCCTTAACCTCCTGAGGAATTGCGTACAGTTCATCAATCTGATCTAAAGAATGATATCCACCTAATGCTTTTTTATAATTGATGATAATACTCGCCCTTTTAGGACCAACTCCACTCCTTTCTTCCAGTTGTAAGGTTTCGGCTCCGTTTAACTCAAAGTTTTCCTCTATGATAAGTTCTTTGTCAAATGATACAGAGTAAGTCAGGTTTTGAGAAACACTTGAAGGTGATTGTGATTCTCTTTGAGAGATTGTATCCTTCAGAATTTTGTGAGCTTTATCAGCCAAGGGTCGATCTATAATGAATTGACTTTGCTCATTAAGCCAAGAGGAATCTAAAGTATAAACTGCATACAAGTCCTGTTTTGAAAGCCCACCTATCCTTTCAGAATAGTTTTCTAGGATATCGACTTGATAGTTTTGCAATCCTAATTGAAGCCAGTCACTGCGCTGGGCAGTGTCAATTCTAAAGGATTTTGGTGCTTCGGCGGTTTTTAGACTATCAAGAAATGATTGATATTCCTGAAGTCGCTCTTGCAGAAGAGCCTTTTGAGCTTTTATCTCTTTTGGGTCTTTAACTTCAGAAAGTATTGCTGTTAAGCTTAGTGAAAGAACAATGAGTAAAAGCAGCAAGCTTACTGCCCTCCGTTCCGAGGTGTTAAACTTGAAAAAGTTTCTCAAGTCTCGGAAGAAGCTCATGTTTACTTATATTTTTTGATTACCCCTGTTCTCACCTTTTCCATATACTCTCTTAAATCGGTTCTTATCTCAGGAGCTAATAGATACAGACCTAAAATATTTGGAAAGCACATTGCAAAAATCATTGCATCACCAAAATCAAAGACGCTTCCAATACTCATAGCAGAACCTACTATGATGAACAAGCAGAATGTGGTTTTATATACGTATTCTGCAGTTTTATTCTCACCGAAAAGGTATGTCCACGCTTTCAATCCATAATAAGACCAAGATATCATTGTACTCAATGCAAAGAGAATAACCGCTACTGATAACACCACCGGAAACCAAGGAATAACCGTTTCAAAAGCTGAACTGGTTAAGGCAATTCCTGCACTTGAAGATGCGTTCGGGTCGTAAACCCCTGTAATTATAATAACCAATGCAGTCATTGTACAAACAACTACTGTGTCAATAAATGGCTCAAGCAGTGCTACTACCCCTTCACTTACTGGTTCATTGGTTCTGGCTGCAGCATGTGCTATAGAAGCTGAGCCAATTCCGGCTTCATTTGAGAATGCGGCGCGCTTAAATCCTTGAATTAAAACACCAATGAGGCCCCCAAAAACTGCACTAGGAGCAAAAGCACCTCTCAAAATTGCACCTAAGGCACTTGGGATTTCTGAAAAATTCGCAGCGAGAATAACAAAAGCAGCTAGCATATAAACTCCAACCATAAAAGGCACCACCTTATCGGTCACCTTTGCGATACTCTTTATTCCACCAATGATTATAAAGGCCACTACAATTGCCATCAATAGACCGAACACCCATGAATTGTCATAAATAAAACTTGATTCTCCTCCAGTTACTTGTATGAATTGGGATGTTGCTTGGTTAATTTGCACCATGTTTCCACCTCCAAATGAGCCACCAACACAAGCAATCGCAAAAAGAATGGCTAGCACTTTACCAAGTTTGCCCATTCCTCTTTTTGCTAATCCTTTGCTGAGGTAATACATTGGACCTCCTGATACAGTGCCGTTTTCATTTTCGTTTCGGTATTTCACTCCGAGGGTACATTCAACAAACTTTGAACTCATACCTAGAAGTCCGGCAAGGATCATCCAAAAGGTTGCACCAGGACCTCCAATTGAAATAGCCATGGCCACTCCGGCTATATTCCCAACACCTACCGTTCCTGAAAGAGCTGCTGTTAATGCCTGAAAGTGGCTTACCTCTCCCGGGTGATTAGGGTCATCATATCGACCGCGCACAACATCAATCGCATGTTTGAATGCTGTGATATTTACGAAACGATTGAAGATGGTAAAGAAGATCGCCCCTACCAGAAGCCAGATAAGCACAAAAGGTATTTCCTTTCCTCCACCTATTGGGATTCCAAAAAATATTACCGCATTAATTGCTTCTGTAATGGGTGTAAAAGCTTTATCAATTATCGCATCGATTCCCTCCTCTTTAGAGCCCTGAGCAAAAAGACTCAAATTAGGAATTAACAATAAAACTGAAGTCCAACTTAGGGTTTTGAAGAATTTGCTCATGAAATTGATTTGCTAGAAGCTCAAATATAAAAATGATATAGTACTACGAGCCTATGAGGTGCTTATTAAGCTTTCTAATTTGATCAGCATTCCCAAGCACAAATAGTTTAGAGTTTGGAATGAACTCCAAATGATCAGGAGGATTAATGATATACTCTCCTTGTTCAGTCTTGTAACCTATAATTTTTGCGCCGATATCGAATTCCATATCAAGTTCTTTGAAGCTCTTGTACCTCATCTCAGGACTAATATTTTCAAAAAGAATCTCTTCTAGGTTGATATCAGCCTCTCCAGTAATGGATATTTTATCGAGAAATTCAATCACATCAGGTGTGACAACCAAAGAAGCCATGTGACTTCCTCCTACTTTATCAGGCATGATTACGTTATCGGCTCCTGCAATTCTCAGCTTTTTCTCAGAAGAATCTTCTGAAGCTCTGCTAATGATGGATAAGTTTCGGTTTAATTCTCTTGCTGTAAGCACTACAAATACATTATCGGCATCCTCGGGTAAAGTGGTGATTATTGCCTTAGCATTTTGTATTCCTGCCTTTATAATGGTTTCTTCAGAGGTGGCATTCCCATGAATGAATAAATGTTGAGAATCTAATCTAAGTTGCTCTATCAAAGATTCACTTGACTCAATGATTATAAACTGTTCTTCATGAGCCAAAAGTGTTCTAATCGCTTGCTTGCCATTTCTACCATACCCACACACGATTACATGATTTCTTAATTCTGCAATATCCTTGTTCACTCTGTAATCTTTAAAGTAGTTCTTGTATTTACCCGTTACTAAGTACCTCGTAATTGAAGTAACCGCATAGGCAAAAGTACCAAAACTAGTTACTATTAATAATGCTGTAAATGCTCTACCAGCCTCCGATAAAGGTCTTACTTCAGAGAAACCCACAGTTGACACCGTGATTGTAGTCATATAAAAGCCTTCCATAAAGGAATAACCTTCAACGAGCATGAAGCCCGCGGTACCAACAATGAATATCAACACCATCGTTGCTAGGGCATAATATATTTCCTTGAAGTACCTGAAATTAAACAGCATGACTTTCTAGACTATAAATCCCAAACTGTTTTTTTCTTCTTCTTGAAGAGATACCTGTGCTCAATAAAAAAAGCCATGATAAGGTAAACAATCAGCGAGGAGCCAAGGGTTATGAAAGAAAGATAAATGAAGTACAGCCTTACTGTAGAAGACTCAACTCCAATCTTGTTTCCAAGGTAATCACATACCCCAAAAGCCTTTTTTTCAAAATACCCCTTTATTCGTTCAATCATGCTTTAGAATAAGCTCGTTCCCAATGGCGCAATTTAAGCATTTTTTAGGTCTGCAATAGTGCTTGAATAGCCTCAGTGCCCCCTGAGACTCGAGCGCATTTTCTATGGTCATTCCCGCATCCTTATAAAGCTTTACAAATCGATTTGACTCGGCCTTACAACTCGTTAATAGACTCATTCCGTAATCAGTAAACTCAGTATTGGAAGTAGACTTCCCCACAATAAAAACAAAAGGGGCAATGGCATTTATTATAATATGATCTATTACACTTTTACTCAGTTGGGGTTGCATATCTATAGATGCCATGAAATTAACGATATCGTATTTTTCTGTTTTTAAGGAAAGAAGTTCACTGAGCTCTCCCAAAACACATAATAATCTCGATAACTGCTTTAGCCTAAGCAGCGGACTGTTCGATGGACGAACAGCCCCTTTTACCCAATATTTATCTGAAATTGGCGTGACTTTAAATTTGTTTGAAAGAAGCTGAAATTCAGCTCCTTCTTCAGGTGACAAATAGAAGCCAGCCAGACCTAATAACAAGGTCTCAATTTGCTTTGGCTTATCCTTAATGCGTTGTAGCATAAAAGGAGTTAATTTATCCGAAAGAGTCTCAAAACCAATGCTATTGGCCGAAAATCCGAAAGAACGAACGATAAGATAAAGCAGATGATAATCCAAATTCGGCTCTTTGGTATTATGAGATTTAGAATATGAACTTAGCTTTTCCAATAAGCGCTCTAAACCAAGTGACTCGAGCCATAAACTCTTTCGGTGTTGGTTGAGCTTTGGTAAATATGAACGACAAGCTAAAACGTCCATGCTATCCATCAGCTTTTGATACTCCAAGATGCATTCCCATTTAATGCTTGGATACAAATTCAAAGTACGGTGCCCGGTTAAATTTTTGCTTGGTTCTTTTTCACAGATTACATGAAGTATGATGTTGTCATACTGCGCATCATGATGATGATGATTATGATTAAACCAGTCTTTTTCTTTTAAATGAAGTTCAACATTACCAACCCAAATGTTATTGTCAATTCGCAACTTTGCATGGGAAAAGTCGGGCCAGAATATATATTTAAAGTACCGGGACTTAGAACCTCAACTAGGAGCTTATCGGTTGTATAAAGAGGTTTGGTAAAGAGTTTTCTTTGCCAAATAAATTGCAGTAAATCTTCTTTCATTTGAGGTCTTGATCAGACCCCTAAATTATCGAGTTCAGTTCGCATTTCTTCGCGAAGTTGGAATGCTTTCATGCCAGCCTGCTCAGCAAAGTCGCTACCCGAGCTTGCAAAAATGATTCCTCGTGAAGAATTCACCAAGAGCCCTCCATCTTTGTTGTGTGCATGAAGTAAAACTGTTTTCAAATCTCCTCCTTGAGCTCCTACACCGGGAACGAGAAAGAAGTTATTGGGACTCAATTCCCTTAACTTTTTGAAAGCTTCCGTTTTTGTTGCACCTAAAACAAACATGATATTCTCACCCCATGCCATGCTCTTTTCGACCACTTCTTCGTAGAGAAGTTTTGAGTTTTTCGACTCAATAGTTTGGAAGTCGAAAGCGCCTTTATTGGAAGTATGTGCTAGGATTATAGCCCATTTGTCTTTATAGGCTAAAAAAGGATCGATACTGTCTTTTCCCATATATGGTGAAAGAGTAACAGCATCAAAATTCATTGTTTCGAAAAATGCCTTTGCATATTGATCACCTGTGTTTCCTATATCCCCTCTTTTAGCATCTGCTATTGTGAAATGATTGCTAGAAATATATTCAGCCGTCATTTGCATTTGCTCCCAACCAATAGGACCAAGCGACTCATAAAAGGCAGTGTTTAACTTATACGATACAGCATATTCAGCGGTAGCATCAATGATCTCTTTGTTAAAGCTGAATAAGGGATACTTTTCAGTGAGCAGTTGCTTTGGAATCTTATTGATATCAGAATCAAGACCAACGCATAAAACACTTCGTTTCGACTTGATTTCTTCTACGAGTTTTTGCCGATTCATGATTCCGATCCTTCTTTAAGCTTCTCAGCATTTTCTGCTAGTTTAAGCTCTTCAATAAGTTTATCAATGTCTCCGTTGACGATAGCGTCTAGGTTATAAAGCGTTAAGTTGATGCGGTGATCTGTAACCCTTCCTTGAGGATAATTATAGGTGCGAATCTTAGCTGAACGGTCACCAGTTGAAACCATGGTTTTACGTTTTCCAGAAATTTCGTCCAAGTGTTTTTGGAGTTCCATTTCATAAATTCTAGAGCGTAAAACTTTTAAGGCCTTTTCGAAGTTTTTGATCTGAGATTTTTGATCTTGGCACTGTGTTACTATTCCTGTCGGCAAGTGCGTGAGTCGAACCGCGGAGTAGGTTGTATTAACACTTTGACCACCTGGACCTGAAGAACAATAAGTATCCTTCTTAATGTCGTTCATATTCAATTCGATATCGAACTCTTCGGCTTCTGGCAGTATTGCCACCGTGGCTGCAGAGGTATGAACTCTACCTTGGGTTTCTGTTTGAGGCACACGTTGCACTCGATGCACACCCGATTCATACTTAAGCTCACCGTAAACATCAGCCCCACTCACATTGAAGATGATTTCTTTAAAACCACCTGCGGTACCTTGTTGGCTGTCGACTAATTCAATTTTCCATCCTCTCGATTCACAGTATCGTGTATACATACGATACAAGTCTCCTGCAAAAATACTCGCCTCATCTCCTCCTGTCCCTGCTCTGATTTCAACCACAGCATTTTTAGCATCTTCAGGATCCTTTGGAATTAGGAGTATTTTGATTTCTTCTGCAAGCTCAGCTTCTCTTGCCTCTAATTCATTGAGTTCGGCTTTGGCCATCTCAACGAACTCCTTGTCGGTTTCAGAGCTGAGAATCTCCTTTGAACTTTCAATATTGGAAATAATATTTTCGTACTCTAGGCCCGCATTGATTAGGGGCTCTAGGTCTTTATATTCCTTATTTAGTTTTACATACCGCGACATATCACTAATGATCTCTGGATCAGTGATAAACTTCGAAACTTCTTCAAAGCGATCGCGAATTGCTCCTAACCTATTGATTATATCCATTAGTAAACGAATTCTCCGTGTTCAGACTTCACGGTTAATTTGGGTTCTTTACTTGCCTCAACTCTTCCAACAATTTTGGCATCAACTCCAAAGGATTTTGAAATATCAATAAGCTCTTGAGCGTATTCTTGAGATTCACAATAGAATTCAAGTCGGTGTCCCATGTTAAACACCTTGTACATCTCTTTCCAATCTGTGCCAGATTCTTCTTGAATCATTTTAAATAGCGGAGGAGTTTCGAATAGATCGTCTTTGATGATGTGATTTTCCTTGGTGAAGTGAAGCACTTTTGTTTGTGCACCACCACTACAATGAATGATTCCACTGATTTTTGATCGATCCGTTTCCTTAAGAATTTTAGCTACGATAGGCGCATAGGTTCTTGTAGGTGAAAGAACAAGTTGACCCACTTCTAAACCCGTTTCATCATTTGTTTCTCTAAGGTCTTTTGATCCTGAATAGACAAATTCGTCAGGAATGGCATCGTCATAAGATTCTGGATATTTTCTAGCATATTTCTTTGCCAAAACATCATGTCTTGCAGAAGTAAGCCCATTGCTACCCATACCTCCATTATAAGAAGTCTCATAGTTTGATTGTCCAAAGGAGGCAAGACCTACAATAAGATTTCCTGGTTTGATATCTATTTCAATAATCTCTTGCTTCGGTACTCTTGCAAAAGCCGTATAGCCAACATCGATTGTCCGCACGATGTCTCCAACGTCTGCAGTTTCCCCTCCGGCCATATACACCCCAACTCCCATGGAGCGAAGCTTTTCTGAAAGTTCTTCTGCACCATTAATAATTGCAGAGATAACATCACCGTCAATTTTGTTCTTGTTCCTTCCTATTGTAGAAGAAACAACAATATTATCTGTGATTCCGATGCAGATAAGGTCATCGATGTTCATGATCATGGCGTCTTGAACTATACCTTTCCATATAGAAGCATCACCAGTTTCCTTGTAGTACAAGTATGCTAGAGAAGTTTTTGTCCCTGCGGTATCCGCATGCATAACATTACACATGTTTGGATCAGCTCCTGCTATATCTGGCAATACTTTACAAAAAGCATTTGGGAATACTCCTTTATCAATATTCTTTATTGCCTTGTGAACATCTGTTTTATCAGCGGAAACTCCTCTTGATTGATATCTTTCCATTTCATCAAACAAAAAGGCATCCCATGTCGGGATGCCAATTTCATATATATATTTTGTGCGCTAGTTATTCTCTGGCTGCTCAGGACTCGTAGTTTTAGGTACGTAATCATCCCGAAGTACCTGGAACACTGTTCTCCTATTTTTTTGGTGAGCAATTTCTTGTGCTTCTTTACCACTGAGCCCATTGATGTATGTTTCATCATAAAGCTGCCCTGTTTTTGCATCGATATACGGCTTTTGCTCACCGTATCCTTGAGGTACCATTCTATCTCCAGCAATTCCTTTTGAAATCAAATACTGAACACAAGTTTCAGCACGTTGCTGAGATAATTTTTCGTTATACTTATCACTACCTCTGGAGTCAGTATGAGCCGCAAGCTCAATAACAATTGTTGGATTATCAACAAGGGTTTGATAAAGGAAATCCAGTGAATCTTTTGAATCCACTTGATCGTTAACCTGTAGTTCGTATTTATCAAGATCATACAGTACTTGTGGGAATCTGATCTCACCACAATTTGAACATTGAAGTTCAAAGTCATGAACGAATGCAGTAGACTTCTCATACCCTACAGTAGTTTCCTGACCTTTTCCATTCAAGTAGCCTCTTTCAGTGAATATTGCCTTATCACAATCTGGAGGAGTCTTTTTTACATCACTATATTTCCCAACGATGATGGTATAGGAAGTATTCTCATTAATAAAGCGTTCTTCATTTTCTTTCTCATCAAACTTGTAGAAACCTAGTTCATCTGTTGTTGTTTCAGCACTAGAACCATCAGTACCAACTATCTTAACCTTTGCACCTTTCACAGGCTCCTTACAATCCACATCTTTGATCGTTCCTTGAAGTGCAAAAATGATTGGCGGCATTTTAAAGGAATAAATATCGAATGATCCTTTTCCTCCTGAACGGTCACTCGCAAAGAAACCTCTGTCTTTAGGTCCTTCAAAGATTACAGAAATATCATGAGAAGCTGAATTAATTGGTGGACGAAGGTTTTCTACTTCGCTAAATTTACCTGGGCCTTTAGGCTGTGCGCCAAATAAGTCATAACCACCCATACCAGGATGACCATTAGAAGCAAAATAAAGCATTCCATTATCTCTAATGAATGGATAAAGCTCATCACCAGAAGTATTCACTCCGCTTACAGTCATTGGCTCAGACCAAGTACCTTCTTTATTATCATAAGTGGCATAGAAAATATCTTTTCCACCTTCTCCACCAAGCATATCTGAAACGAAATACATAGTCTTTCCATCTTTAGAAAGTGTAGGATGACCAATATTGATTGTGTCGTTTACAATTGCAAGTTTTGCTGGTTCATTCCACTCTTTACCTCTTTTGGTGGTTGTATACAATTGGCAATTAAGCACCTGATTCTTTTCAACAGCACATCTTGTGAAGTACATTGTAGTTGCTCTTGAATCAAGGAAAGGTCTTCCTTCATTACCCCCAGTATTAATCTCAGAAGGAAGTCCAGCTGGGCGACTCCATTTTCCTTTTCTATCAACTGTTGACTCGTATATATCTGTAAAGCTTTGACCCTTATTCGGGTCAATATCACTTCCACTAGAACCTGGACGACTAGACGAGAAAACTAATTTCTTGAATCTCTTACCTGAAAACGCCGGTGCAAAATCGTGAAACTTACTGTTCAGTTGAACAACCCCTTCTACTTCATATCCTGAAGGCTTGGCTTTCCACTTTTTGGCTAATTCACAGTTATTAATCCCTTCTTGTGCTCTGTTGTCACCGGGAGCAACCTGTTGGTATTCTTTGTATTCTTCTAAAGCCTCTTCATACTTACCTTGCATCATCAAGGTGTTGGCAAATTTAAGGTGAAGTTCTTTGTCGGGATATTGAGCTTTAACAGCTTTCTCGTACCAAACCTCGGCTTGTTCATAATCCAATAGGTTTCCGTAACTCTCGGCAATTTGATAAATGATTCGAATCTTCTCATCACGCTTACTCTCTTTTGCGAAGGCCTTTTTGTAAAGGTCAACTGCATTAAAATAGCGTTCCATTTTGTAGGCCTCATCGGCTTCTTTAGTCAAACTGTGCTGGGCCTGGATAGATCCAAAACAGATTACGAAAACAAACGCAAGGAAAACTCTAAATCCTCTCATAAAATCACTTATTAAACTTCACGTATAGCTAGTAGCAAGCTGAGCAAATAAACGAAATATTTTGCTCAATTCAAAGATACACTAAGTGTGCCAAATATAAGAGTGCCTACTTAGTGAAAAGCATTTCGCGATATTTAGGCAGTGGCCACAGCTCATCTGAGACGATAAACTCGAGTTTATCTACTTCATATCTAATGACATCAAAGTAAGGAAGTACTTTTTCACAATAAGCATCTGCTTGATCCTCAACACTTTCAATCGTGTTCGCTTTTTTTCTCTCTTCTATCATCTGATGAACCGATTTTTTAATCGTATCCACTCGCTGAGCAATTTCTTCGATCGCATCTTTGAGTGAATCAGAATTTTTAGAAAGTTTTAAATCGACTAAGCCTTTATAGTTTGTAAGCAAGTCTCTTTGATATTTCAAAGCTGCTGGAACAATCTGATTGATTGCTAAATCTGCCATTACTCGTGATTCAATTTGAAGTTTCAGCTTGTATTTCTCAACTTCAATTTCATAACGAGCTTCCATCTCGTCGTCTCTCAATATTCCATGCTTTAGAAACAGTTCCTTAGACTCATCGCGTAGGTATACTCGCAAAGCTTCTGGTGTTGTTCTCAAGTTCGACAAACCACGTTTTTTCGCTTCTTTTACCCAATCTTCACTATATCCATTCCCTTCGAAACGAACAGCTTTTGACTCAACGATATACCTTTTTAGAACTGAGAATATAGCATCGTCTTTTTTATTCCCTTTTTTAATTAACGCATCGACATCTTTCTTAAATTGAGTCAACTGCTCAGCCATCATCGTATTAAGCATAATCATAGGTTGAGCACAGTTTGCCGTTGACCCTACCGCTCTTAGCTCAAACTTATTACCTGTAAATGCAAATGGTGATGTTCTATTCCTGTCTGTGTTATCACGCATGATTTCAGGAATCCTACCAACTTTCAGCTTTAGATCTGTTTTAGTTTCAGGAGACAGTTTTTCGGCAGAAACAGACTTCTCTATATCATCTAAAATGCTCGTTAACTGAGAACCGATAAACGCTGAGATAATTGCTGGTGGAGCTTCATTTGCCCCTAATCGATGGTCATTTCCTGCACCTGAAATAGCAGCGCGAATTAAATCAGCATGTTCATGCAAGGCTTTAATCGTATTCACAAAGTAAGTAAGGAAACGAAGATTCGTTTTTGGAGTATTTCCTGGACTTAGCAAGTTTTTACCTGTATCCGTGGAAAGAGACCAGTTGTTATGCTTTCCTGATCCATTCATCCCAGCGAATGGCTTTTCGTGCAGCAATAAATGAAAATGATGCTTGCGAGCCACTTCCTCCATAACATCCATCAACAAAAGGTTGTGATCGTTTGCCAAGTTAATTTCTTCAAACATTGGAGCACACTCAAACTGGTTTGGAGCAACTTCATTATGACGTGTCGTTACTGGTATCCCTAATTTCAATGACTCAACCTCGAATTCTTTCATAAAACGAAGCGCTCTTTCAGGAATAGAGCCGAAATAATGGTCATCCAATTGCTGACCCTTACTGGCAGATTGTCCAAAAAGTGTCCTTCCTGTAAGTGTCAAATCTGGCCTTGCTTTGTAAAAAGCAGTATCCACTAGGAAATATTCCTGCTCCCAGCCTAAAGTTGCATAAACCCTATTGATGTTTTTATCAAAATATTTAGCAACACTAGTAGCAGCTTTGTCAAGAGCAGTAATCGACTTTAAAAGAGGAGCTTTAAAATCTAAGGCATGTCCAGTATACGAAACAAAAACCGTTGGAATACAGAGTGTATTCTCATAAATAAACGCTGGTGAAGTAGGATCCCAAGCAGTATAGCCTCGTGCCTCGAATGTATTTCGCAGTCCTCCACTTGGAAAGCTAGAAGCATCTGGTTCTTGTTGAACAAGTTGATTTCCCTCAAAACGCTCTATTGCTCTTCCATCTCCAATAGGCGATAAAAAAGAGTCATGTTTTTCTGCAGTTCTTCCAGTTAAAGGTTGAAACCAGTGTGTATAATGGGTAGCTCCTTTGCTCATTGCCCAAGACTTCATACTCGTGGCAACTTGATCAGAAATCTTTCTATCAATGCTAATTCCCTTATCTCTGGCTTCAATTACTTTCTCAAATGCTTCTTCAGAAAGAAATTCTTTCATTGAAACATCATTAAAAACGTTTGTTCCAAAAACTTCAGATAAATGAAAAGACCCTAAACTATCTAAAGGTTTTCTTGCCTGAACTTCTTTTAAAGCTTGAAATCTAATTGTTGACATTGCTGCAGATTTTAATTTTACGCATCAAAAATCGAAAATTAAGGGGGGCTATCGCTCAAAAAGTTAAAATATTTTATCAACACCCCCTATTTTTAGGGGGTGTCAACTCTAATTTTCACTTTTCTGGGTCTTTAAGGTCTTTTTTGACATCCTTGACGCTTTCTTCGATATCTTGTTGAATATCATTTGCAGCATCCTTAAATTGACGAATACCACGACCCATTCCTCGAGCAATTTCAGGAATCCTCTTTGAACCAAAGAGTAGTAATACCACTAATAAAATGAAGAAGATTTCTCCGCCTCCTAGATTTAGAAAAAGGAGCGTCATCATATTTTAAGCTTCAGATGCAGCTTCTTGAGCTTCTTTAAGTTTGTTCTTACCGAAGTCTAAAAGCACTGGTGTTGCCACACAAAGTGATGAGTAAGTTCCTACGATTACCCCTATCATCAAGGCAAATACAAAACCTCTAATTACCTCACCACCAAAGATGAAGATCATAAGAAGTACGAAGAATGTACTAATGGAGGTATTGATTGTTCTACTTAAAGTACTGTTCAAGGCGTCATTTACAACTTGATCATACTTTCTGTGACGGAATACCCCAAGGTACTCTCTGATTCTGTCAAACACAACCACCGTATCATTTATCGAATAACCTACCACCGTTAGTATGGCGGCAATAAATGCCTGATCAATTTCAAGTGAAAATGGCAAGACACCATAGAATAATGAGAAGACAGAAAGTACAACTAACACATCATGGAACATGGCGATAAGTGCACCAACGCCAAACTGCCAAGTTCTAAATCGCAGTAGGATATAAAGGAAAATAATGATCAGAGAGAATAATACAGCCCAAACTGCTGACTGCTTAATATCATCGGCTATCGTCGCCTCCACTTTCTGGGAGCTCATGACTTCATAAGTCACTCCAGCTGCAGCTAATCCTTCAGCAAGTTTTGATTCTACTAATTCTTCAACCTCCGGACCTTTTCTTTCGATCAGGTACTTAGTTGTTATCTTAACTTGATTTGAAGTTCCAAATACCTTTACTTCTGGACGAAGTTTTAAACCGTCATCTGAAACAAAACTAGCTCCTAGTTTATTTGCAAGATTTTCAACGTCTGCTTCCTTGTCAAGGCGAACAATGTAAGAGCGACCACCCGTGAAGTCAACCCCGTAGTTCAATCCTCTCATTGCGAAAGACACCAGACCTCCTAGAATAATTATCCCTGATATTAGATAGTACAATCTTCTTCTAGGAATGAAAGAAATAGAAAGGTTTTTGAAAGCACCTTCAGTCAATTTTGTAGAAAAAGAAACTTTTTGCTTTCTCTTCAATTGCCATTCAAAAATCAACCTTGTGATGAATATCGCAGAGAATAAAGAAGTTAGAATACCAATGATTAACGTAGTTGCAAAACCTTTAATTGGTCCAGTTCCAAATACCCCTAGAATGATACCCGTAAGAAGGGTAGTAATGTTCGCATCAAGAATCGAACTTCTTGCATTCTTGTAACCATCTGAGATAGCAAGCTTAAGCCCCTTACCGGCACTTAATTCTTCTCGAATTCTTTCGTAAATAAGTACGTTGGCATCAACCGACATACCAATTGTAAGCACGATACCCGCAATACCTGGAAGCGTTAAGGTTGCTCCAAGTGCGGTTAACACACCAAACACAAAGAAGATATTCGCGAACAGCGCGATATCAGCGACGATTCCTGCTCTATTGTAATAGAAGATCATGTAAAGCAAGATGATCATCAAAGCCACTGCAAATGAACGGAGACCGCTATCAATTGAGTCTTGACCTAGAGAAGGACCTACAACAGCCTCTTCAATAATATTTGCAGGAGCAGGAAGCTTACCTGCTTTAAGTACGTTAGCTAAATCTGCTGCTTCTTCTGGATTGAAGCGACCAGAGATTGAAGACCTTCCTCCACGAATTTCTGACTGAACTGTTGGTGCAGAGTAGACGAAATCATCCAAAACTATCGCTACACTCTTTCCAATATTAGCAGCTGTTAAATCTGCCCATCCTTTAGCTCCGTTAGAGTTCATGATAAGAACTACCTCTGGATTTCCCATTGGATCATTTTCTACTGTTGCATTTGTTACAACATCACCTTCAAGTGGAGCTTCGCTGTTTCTGTTATTTACTCTAATTGCATACAATTGAAGAACTTCTTCTTCCTCATCAATGCTTTGAGCGCCCCATTTAAACTCAACTTTAGAAATGGTAGGATTAGCCGCTCTGATTCTTTTTGCTTCCTTAGAATTAAGAAGCTTATTGATTTCCTCGATGTCCTTTGCATTCGCATATCCAACAACAGGTCCTTGAGCAGCATAATACTGTCCAGAATTGGGATCCTGCTGCAAAGCAGGTCTCAAAAGACTGAAAAGTGGATTTTCTCTTGCGAACTCGGCATAGCTCTGAACCTCAGATGAATCTTGTAATTCAGAAGCGCTATCACCTTCAAGCTCTGCTAATAAGTATGTAGGCTCTTGGGTCGTATCTACTGCAGAACTGTCTGTAGACTCTTCATCTTCAGTGTCATCAGCAAAAAGTTCAGCTTCTGCTTCAGCAGCAGATTCAGAACCTGGAATATTTTGGATTGAAGTAGAATCCGATTTTGTAGTATCAATCTCTTCACCTTTTAAGGCAGTATTCAGTTGATCAAGAATTGTGAATGCTTCTGAGTTTTCATAAGTTTCCCAAAACTCTAATCTTGCCGTTCCTTGAAGGATTTTTCTTACTCTTTTCGCATCTCTTACACCTGGAAGTTCTACGATGATTCGTTCTGAAGTAGTAAGTCTCTGAATCTTTGGTTGAACAACTCCTAGGTTATCAATACGTTTTCTGAGAACTTGCTCTGTTCTTTTTACTGCATCCTCGGCCTCTACTCTTATGATTGATAAGATTTCTGCATTTTCTGCATCACGAGGGAATTTCTCTTTGTTCTCACGGTTGTGAAAAACTGAAGCCAACTTAAAGTCAGGGTCGATATCTTCAATTGCATTTCCGAATAATGTCACAAAATCATCCGTTGCATTGATTTGATCAGCTTTTGCTTTTTCAATTGCCTTTTGGAATGTAGGATTTGGACTTTTTGAAGAAAGCGCAACGATTAAATCAGGAACCGAAACTTCCATTGTTACGTGCATCCCACCTTGAAGGTCAAGACCAAGATTGATCTCCTTCTTTTTTGCCTGCTTATAAGTAGTTCCTAGTAATGGAACAACTTCTTCATTTCCACTTGCTGCTAAGAAATCAGATTCATAAGCTTGAAAAAGTGAATCTTTCATGTCCAATGAAAGTTCTCCTAATTCATTTGCTACTGAATCAACTTTGGCTTCTGCGTTAGCTTTTGCTCTTTGCTCAACTCCTCCAGTAAAGAATGAGAAAGACATTTCGTAGAGGCATGCCAAAACCAAAAGAATGGTAAAAATCCAAATTGCACCTTTATTCTGCATAGACGTTTATTATAAGTATGCTTGTTTATGAAGCCTGCAAATATATGAATTGGTGTATTGCAATTGGCTTACTTGAGAATTGAGTATAAAATACTGATTATAAGATATTTATTAAAAGGAAAAGAAATGGCATTGCACCATTTCCCTCCACAATTCTTCTTATAAGTTCATGTTATCGAGCACAGCAAGAACTCCTTTAACGGCTTGAGCAGACTCTGTAAGTAGTGCCTTTTCATCTTCGTTTAGGTCAAGTTCAATGATTCTCTCGATTCCATTTTTTCCCAAGATTACAGGTACTCCTAGGTAAATGTTTTCCATTCCGTACTCTCCATTTAGGTAAGCACATACTGGGAAAACTCTTCTTTGATCTTTCACGATAGCTTCAACCATTTGAGCTGCCGCAGCACCCGGTGCGTACCAAGCTGAAGTCCCAAGTAGTTTAACAATTTCTCCACCACCTGATTTAGTGCGATCTACAATTGCGGTTAGCTTTTCTTCGTCGATCAATTCCGTAACAGGAATTCCTCCAACAGTGGTATATCTTGGAAGTGGCACCATAGTATCACCATGGCCACCCATTAATACAGCCTGAATGTCTTTAGGAGAGACATTAAGTTCCATTGCTAAGAAAGAACGGTATCTGGCAGTATCAAGAATACCAGCCATTCCGAAGACTTTCGATGATGGACTATTTGCAGCAAGGTAAGCGCAGTAAGTCATTACATCAAGTGGATTTGAAACGATAATAATCACTGCATCCGGAGAATGTTTGATTACGTTTTCTGTTACTGACTTTACGATTTTCGCATTGGTAGCAATTAAGTCATCACGGCTCATTCCAGGTTTACGTGGCAAGCCTGAAGTAATAACCACAACTTCGGAACCTGCTGTTTTAGCGTAATCGTTGGTAGAACCTACAGTTCTTGTATCGTACATGTTGATAGGAGAGGTCTCCCATATATCAAGTGCTTTTCCTTCTGCTACTCCTTCTTTGATATCAAGCAAGATTACTTCGTTCGCTACTTCGTTGTGCGCTAATACATTTGCACAAGTCGCTCCCACATTTCCTGCTCCTACTACTGTGACTTTCATTTATTTACTGAATTAAATTTCTATTTCTTTTTGGGGCGACAAATGTATCATTTAAGCTTTAAAGTTCTTCGATTTTACCTTCTTCATTTAAAAGGAAATCTGTGCCTTTCAAAGAATTTTGATAATTTTAGAAGAATTAGAGGCAACCTTTTAATATTTCGAACGTCTTGAAGCTGTATCGATGGCATTAAATGAATCCATATCACTGGAAGAAATAGTGAATGGCTGTAAAAAAGGGAAGGAAGTACACCAAAGGTTACTTTTTGAACAGTACTACAGCATTTTTATGTCAATATGTCTTCGATACACGCATAGCGAACATGAAGCAAAAGACCTTATTCACGAAGGTTTCATCAAGATTTACGGTCGGATTGGTGAATATTCAGGAGAAGGCTCTTTTGAAGGTTGGATGAAAAGGATCATAGTTAATAATGCCATTGATTATTGCCGAAAGAAATCCGCTTCAAAAGAAATGCATGTTTATGACCCTGTGCAATTTGAGAATCAGTCTGAAGAAAAGGAGGATTCTGACTTTGTGCAGGAAATCGACCAAAAAGAAATATTACACGCCGTTCAAGGTTTGTCTGAATCTTACAGAGCTGTGTTCAACCTGTATGTTATGGAAGAATATAGTCACAAAGAGATTGCTGACAAATTAGGAATTAGCGTGGGTGCATCTAAATCGAATCTCGCAAAAGCAAAGCGAAATTTGAGGAAGGCACTTCAAAGCTTAATTGATAAAAGATATGTCTGTTAAACGATTCGATCCTTTCGAGCAAAACATTAAAGATGCTCTTAACCAGGTCCAAACTCCAGTTGACGAAGGAGTATGGGAAGGTGTTAAAGCAGAACTTTCAAGCACTGGTGGTTCATCCAAATGGGGATGGAAACTTGCTGGTATTGCAGGTGTGAGTTCTGCTATTATAGTGAGTTTAAGTGTATTCTTTAGTGATAAAGATGCTCCAGTTAAAGAACAAACTCCTGCGGCAATTAGCCGACAAGAGGAAAAACTGAACCCAGTTGAAACAGAAATGGGCCAAGAAAATGCAAGTTTTGCTTCCGAAACAGCGGCGTCGGCTATCACGGAAAGCGAAGGCATCACTGGGAAAAAGAAAGCTAAGTCTATCAGTGAAGCAGCAGCTAGCAAACCAACAACTAATGCAATTGCTGAAAAAGCTGTTGCTGAAGAATCAGCTTCTACAAATCCTGGAGATAAGGTAGAAAATGCTTCTCTCGCTGTACTGGCCCAAGAGCCGAGCTCTCCTGTTGGGAGTTCGATGTTCGCGATTTCTGAAACTTTGGTGTGTCAAGGAAAAGCCTTAGAATGCAGAACCTTAAATGGCAAGTCAGCAGTATGGGATATGGGAGATGGAAACCGTTTGGAAGGGTACCGAATTATGTATCACTATTTGCGTGCTGGGGAATTCAAAGTTCAGGCATACCAAAGAGACGAGAACGATGTTCTAAGCCCTATAGGCGAAGCAGTTTCGATCAGTGTTCATTCGAAGCCTGAATCAGGATTCGAGGTTTATGAAGCTCATGAAATGGGTAAACCTGAAACTGAATTTAGAGCTCATGTTGAAACAGGAAGTCATTTTTGGAGACTTGGCAACGGTAAAACAGCTCAAGGTGAACTTGCAAGTCACAAGTACCGCAATAAAGGATACTATCAAGTTAAGCACATTGTTCACAGCTCTGAAGGTTGTGCTGACAGCAGTGTAAAGCATGTTAGAATTAGCACTGCTTACAATCTTGACGCTCAAACGGTGTTTAATCCAAGCAGTTCGACATGGATGCCTGAAGGCCTAAAAGCTGAAGGGTCGAAGTTTGAATTAAGAGTGATTGATTTGAATGGTGGCATTGCATTTACCAGCACTAATTCTTCAACAGAATGGAACGGATCAAACCCAACTGGAAAAGTCGCAAGAGAAGGTGATATTTTTTATTGGTTAGCTGTTATTCATGATGCTTCAGGTGAAACTGTCGAATATGGCGGTAACATTTTAATAATCTCGAGGTAATCGTGACTCACATTTTGTTATTTTTGAGGGAATTAGCTCAAAAATAGTAGTGAAAAAAGTCAATTATAGTTTCTTGATTTTTCTACTTTGCTCCATTCTTGGAGCAGGGGGAGCTTATTCACAAACCTTACTTTACGGGGAAGGCTTTTCAAACAGTCCTCCTAATATGTTCCTGAACACCTCAGGTGTTGGAACTAATTCAGGAAATAATTTATGGGTGGTAAACAGCTCCTTCACTGGGAATGCAAGCTATCCGAACACTACTGCACAGACCAATACAGTAGCTGGTACCATTGCTAATCCAGGCGGCAATTACCTTCACATTCACGACAGCTCTGCTGTTGTAAACAATGCAAATTTCACCGCAAGTACCTCTTCTGATCGCTTCGCAATAACAGATGCTATATGCACCATAGGTTATACAGGGGTGAGCTTTTCTTTTTTCTGGCTAGCTCAAGGAACTGCCAATAATCACGGTGAAGTATATTATAGAACCAATGGAGGAGCATGGACCCAACTAGGTGGGGCATTTAATAATCAAACCAACTGGAGGTATCAAACATTTACTAATGCTGCATTTAATAATGTAAACTCTTTAGAATTTGGCTTTCGTTGGGTGAACAATGGATCTGGAACCAACACTTTGCCATTTTCAATCGACGACATATTGGTAAGTGGAACCTTAAATGTGACACCTACTATCACCATCACCTCTGTTCCTGCTTCTGTTTGTCAGGGACTTAATTTAACCTTTGGCTACACTATTTCTCCAGCTCTTTGTGCAGGAGATTACAGTATTTCTTTATTAAATGCCGGTGGAGGAACCACTTTAAGCTGGCAAGTAAATAACCTCACACAAACTACGGGTAGCTTTACGCTTAACATACCTACCACAGTGCCTGCAGGAACTTGTTACCGAATTCGCATGGCCAGAGTCTCTGGCAGTAATCCACCCAAACCTCCGTTTTTTACTGGAACATCCAGTGGCTGTATCCCTATAATCGCTTGTCCGAACACGATTACAACACTTCAACCAGCTGTAACTATTGGCAGCACGCCTGGAGCTGGAGATAGTGTTTGTGTGGGAAGCGTAATCGACATACCCTTCTGGTCTACAGGAACATTCAATAACGGGAATATCTACACCGCGTGGCTTTCGGATTCTGCTGGAAACTTTGGAAATCCAGCCTCACAAATTTTAGGTTCAAGACCTGATAGAAGCACATATGATCCTGCAGTTGTTCCAAGTCCGGGTTCTGTAAGCGGTTTAGTCCCAAGTACTCCTCCAGGATGCAACTACTATATTCGAATTGTTTCGAGCAACCCCAATTCTGTGGGAACCACCTGGGGTCCTTTTTGCATTAAGAATTGTGATATCGAATCAAATATCAGACAGGATGTTGCATTCTGCATTAGCACCTTGAAAGGTGATACTCAACTAGTGAATATCGACATTAATGTTCCTCCAAGAAATGTAAGCTACGGGGCCAATAACAGTTTTGAACTGGAGGTGCTTGACATGATGACCTTTGCATCACTTTACAAAGGACCTGCGCTTGGTTCTGTAGTTGCGACAATAAGTACTGGAATGACCATGATTATCCCAGATCTTAATGCTTTGAGGGCTCTAGGGCTTGATGCTGGCTCGTATTATTTACGTGTAGTTTCAACCAATCCGGCTTTAAACGGTACAGTAATTCGACTTACTATTGGGGCTCCCTATGTGGACTCACCGCTCACAATTGTTGCTACTGATACGGTAATGTGCCAAGGAGGAGCTGTCTTTTTTAATGTTAATCGCTTCAGGCCCCCACAGTTTAATAATAAGAGTGAATACCAATGGTTCCTTGGAATCAATGGCGCCGTCCCTACTCCATTTCCAGCACCAGCTCCATCTCCTCAGTTTAGTTTAGGAGTACGATTCAATTCTACTGGATTCTTTACGGTTTCAGTTCAGGAGACCAATTTTGGTTGTATTGGACCTATGGCTCCAGATGTGACGGTAGCTGTTACCACAGTACCAATAGTTTCATTGGGTGCCTCCACTCAATCTGTTTGCCGCGGAGATACAATCACCTATCGAGTTCCTTTCTTGCCCAGCACACGTTATGATTGGAACATGACAGGAGGTACCATTACTGACACTTCCAACAATGAAATCAAAATAGTGATTAATGGAACTACACCTGCAAGGCTTAAATTAACTGCTACTAATTTCTGCGGTAATGCAGCAGACTCTGTGCGAATTATACCTTACGATTATCCTGTTATCGATTTAGGGCCAGACATAAACCTGTGTGCTGGAGAAGACACCCTTCTTGATATGAATAACACAACTGCGAGCTTTTGGTTATGGCCAGGAGCGAGTCAAATTAATGCATTGCAACCGATTCCGAACTCCCCTCGTGCTAATCTAATTGGTCTTCCTGACACCACTGAGATCATTGCATATGCTGGATTTAGGCTTCCTGGAAACCCTTCTCCTGGAGGAGCTAATCAGTGTATAAGCTTCGATACAATCATGGTAAATGTGGCACCCTTACCGATAGCTAATGCAGGGCCCGATACTTTCGTTTGTAATTTTGCAGGAGTCCAGCTGAATGGTGGAGAAGGTATCTTCAATGAGTACACCTGGTTAAATTCTGAAGGCACACTGAATGACACAAACATTCGCAGACCATTTGCGAATCCAGCTGGAGAAATTACCTATGCATTGCGCGTTGTGGAACCAATAAGTGGATGTGTTGATACAGATAGCATCACTATAAAGGTGAGCAGTCTAATCCAGGAAGACCCTAAGCTTTACAAAATTTGTGATGGTGAACAAATTGAACTTTTCGTTACCGACCCAAGTGTCGACTTTGAATGGACCACAGGTGAAACAACAAACTCAATTATTGTTGATGAGGGTGGCACCTATGGGGTGAAGGTCTCCGATACTATTGGTTGTGAAATTATCAATGAACACATTCTGGATGTTACTCTTCCCTTGTTTCCTAACACAAAGTACGATTCTACCATATTCTGTATAGGAGAAATAGATACCCTGTTTGCTAACCCTGAAGCAAGGAGGTTTTACTGGAGTACTGGTCAAAGTTCTCCTTCCATCGAAGTAAACGCTGATGGTAATTATCTGGTGCAGCTGTGGGACATGAATGGATGTTGGTCTGTAGATACTTTCCCAGTTTTTGTAAGAAATGATTGTAAGTTAATATTCTATGTGCCTAACACCTTCTCACCAAACAAGGATGGTTTAAATGAAACCATAGGTCCTATTACTTACAATATTGACGAATACGATTTCGTGATATACGATCGTTGGGGAAATCTGATGCATGAGACCAGCACTTTTGAGAGGTGGGATGGCAAATCTCCAAACGGCTTAGAAGCTCCTATTGGCGTGTATGCCTGGAAAATTCTCTATACAGATTTAGAGAACCAGCCACAAGTTGAGGTGGGAACCATCAATTTGATTAGATAAAAAAACCCCACTGTTTCCAGCGAGGTTCATCATGGTTGAATAAGATTTTACTTAGATATCGATATTCGCATATACTGCGTTCTTCTCGATGAATTCTCTACGTGGTGGAACATCATCTCCCATCAACATAGAAAAGGTTCTATCAGCCTCAGCTGCGCTTTCAATGGCAATTTGACGCAGCGTTCTAAACTCAGGATTCATTGTTGTTTCCCAAAGCTGTTCGGCGTTCATCTCACCAAGACCCTTATATCGCTGCACCTTCACATTTGCATCACTTGAGCCTTTGAATTCTTTGATCTTACTGTCGCGTTCAGCATCATTCCAACAGTAACTCTGTTGATTTCCCTTTTTAACTAGGTATAATGGTGGTGTTGCGATGTAGATATATCCGTTCTCAATAAGCTCACGCATGTATCTAAAGAAGAAGGTTAGAATTAATGTCTCGATGTGACTTCCATCCACATCGGCATCACACATGATGATGATTTTGTGATATCGAAGTGACTCCGTGTTCAATGCTTTCTGATCATCTTCAGTACCCACCTTTACCCCTAGGGCAGTATAGATATTCTTAATCTCTTCGTTTTCGAAGATTTTATGCTGCATTGCCTTCTCAACGTTCAAGATCTTACCACGAAGTGGCATAATTGCTTGAAACGCCCGATCACGACCTTGTTTTGCTGTTCCACCGGCAGAATCTCCCTCCACAAGGTACAACTCACAAATAGCGGGGTCCTTTTCAGCACAGTCGGCAAGTTTCCCAGGTAAACCCGAGCCCGTTAATACACTTTTACGTTGGACTAATTCTCTTGCCTTACGAGCTGCATGTCGAGCTTGAGCTGCAAGAATTACTTTTTGAACTATGGTTCTTGCATCCTTAGGGTGTTCTTCAAGGTAATTTTGAAGCATCTCACTTACTCCTTGAGAAACACTTGCTGTAACCTCTCTGTTTCCAAGTTTAGTTTTCGTTTGACCCTCGAATTGAGGTTCAGCTACCTTTACAGAAATTACTGCCGTTAGCCCTTCCCTAAAGTCGTCTCCTGAGATCTCAAACTTTAGCTTAGACAACATTCCAGATTCATCGGCGTACTTTTTAAGTGTTCGCGTTAAACCCTGACGAAACCCAGATAGGTGTGTTCCACCTTCATGAGTATTGATATTATTCACATAACTATGGATATTCTCAGCAAAAGAGTTGTTGTAAACCATAGAAACCTCAACAGGGATTCCGTTCTTTTCCCCATCCATATAGATAACATCCTCGATTATTTTCTCACGAGTATTATCTAAAAAGAGAACAAATTCTTTAAGCCCACCTTCAGAATGAAAAGTATCACTCAGGAAATTCCCCTCTTCGTCTTTATGGCGTTCGTCAACGATCGATAAGTTGATCCCTTTGTTTAGAAAAGCAAGCTCTCTTAGCCTTGATGATAAAGTCTCGAAGTTATATTCAGTAACCTCAAAAATACTTGAATCAGGCCTGAAGGTAACTATGGTTCCTGTGATGTCGGTAGTCCCGAGTTCTTTCACATCAGCCATTGGCTTACCTCTTTGATACTCTTGCTCGTATACTTTGCCTTTTCTGTGTACTTCAGCCCTAAGGTGGTCTGACAATGCATTTACACAGGAAACCCCAACCCCGTGAAGTCCACCGGAAACTTTGTAGGAGTCTTTATCAAATTTTCCACCCGCGTGAAGTACTGTCATTACAACTTCAAGGGCCGATTTCTTTTCTTTCTCATGAAGATCTACAGGAATACCTCTTCCATTATCTTCAACTTTAATGGAGTTATCTTTGAGGATAGTGACTTTGATTGTATCACAATGACCAGCTAGCGCCTCATCAATAGAGTTATCGACTACTTCATAAACTAGGTGGTGAAGACCTTTAACTCCAACATCACCAATATACATGGCAGGCCGCTTTCTAACAGCTTCTAAACCCTCGAGAACCTGTATGCTCTGTGCTGAATAATCCTGCTTGTTTTGCTCTTTGTTTTCTTCGCTCATTTATCCTGATAATTAGATCCTGAAATAGGATATATCAAATATATCCTTTAAGACTGCTGCAAATTTCTGAAACCCCTATAAATACTAAGGGTTTATAAACATTTAATTAACATTTATCGGCTTAAAAAGGAGAAGGTTAAGCCACCTAAGACAGTAATGCCTTGCATTGGGTAATTATTCCAAATATTATACTTTGAATTTGCCACATTGTAGACATTCAAAAAAGCTGAAATTCTCTTATTATATCGATATTCAGCTCCCAAGTTCAAATCCAAAAGCAGGGGTAATTTTTTTCCGTATTCTCCATACCCCAGGTCTTCTCCCTCGGAAGCAAATGGAGTGAAGGCTGTTCTCTTACCAATGACAAACAAATCGGCCTTAAATACAAGCTTGTCCTTCATGTCATAAACTCCTGTAGCAGTAAGCTTATAATCAGGCATATGCCAAGGAGCACTTAAGTTCTTTGTGTTGTAAGCAAAATAATCTCCTCTCAGAAACAAACTCAATCTGCCTATATCCTCTAAACTGAACTCAGCAGCTACATTTAAGACTGCGACTGTATCATAAACAACCAAAAATTGATTTGCGATGCTTTGACTTGCGATTACATTAGAATAATCATTCACAAAAAATGGCATATTCCTGACCCATTTCTGCTCTGCCATAAGGTTGAAGGACGATCGCTTGCTAAATTGCCCTCTAAGTCCTCCATATAGCCTTAGACTAGTATTGGTGTTAAGTGTGTTCGGACTACTAATAATCCAAGGGTTCATTTGCCTCACTCCTTCTAAGCCAAAGCGCTCCATTCCACCTCCAACTCCTAAGTAAGGAATTAGCAAGTTTCTTAGCATATTATATCTCGCATAGATATCTGGATAAAAATTGAAACGGGAAACCGAATCACTTTCGGCCATTACCTTCAATCCTGCTTTTATCTGCCAGTCAGGGGTTGAGCGCTGAACATAAGGATTTAAGTAGGAGATTACATTAACGGATTGCCAACTAGCTACCAAGTTGTTACTTAGCAGTTCAGGAACATAGTCATTGTAGTCAACACCAAAATTTAGGCGTACGAAGTCTTTTTCCAAATACCTGTCCAATGAAGCGTCGAGCTTAAAATTATCTTCATAGGAGTCGTAAAACTCTTCTACATGGCGGTATTTAAGACGAAAATCGAAATTGATCTTATTGCTGTCTTTTATAAATGAGGCAAACCTCATGTTTGCACCATAGGAGATGAATCTTTGAAAGATATCATCTCGCTGTAAGTCGTTTTGGAAGGTATTGTCCAATACAGTATCAGGACTGAAACCATAGCGATGTAGGTTGTGCTGATCGTAAAACACGCTACCACTCAAAATCTTATTGTAGAGGTATCGCTTTCCATGCAACTCCACTTCATTTCGGTTAAATCCGCTATATCCTGCGTTGTTGACCCCACCGTTTGAGGCATGGTGATGATAGTTCAAACCGAAGTTTGACTTCTTAGATCTAAGATTATTGACAAGAAGATCCCCGTAGGTGGTCGCATATAAACCAACCCCAAACCTTGCATGTGCGTTGTACAATTTCTCTAGAGGCTCTCCTTTAAGTTTGGCTGCTTTTAAAGGTTTCGGTTGAAACTGTGTCGACAGAGACTTCGATAAAACATCATACTTCAAAGGCTCCCTCTTGACATTTAGGGTATCAAATATCTTCGGACTGCTCTTGAGCTTATAAGCTTCGGGTATCGTCGGCTCAAAATCTTTTACAATTAATACGCTGCCAGCCTGCAAAGTATCTGGATCCTGGGCAAAAACAGCCAGGCTCGACAGTTGAAGTGCTAGAAGTATGCAAATTTTAATATTCCTCATCTTCCTCTTCTACTTCAAACAACTCATCAAAATTGTTGAATTGTTCTGGGTTCATTTCTATTTCCAATTCTGATTCCTCAGGCTCTTCGGAGGCTTTTTCAAGCTCTTCAATTTTTGCAATATTGTCTTTCGCCAGTGTGATTATTTCTTGGTCTCCATCGTAGTTGTCAACGATACTTTGAAGAGTTGCTTTTGCTTGAAACAAATCTCCTGCACCTAAATAAATGTCAGATAAAAGGATAAGGCCTTTTGCTGTCCAATAAGCATAATTCGGAACTTGATTTACCAATTCAAAAACCACGGCCTCGGCTGCTTTGATGCTATCCTTTTTGAAGAGAATTTCAGCTGTATAATATTTCGACTCAGCACTCTCGGAACTTCTTGTGGTATCGCTCACAATCATAAAGCTCGTGAAGGCATTATCTAAGTCGTCTAGCATATAATAGGACTTACCTAGAATATAGTGTGCATTTGCATAGAGCTGCTCGTCAATTTTTTGAAAGTTTAAAACCTTCTGAGCGTATGTGGCCGCATTATTATAATCTTCTAGGAAGAAGAAGCAACGCATTTGCCCAATTTGAGCCACTCGATTGTTTTGGTTGCTTGAACTGGCTTTTTCTAGGAAGATATAATTCGACAAAGCTGCTTGAAAATCCTTTGCTTGATAGTTCAGCTCTGAAGCCTTCATTAGTGACTTCTCAGTGAAGCGATTCTTAGGTTTCGAAATAACTTTTGTGTACTCTTCAAGGGCCTTTTCCTTATTGCCTCCTGTGAAATAACACTCTGCCAAATAGAACCTAGCGTTTAACTCGAAATTCGCTGGACTGAATCGCGCCAGGTATTTTTCTAAATCGGGTCTGGCCGCTTCGCAATTTGATGATAAATATTTCAGCTCAGCACTTTCGAAAACCGCAGAATCAAGCGCTGCTTCTGAAAAGTCTACAAAATCGAGCTTCTCAACATAGGCAGTATATTTATCAATATTTCCATTCTCGATATAGATGTTTTTAATCCCTAATAAAGCCTCTTTGGAATCTTCGTAGGTAGGATAATCATTTACGATTCTCTTGAAACCTGCAAGCGCCTCATCGTTTTGGCCATTATTGTAGTTGATGAGTGCTTTGTTAAGTAAACAGCGCTTCATGTAATCACTGTTAGGCATTGTTTCAATTACCGAAGCAAAATAGCTCATCGCCTTTTTGTCGTCGTTTTTTAGGAGATATGATCTACCTAGTTCGTAAAATGAGGCATCCACTAAGTTTGACTCCTTGTAATTGGCGACAAGTTTTTCTAGGGTTTTAATCTTTTCATCAGGCTTTTTAGATAATCCATGTGAAATCGCCAATTGAAAAAGACCATAGTCCTGATCTAATGCATCAATCTCAACACCATTTTTATAGTATTGACTGGCGTCTTCATAGGCTTTATTCACAAAGAAACAATCACCTGTTCGGAGGTAGGCATCTGCTAAGCGATTTGAATCTGTTTCATCTTTGTAATAGACAAACTTCCTAAACCACTTTTGAGCATTCTCATAATCTTTAAGCTTGAAATAGGCATAGCCCAAATTATAGTTTGCCTCGTTAAACTCATCTTGAAGTATGGCGGTTGGCTGATAGAAAAACTCTTTGTAGCTCTCAATTGCCTCATCAAAAAGGTTTGTTCTGTAAAAGGCTTCTGCTTTCCAAAAATAAGTCTTGGCAACCAGTTCCTTATCCACTGTATACTTCAATGAGCGATCGTAGTAGTTTACAGCCGTTGAATGAAGATCATTTTGAAATAGCTCTGTGGCCTTGTTGTAACAAATCAATTGGTAGGCTCTTTTCAATTGATCATTTAAGGGGCCCATGTTTTCAATTGATCTTAATGCTTGATCATAATTCTTTGAAGACAAATAAACTTTGGTGATGTACTCATATGCCTGTTCAACTCGGGGAGAATTTGGATAAGCTCTAATATATTTCCTAAAAGCTTTTACCGCATTGTTATATGGATCGAAGGAAGCATCATAAGTTAGTTTCGCATAATTGAAAAGAGCATCTTCAGCCAATTCAGGATAAAACTTCATCTCAGATGCCGACAGGAATGCGTTTTTAGCGTAGGTCTTCTCATCCACTCTTAAATAAGCATCAGCCATTTGGTATAGACTTAATTGAGCAATTGAATCATTAGGAGAAGACAGTTTCGAGAATATTCGAATCGCGTCATAATAAACACCGGTTTTGTAATATGAATCAGCTAATTGAAATTCACCCAAGGCATCTAAACGAGAGGGTGGCGCTTTCGCTTTATTCAAATAGATAATGGCTTGTTCAAAATCCTTTGAACCATAAAAAGCATCACCTATTAGTCTAGCAATCTCAGATCGACGTTTGATTTTTGTAGAATCGAGCAAAGGCTTTGCATAAGCCAATAATTTATCATAGCGGCCTTGCTTATATAGAATTTGAGAAATATAATAAGGAGCAATTTTCTTGAATTTAGGATGAGTTTTTACTTTCTCCAAATTGTCGAGTGCAGTTTGGAGGTTCCCTCGCTGATATTCAATATGAGCAAAATAGTAAGTTGCCAATGGCGCGTATGAGCTCGTTCCATCTTTTACTTGATAGAATTTCTTGCTTGCCTCATCGTAACGCTTAAGGTTAAATAAAGCATATCCATGCTTAAAGAAGAACTCATCGCGTTGTTCGTCTGATAAATCAAATTTGTCGACCTTATCGAACCATGCGATTACTTTTCTCCAATTCTTTTTTCGGTAGTTATAGATTCCCAGTTGGAAATAAGCCTCTTTAACCTTGGGGCTTTCTGGGTGAAGGCGAATAAACTCTCTTAATAGAAAGTCAGCATCACGATTAAATAACTCCATCCCGCAAAGGGCTGCATAATACCTCGCGTTAATTAGCACCTCGGTATTCAGTCCATCGTGAGTTTCGATGATTTTTTCAAAGTGGCGCTGTGCAGCTCCATACTTTTCTTTATCAAAGTAATCTAATGCTCTTTGATAATTACTAATTTCTGTTCTATGGATTTCAGTTCGCTGGGAATAACCATCTTGGCTAATAGCGGTAAATAGCAGGAAGAATATAATGAGTCGGCGCATCCACTGAAATGTGAGGCTAAAATTACTCAGCGAAAGGCCCTAGATAGTTTAAGACATACATAGTTTTCAACGCGTTCGTGTTAAAAGCAACAGTCTGAAATCCCCATAAATAAAGACGTTCAGAACGTATCTTCGTCAGAGCCTTTCACAGGAATTAATAACTTTGGCAAAAGCAGGAGATGGCGGAAGAATACCTAATCGATTTACAGGGAGTTGATATATTTCAACAAGAGAGCCTCGTGCTGTCTGATGTTGAACTCAAGATTAAAAAAGGTGAGTTCGTATTTCTTATTGGAGCAACCGGCTCTGGTAAAAGTTCTTTGTTGAAAACGCTTTATGGTGAGCTTAAGTTAAAAAAAGGCACTGCAAGAGTCGCCGACTTCGACTTGAGAAAGCTGAAAACCAAAAAAATTCCATACCTAAGAAGAAAGCTCGGCATCGTTTTCCAAGACTTTCAACTTTTAACTGACCGCAGCATTTTGGAAAACTTGTTGTTCGTTATGAAAGCAACGGGTTGGAAAGACAAAACAAAGATCAAAGAACGCATTGATGAAGTTCTCGAAAGTGTTGAGCTACCGACCAAGGGTTTTAAAATGCCACATCAGCTTTCAGGAGGTGAGCAGCAAAGAGCTGCGATCGCTAGGGCGCTGATTAATCATCCGAGCATCATTTTAGCTGATGAACCTACTGGGAATCTGGACCCCGAAACTTCATCTAGAATTTTGAACTTGCTCCGTAAGATCAGTGAATCAGGAACAACGGTGATTATGGCAACTCACGATTATGATCACATGCAAAAGTTCGATGCCCGCATATTACAGTGTGAAGGCGGGAAATTGAAAGATAGTCTAAGTGTGAGTGAGGCTAGCTAATGTTAAGTATAGCAATTCCTGTATATAATTTCGAAGTAGTTGACTTGTGCAGCAGCCTTGATCGACAGGCCAGGCAACTTGGTATTGATTTCGAAATCCTTTGTTATGATGACCTGTCGCAACCCGAATTCCGAAACATCAACCGACGTTTGGATCAAATAGAAAGCCTCGACTACAAAGAGCTTAAAGAAAACTTAGGTCGCTCCAAGATTCGAAATCTACTTGCAAAGGATGCCAAATACGATCAGATACTTTTTATGGATTGCGACTCAGAAGTCGAATCTGAGGATTATTTGAGCACTTATATCAACTTGCTTGACAAAGAAAAGGTAATCTATGGTGGGCGCTCCTATAAGCCAGAGGCTGACCAAGTCAGCCATATTCTAAGATGGAAATATGGCGTAATGAGGGAAGTAAGATCAGCAGAGGAAAGATCAAAAAATCCTTACAGATCCTTCATGACAAATAATTTCATCGTTGACAAAGAGAGCCTTGCCGAGTGTCCATTTAACGAAGACCTCGATGGTTATGGTCATGAAGACACCCTATTTGCACTTGATTTGAAACAATCAGGAATTAGGATTCGTCATGTTGATAATGCACTTTGTCATATTGGTCTTGAAGACGCAGAAGAATACTTGAGAAAAACTAAGCAAGGAGTTAAAAACCTTTCTGAGATAATTAAAATGGGGAAGCTTGGAGCCAACAACAAACTCTATGGCACTTATTTAAAGCTCAAGAAATATAGTTTGCTCGGGCTATGCATGGCGTATATTCGAAGGAATGAGTCCAAAATGATTGAAAACCTAAAGTCACCTACGCCTAATTTACGGAACTTTGACCTCTTAAAGATTTTCTATTTAAGCCAGTATTTGTAGTGTACAAATTAGCGAAAAGTTTAGCCTTCAAAATCTTACCTTCTAAATTGATCATGAGCCAAGAGCTCAGACTTAGAAGACTATTAGCTATGGCCTACCGAGGTGAAAAGCATGAATGTTCTGTATGCGAATCAAAGCTCAACTCGTTCCCAAAGGTTCAAACAGGTCAGATATGTCCGGTTTGTGGAAGCCTTGAAAGAACTCGGCTTTTAACCAAACTTTTGAGCCTTGACTTTTCTGAAGATAAATTAAGAGTACTTCACTTTAGTCCACACCAAAGCCTATCAAAAAAGCTAGGTACCTTTTACCAACACTACTCCAGTTCTGATTTCCAAAATCCAAAAATGGATTATCAGTTCGACATTCAGAAAATCAATATTGAATCAGAATCGCATGACTTGATCATCTGTTTTCATGTACTTGAACATATCCCAGATGACAGAAAGGCAATTTCGGAGTTATATAGGGTTCTGGCAAAAAATGGAACTGCTCTTATTCAAGTACCATTTAAAGAGGGTAAAACTATTGAAGACCCAAGCATATCAGATCCTAAAAAGCGTTTAGAACTCTTCGGACAAGAAGATCATGTGAGGTATTATTCCCTTGACGGGTTAACCCAGAGGTTGAATGAATCAGGCTTTCAGTGTGAAATTGTCCAGACCTTAGATCTATTAAATGAACAGCAGGCTCAAAGACTGGGAATTAACAAAGATCAGATTATCGTAAAGGCTGTTAAGAACTGAGGCTAGCATACAAGCTTTCTAGCTTTCTCTCGTCGCTCTGCCAATTATGTTTAAGCCTTGCATCCAAGGCACTGCTCCTGAGTCGTTCATAATGTGACTCATTTTTCAGGAGGTGATTTAATGACGATGTGATCGCCACCTCATTCACATTATCAATTAACGAAGCAACTTCGAATTCTTCATTAAATCGTCGGTATTCAGGGTAATTCATTGCTAATTGAGGAACTCCAGCATGCAGATAATCGAAAAAGCGATTAGCTAAAGAGTATTGGTTGCTCATTCCCTGATTTGTAAAGAGCGTGATTCCGATGTAAGCATTGATTGTGTAATGCTTTAACTCAGCGGGCTCCAAATAACCTGTGAAATTGACCTTTTCCTTTAGCCCGAGTGTTTGAACAAGTGCCTTTAGCTCCTCGTACACATCTCCATTTCCGCAAATGACCAATTGGCAATCGATGAAGGGCATACTTTTTATGAGGCTATGAAGGCCCCTGCCGTGATTGACCGCACCTTGATAAAGAATGTATTTCTCTTTCTTTTCTTTCTTTCTGCTTGTATCTAATGAAGTGACATTTCGAATAACGCCGAAGTTCTTGCCATATTCCTTTTTAAAAAGATCTGCATAAGACTTAGAAACCGTGTAACACAAGTCTGTTTTGGGCACAGAAACCGCTTCAACCTTCTTCCATACCCTTCGAATCATTGGTCTAGAAACAACCTCTTCCATCTCTGAAAAATATTCGTGAGCATCATAAACAAGTCTCGTTTTATGAAAGCGCTTTTTGAGCACTCCAGGAAGAATAGTATCTAAATCGCAAGAGCAAACCACATCTGTTTTCTGTCTCAGTAAATAAAAGAACAAACGAATGTTGTATTCAAGATAGAACAGCTTCCCTTTTTCGAAAAAACACTTCAGCCGAGTTTGTTTGTAGTCTTTGTTCAGAATAGGATTTGAATCCGACTTTTCTCTACCTACTAGTTCAACATCATGGCCGAATGAATGGAGAGAGGAACAAATTCGAGCCATCCTTTGGTCGAAGTTTAGATCGGTAGTTACAGTGCAAATTATTTTCACGAATCAAGCGACTTATACCAATCTATCGTTAGGCTTTTGATAAAACGATCTTGGTCGTACAAAGAAGGAGGATCATATGGTGGGAAATAAGTGGCGCGAAAGAAGCGTTTTTTCTTTTCGCTTGTCCAAGATTTCTGAATTTTTTTAAGGGATTCAATTTCATTCCGTTGATGAAATCCAGAACTTCTTTCTTCAAAATCTGACTGATCATTCAAGGAATAGTTATCCATAAATAAGTCGGGGAAAGAAGCTTCAATTAGACGTTTTGATTCTTCCAGCGTTATATCATAGAGCTCTTTAACGAAGGTATTATTTGGGATTTGGAATCTTCTTTCGAAAAGAATCGGTCCAGAATCAATGCCTGCCTCCATGATATGTAAGGTCGTACCAAATTCTGCCACACCATCAATCAAGGCAAAAGAGAATTGGTTGCATCCTCTATATTCAGGAAGAGGAGCCATGTGAAGGTTAAGTGCTAGTTTTTTTGCCTTACTTATCTGCGATGGCGTCAGTATCTTGTTGTATTGCACTGAGACAATATAATCTACCTCATCAGAGATTTGGCTAATATCGGAGAAGACCGGGACTTGATTGGTCTCAGCAATTTCTATAATCTTTTCTGAATTAGAAAGTTTGTTTAATCCATTTGGGATTACCCCGATCAGTTTGATGCCATAGGATGCTTGAAATTCAAGCAAATTCGTCAGGCAAAATTCACCAATTTCTTTTCCTCCTAGAAAAACAACAGATTTCAATAGACCAATCTTGTTATGAACTTAGTTAGCAGCTTAGCGGATGATAAGCTTATCAGAATAATCAACAAATTCTCCTTTAACCTTTATCACATAAATTCCGGCACCTAAACTTGGGAAATCAAAAGGTAGGTTGTTCATTCCCTTCTGTACAGAAACTGTTTGGTTTAAAATAGCTTGGCCAATGTTGTTAGTAATTGTCAATTTTAATTCATCAGCTAGACCCATATTCACATCGAGACTAAAGACTCCATTACTTGGATTTGGTCTCAAGAGAATTTGAGCACAAGGCTCGACGTTTACAAGGAAGGTGTCTTTGGACGAGCATAAGCCTCCTTCTTGAACCCTAAGAGAAATCCTATTCTCACCCATACTTAAGTTTTGTGCGGGTATAGCGAATACATTAGTACCAGGCAGACCGTTCCAAATTACATCCGTGAAACTTGAGTCGATGCTTAATACAATCTGGTTTGCTGCACAAATCGTTGTGTCGTAATTTAATCCAAGTTCAGGATTCTCGTTTATCACTAATGAAGCACTAATTGTATCGGAGCAAGTTCCATCGGAGTATACGTATTGGAAAGTATATGAACCAGTATCCAATGTGGAGGTGTTCAAAATCGAATCTTGACTGAGCCCTTCTCCTATATAAACACCTCCAAACGGAGAAACCATATTCAAGCTTATGAGTCCATCATCCTCGCAGTAATCCTTGGTAGTGGCAGACAATGGCACTGGTGCATTTACTCTTAAGGTCGCACTCGCGGTATCAGATCCACAGAAGTTTGAACTCACATAAGACACAAGTACATTTGGCACCCTAGTAATTGAAGGATTAAACTGAGCTCCAGTGACACCGACACCCAAATAAACTCCACCAGCTGGAGTTCCACCTGAAAGACTTATTACGGTATCGTTCGAACAAAGACTCTGAGTATTTAGGCTCAGACCAGAGGATGGATCCGGATTGACGAAACTCTGATATTCAGAAGAATCGGTGCAGCCTTGTTGATTTGTAAACAGGTACTTCACACTAGTAACACCTACCCCATTTATCAGCGGATCAAATAAACTGTCAGAGAATACAGCGGCTCCCTTATAGATTCCTCCTGATGGTGCACCACCTGAAAGATTCACAACACCAGAGCTTAAACAAATAGTATCAGGAATTACCAGACTCACTAATGGTAGCGTGTCAATCAGTAATGTTTGACTCGATGAATCAACACAAGAATTTAAATCGGTAAATATGTATTTGATACTTGGGTTGAGCACTGAAGCACTATCGGCATTGAAAATATTTCCATTTCGAACTCCATCTCCACTATAAATTCCACCTGCTGGGCTAGCAAGGCTTAAAGCAATATCACCAGATCCAATACATTGATTGCTTAAAGCTGGGAATACAACCACTGGAAGTGTATCAACATTCACGCTGCTGAAGGCTGAATCAGTACAGGAATTTGCGTCAGTAAAAGTATAAGTAATGGCAAAATTCCCTAATCCTAAACTTGGGTCGAAGTTTGACCCTGATACTCCCTGTCCAGAATATGTTCCACCGACAGGAGCTCCTTGGTTAAGTATGATACTGGGGTTTCCAAAACATTGACTTAAGATTGGACCAAAAGAAAGATTTGGTACAGTGTCGATACTGAAGTTTACACTCGCTGAATCAGTACAGCCATTAACATTAGTGAATGTATAAGTTATAGAGTCGGTCCCTGAACCTGGCACGAGTCCGGCAATTAGGGAGTCACTTGATATTCGCAACCCTGAATATGTTCCTCCGATTGGTGAGCCATTAGATAATTGGAAAGCGGGTGTATTAGCACAAATGTCAGCTTGGCTGCTTAGTTGCACATTCGGAAGCGAATCAACAAGAATTGTTTGAATCACGCTGTCGGCGCAACCATTCAAATTTGTGAATCGATATTGAATAGTGTCTATACCTGCACCAGCAATACTTGGGTCAAACAATCCATTGACGATGGCAGCTCCAGAATACACCCCACCAAGTGGTGAGCCCGTAGATATACTTATTGGGCTTGTTCCAAAGCAAATGTTAGAAAGTGCACCGAATGTAACAGTCGGGATAGTATCTACTCCAATGTTTTGGAAAGCAGAATCGGCGCACGAATTGGCATCTGAGAACACATATTTAAGATTAAAAGTGCCAATTCCAGAAATCACAGGATCGAATGTAGCTCCTAGAACTCCTGTTCCGGAATACACACCACCAGCCGGAGTTCCTTGACTTAAGCTAATCGTATTGGAATTCCCACAGATATTATTCAAGCTAGAGAATTGTACGATTGGAACCGTATCTACAGTAATTGTTTGGGTCGCACTATCCGTACAAGAATTTACATCTGTAAATAGATAGGTTAATGTATAAGTACCTGACGTCGCGGTGCTTGGGTTGAAGTTTGAACCACTTACCCCAGTACCAGAATATGTTCCTCCAAGTGGACTTCCTTGGCTTAGCGTAATGTTATTTGAATTTTCACAAAGATTGCTCAGTGCACTGAAGCTTACCGTTGGTTGAGCATTGATGGTCACACTAGTGAAGGCAGTATCTGTACAGCCATTACCATCCACGAAAGTGTAGCCCATTTGAGTCGTTCCTGCACCAGCCGTGGTTGGATTAAAGCTTGTTCCAGTGACTCCCGTTCCAAAGTATGTTCCGCCTGAAGGTGAACCTTGACTTAAAGATATTGTATCACTTCCAGCACATAAGGCTGAAATTGCGCCTAAGTTTACTATTGGAAGGCTATCAACTGTTATTGTTTGAGTCGCATCATCATTACATCCGTTTCCATCAGTGTAACTATAGGTTAAGGTGAACGTACCTACGCTACTTACTGCTGGATCAAATTGTCCACCACTCACACCTGTCCCAGAATAAGTTCCTCCAACTGGACTACCTTGAGTTAAGGTGACTGCCGCAGCATCTGCGCATAGATTTGAAATAGATGAGAAGCTAACGCTTGGTAAACTATCGACTACTTGATTTTGCGTTGCACTATCGGTGCAAGTATTTGCATCTGTATAGGTGTAGGTAATTGTGAATGATCCAACTCCTGCAGTTCCAGGATTGAAGGTAGTTCCTCCCGTCACTCCTGTTCCCGAATAT
>Ga0209631_10000994_pt1 | contig 37766 bp, 19 predicted proteins | sample COG_08_FD_184752 | JGI IMG/M metagenome (GOLD analysis project Ga0209631, IMG submission 184752) | Pelagic Microbial community sample from North Sea - COGITO 998_met_08 (SPAdes) (version 2) | ecosystem: Environmental > Aquatic > Marine > Neritic zone/Coastal water | place: Helgoland, sampling... | reverse complement strand
GATGATGATGATGATCACCAGATGACCGCCGCGCCGTGCCTGGCTCGCCTGAGCTTTCAACGGGTTCGAAGGTACCGCGGCACCGTCGCCTCATCGACCAGGTCCGCGGTTCGTCTCGTCGCCGTGGTATCGTGCACCGCGGTGGCCTCCGCATCCTCGACTCCTCCGGTTGGGACGACGCGCCTCGACGCCAAGGGAGGAGGAAATCGTGGGCGAGGACAGAGTTGGAAAGTTGGCACCTCCGCAGGTTTGAATAGACAGGATCTCAGACTTGTTAGCCACTCCGCACGCCTTCAGCAGAGTAAGAAGATGCCGTTCGAGATTCCGGATGACGACGGATGGGACGACGATGCGTTGTTGGCGGCGGATGTGACGACGGGCAACAACCGAGGCAGCGCTGCGCCCGCGTCGGTCGGCACGCCGTCGAAGCGGGCCGATCTCACAAAAATGGTTGGCACCCATCGCCCCAGCGTGGATATGCGCGACGCGACCGGCGCGGGGGTATCGCGAAGCGTGAACGGCGGCTACAACAACGGCACGACAACGGGGGATGAGGTGCCCGCCGCGCTCGCCGACGAACTGCGCAAGACCCTGTCCAAGTACTACGGCCACGCGGACTTCAGGCCCGGGCAGCTCGAGGTGGTCGCCGCGACAGTCCAGGGCAGGGACTCGTGCGTGTACTGGTCCACCGGCTCGGGGAAGTCGCTGTGTTACCAGCTCCCCGCGTTACACACGGGGAAGACCGCGTTGGTCGTGTCGCCGCTCATATCGCTCATGAACGATCAGGTGACGCACATGAACAACACCGCGGGCGCGGTCGAAGGGGACCTCGCAGCGTTCCTGGGCTCGTCGCAGACGGACAAGTCCGTGGAGGAGCGAGCGCTCCGCGGCGACTTCAGGGTGGTGTACGTGACCCCCGAGAAGCTGGTCGGGGATATCGAGGGTGCCGACGGGGGCGCGGGGGCGTCCTACTTCGTGTCGAGGCTCAGGGACATGGTGAGTGCCGGCAAGCTGGGTCTGGTCGCGGTCGACGAGGCGCACTGCCTTTCGCAGTGGGGCCACGACTTTCGCAAGTCGTACCGAGGCCTGACGCTGATCCGGACACAGCTGTCGCCCAACGGGGAGGTTCCCGTCATGGCGCTCACCGCGACCGCCGTGGAGAAGGTGCGCGACGACATCAAGGACGTGCTGGCGCTCAGGCAGCCGCACGTCGCCAGGAACAGCTGCGACAGGACCAACCTTCGCATCCGCGTCGGCAAGAAGCGGGGCGGAGCCGCGGACCACCTGCACATGTTCGAGAGGTGTCGCGACGCGAAAGGGTCCGTGGTGGTGTACACCGTCACCAAGCGGGACGCGGAGGATATCGCCGCCGTGCTCAGGAACAAGTTCGAGACCCAGAAAATCGCCGCGGGCGTCGAGGTTTACCACGCCGGCCTGCCCATGTCGCAGAGGGACGCGACGCACAAGGGTTTCCTGACCGGTTCCGTCAAGGTGGTCGTCGCTACCGTGGCGTTCGGCATGGGTATCGACAAGCCGGACATCAGGCTGGTCATGCACTACGGCTCCCCGAAGACGATGGAGGAGTACTACCAGCAGGTTGGCCGCGCCGGTCGAGACGGTCTACCCTCCGACGTGGAGATGATCTACGGCGACGGGGACTTCTCGAGGTACAGCGACGAGTTCTACGTGGGTAAGCTGGACGCCGCGACGAGGAAGACCCAGAAGGAGAGCACCGACGCCCTCGAACGATTCTCGAGGTCGCGAGAGGTGTGCAGGCGCGCGAGTATCCTGGCCCATTTCGGCGAGAGCCCGCCGATGACCTGGTCAGTATGCCCGGATAACGAGAACACGCGCAGGGGACGGGTGTGCGGGACGTGCGATAACTGCCGTCGCGTCGTTGAGGGGGTTAAAAACGGCGGGGGCAGCGCTCTTCGGCGGGATATGAGCGCCGAGGCTGCGCCGGTTCTCCTCGCGCTTCTCCTCGCGTTCGGGGGCGGAAGCACCTCGATGACCAACCTGGCGGCGCTCGCCACGGACGGTAAGGCCCCGACCTGGATGGCGCCGGAGAGGGCCGAGGGTGCGCTCAAGCATATCCGGTTCGCGCGGAGTTTCCTGCCCAGGGAGTCCAGGGGTAAGGATACGGCGAAGGACATGGTGCAGCAACTCGCGGCTGAGGGACTCGTCGCCAAGGGAACTGGGAAGACTTCGTACTCCACGTACGAGACCTTCTCCCTGACTCCGAACGGAAAGGCCGTCGCGCAGAAGATCATGGGCGCGTTGAGCCGCGCGGGACAGGCTAAGCAAAACAAGCCGGAGCTGCCGCCGATCGTCCTCCCGATCCCCGAATCCGTCGCCAGGGCCGAGCGCGAGGCTGCGGAGATTGCTGACAAGAAAATCAAGGAGCTGGTGGACGCCGGCGTTGACGTCAGCGCCGTGCCGCAGTCCGAGCTGGACGCGGGCACCGGACCCGCGCTCGATTCGGAGCTCAGGTGGGTGCGCATGCTGAGACACTACGACGAGTCCGGCAAGGCGGAGCGCGCGGAGACCTGCCGCGAGATTCTGCGAAGGGTGCTCGGGTGGCGGGACAAAACCGCGGCGGAGCTGGGCATGGCGCCCGGGTCGGTCATGCCCTCGTTCTTGGCCAAGAACATCGCATACACTATGCCAGTCACGGCCGAAGGCCTCCGCGGCGCGGGCTTGATAATAAGGGGGGTCGAGTCCCTCGCGGCGCTCATCGCTCAGAGCAAGGCTGAGCTCGGGCTGGAGCGCGTCACCGCCGCACCCGCCGGCGCGGGCGGAGATTCCGGAGCCCGCAAGATGTACCTGGGGGTCGTGGAGACTCCCGGGTGGGAGTTTGCGATGTACAAGCCCGGGCGCAAGGGTGCGCCGCCCACGTGGGAGGTTTCCTACGAGCGCTTCCGCAAAGGCGAGTCCATCGAGACTATCGCGCTGACCCAGGAGAGCGGCAAGCCCCTCCAGCCCACGTCCATTATCAACCACCTGTTCGAGGCCTTGGCTCAGGGCCGACGCCCGCTCGACCTCACCAGGCTTTACCCCGGCGGCAACGGACCCGCGGGCACGGTGCCGGACGAGAGGGAGTGGCTTCGCATGGAGGAGGCCGCGCTCGCCGCAAACCTTGACCCGGCGCGACAGCCCGGCGTCGAGCCCAAGTTCACGATGAAGGGGGTCCTCACGCACATCATCCCCGGCGTGGACGCGGAACCGAACACCAAGACGGCCGCGCAGAAGGCCTTGGAGGGGTTCTGGTACGACAGGATCAGGGTCTGGCAGCAGCTGAGAAAGTGCGGCGTCGTCCCTCAGTGGGTCGGAGGAGACGAACCGGACACCAAACGCGCACGACACGAGTGAAAGTTCACACACACACCTCCCCACACCTCCCCACACACACACCCACACACACACACACGAGAGAGAGAAGAATAGACGCTAGGGGCGGTACATGTTACAATTCATTCGGTATTGATGCTCTCACTCCGCGGAAGCCTCCTTCGCGCTCGCCTTGGCCAGGTTATGGCTCTTCGCAGCTGCTTCGACGTAGAAAGTGAAGTTATCGCGGCGGCGAAAGTGTGTCTTGTCGACGGGCTCGATATCCTCCGGGTCGTACGTGAACTCCGCTTTGGTCACGCTCGTCGTGTTCATGGACCTCGCGTCGTACGCGGGGTTACAGGTGCGCCACATGTTGGCTCCAATCTGGTTCGTCATCCTGTTGTCCCGCTCCCGCTGCGACAGCGTCGAGGGATCCACAGTCTCCCTTCCCCCGACCCACTCCTCGTCGCCCTCCGCGGCGGCCTCCGCCGCGTCAGCCTCCGCCGCCGCCTTCGCTTCGGCCTCCTCGCGCTCTAGATCAGCCAGTTCCTTTGCGTAGTCCTGCCTCATGCCCACAGCTGCCCATCTGCGGTCGGGTGGAAAGGGGGTGGTCAGCGAGCGATCGGTCGGATTGCCCGAAATGGCAATTCTCTCGGGGTTGCGCGATGGGTGCCGGGGTTCTCCCCGTCGGGGCACTTACTTGTCCTCCTTGTTGAACAGCTCAGTCTTCTGCTGGTTGACGGCGCTGTCGAACCATGCTGCGCGCGCGACGTCCATGGCGACTGAATCTCACCGCGCCACGCGGGGTCGACGCTCGGGAAAGAATGACCAGGAACCATGAAGGCTGCTGTGAGATGAGATGCGTACTGTACAGTAGACTTTTGAAGCGGTCGTTTCGAGGAGACCCCACACTGGAGAGCGACGGAGCGGCCGATGACCACTCCCACCATCGCGCCCGTGGCGCTGTCGTTCGGCAGCACAGGCGGTATCAGTAGCGTCGGTGCACCCCCCGCGAAGACCCAAGGGGGCATCGCCGGCAGGGACGGGCGGGTCCCCCTAGACGAGACCACGATGGTCGCGCTCGCGGACGACATCGGCGCCCGGGAGGAGAAACTCGGGGAGACTCGGGGCGCCGTGCGCAGGGAAACGCTGGAGCAGCTGCGCCAGGTGGAGAGGGATATCGAGGAGGATGCCTGGATGTACGCGAAACCCAGGCACAACGAGCCATGAGCGCATCAGGAGAACACACTGGCCGGTAGAACACACACTTAGACTAGATCTAGATTTGAACAGCACCTGTCGCGTCGAGGTTACAATCAGGACACTACGCACGTCTTCTTGCCCTTTTTCCCTTTTTTCCGGGAGGAACCGGCGTTGTATCTGTTCGACGAGGGTCTCGCGGGTTCCTGCGGCGAGTACACGCCCCCCACCGTGGAGCCGCGGTGTTCGTCAAAGTCAAACTCGTCGGCGGGATCCCCGTCGTCGCCCTCGAGTAGGTCCGGGTCGAGGTCAGCCTCCTCGAGGTTGCGCCTGAGCCTATCCCACCTGTCCTCCTTGCGATGCTCCGATTCATCAAAGTTCCTGCGCAGGTTATCCCACCGCTTCGGCGTCCTCGTGTTGGACCTGGGCGCCGCGTTCTCCTTTCCGGACTCGCCAAAAAGAGAATCCGAAAGCGCCTCGCCGTCGTCTCGGGCCGAGTACGCATCGTCCGTCCTGGTCGGTTCGAGCTCATCGCCGTACATCTCGTCGTCGAAGTCGTTCTCCATTTGTAGCTCCGGGGTCCTCGGCGGGGCTTTCTTCTTCTGAGACACGGGGACGGGCGCGAAGGGGTCCGCGCCCGGGGACTTCTTGGCAGGCCTCGGCACCGGGCTCGGAGGCTTGAGGTCCAGCGGGAGCTTTATGCGAGGAACGGTTGGAGTCGCCTTCGTCCCGGATTTCGAAGGCGTCGGTCTCAGCTCTTCCATCTCCTCGGCGGGCGGTGTCGGCTCTGGGATCGGATCCAAACCAAACTGTTCGCCGACGAGGTTGGCTTGTTTGCGAATATCCTCGAGCGTAATTCCCGCGAACGCCTCGTCAAACTTCTCCAACTCCCTCATCATTTCTTCCTCTGTCATTTCCTTGGGTGGCTTCTCCTTCTCCTCCTCGTCGGGATCATCGTCGCTGCCGCTCTCGCCTCTCTCTGCCCGTTCCCACGCCTTGAGCTGCTTGCGCATCTGTTTAATCAGCGCATCGTTCTCTGCGATGATCCGATCCTTCTCCTTAATCGCCGTCTCGCACGCCACCACGTCTGCGTGCTTCTCGTAACATTGAGCCTTCCACAACTGCTTGTCCTCATGAACCAGGGGCATGCACTTCTCTAGGAACAAGTTTCGGTCCTCAACCGTCCACAGCTTCACCCGTAGCTCTCTCATGGCAGCCTTGAGTCGCCTGGCGCACTCGAAATCCGTCTCATCTGGTAGTTTTTTTTCCTCCGGCGGCGTCGGCGGCCGGGGAGGATAGTAGGGCTTAATCCCGGTCATCCTCTTGGCAATCTCGTCCGCCTGTGCGGCGTAGTTCGAGGCGCGAGAGTAGGTGTCCTGGTTCTCGTTGCCGCCTTGAGGAATCACCGTCAGAGGCTCTCCGAGGGGACCCGTATTCGGGGGCAGGGGCAAGAGCGGCCGTGCGTTCCTGGCCTCCTCCTGCGCCTCCTCCACCTCTTCTTTGCACCTCGCCTCCACCTCTCGTGCTCTTGCCTCGGCTTTCTTGACCTTCGCTTCCGCTTCGGCTACCGCCTCGCGACACTCTTCCGCCGCCTTCTCCGCCTTGGCCTTGTACTTTGCCTTTATCTCCTTTGCCTGTACCTTCATCGCCTCCTCGGCGGCAGCCGCTCTCTCTTCCGCCTGTCTCAGCTGCTCCTTGAGCTGCTCAGCCACGGCGAGGGCCTTACCCGCGAGGTGAGATGTGTCCACGGGCTTTGGTGCGTTCTCCAGGGTCTTCTTCTCCGCCGCGAGTCTCTGCGCGGTGTGCCGAAGTTCGCCGCCGAGGTCCAACGCCTTCTCCAGCTTAGCCTCGGCCTCCTTCGCGCGCTTCTCCGCCGCCAAAGCGAGCTGCTTCTCGGATACGAGTGCCACCGCAGCCTCCTCCGCCGCGCTCATCAAGTCCCTGAGCTTCTGCTCGGCGGCCAGGCGAAGGCTACGCTCGCGTCGGACCGCCGCGGGTGTCACCGGGTCACCTATCGGGCTCGGGTCGATGTCCTCGTCGCCGCCGCCGCCGCCGCCGGACACAGATGGCGTGGACGGATCCGCGATGGCCCTGGACACCAAGCCGGCGGCATCGGGCGACCGCGTGATCGTACCGGGGGTACCCCATGCTTTACTCGGGCCGTGCTTCGCGGCTGCCGGGGTCGCCGCCTCCTTCAACTCCTTTTCCTTGGGGGCTTTTCGAACCCTGGGATTGTTCTCAGACTCGGCGGCGTGTTTAGCCGCCGCGGGGCACACGTCAGCCATGCAGACCACCCTCATCCCGATCTCGTCGAGAACGTACAAGGGGTCCGCGCCAATATCACCCTTCTTCACCGCGGTGACAACGCCGGCGAGGGGCCCAGGTCCGCGGCCGCTCCTCCACCACTTGCTATGAAGGTGTCGAAGAAGGAGGACCCTGTCGGCAAAGTCTCCTTCGTGCAGGGGCGGTATCTGACGACCACCCCGCGCGCGTTCACCCCAAGGGTCATCTTCCCCCCGCATCATCGCAACCTCAAGCAGCGGCGCGGCGGGGTTATTCGCTGCGACGGACGAGGGTGCTCCCATGGTGCCGCCGCCGAACCTGGCGGTGAAGTTCGCGTCGAGTCGCATCTCCGCACAGAGCTCATTCGCCTCATCCACCAGGGCGAGGAGAGAGACGACGCGTCTCTGAAGCGCCGCGCGCCATCTTCGTCGTCTCTCGCCACGTGCGCCACCGCCCCCCTCTGTCTCTCCCTCCCTCCCCGTCGGCGGCGAAGGTGCCTCGCTCATCAGCGTCGACGCGGCTTGCCTGCGAAGCTCGGCCTGCACGCTCACCCAATCTGCGCCGCGCATCTCGCGACCCTCGCCGCCGCTCACGGATGCGGGGTCGTCGTACCTGAACACCACCCCACTGTTCAAACCGACGCAGATTCGGTCACCGTGACTGAGCTCGACGCCGTTGAGCTCGTCGACTTTCTCGCCGTTGACGAAAACTGCCGCCTCGCTCGGGTTGGGCACCACGAGTCTCGCAGAGTTCCTCACCGCGGAGCCGTCCAGGGAGCGGTCGAGGGGCGCGACGCGCACGTTGACGGCACAGTGCGATGCCTTCACCCCGAGGCCCCACACGCGCAGCTCGCAATCGTTCCCGGCGCCGATCCTGGTGTTGCCGGTGCGCACCACATGCGTGACGCTGCCGTTCAGCGACGGATCCTCGTTGAGCCTCACCAGCCGCGGCATCCATCGCGTCTCGTCGTCGTTTTTCGACACGTCGGTGGACGGGCGCGTGGTGGATATAACCGCCTTGTGGCTCGCGCGCTGTTTGTCGTATCCACGCACTTTCGCGTTCCATCGACCCTCCGCGGCTTTCAGTCGCTTCTCGCTCGTCTCGAGCTTTGTTCTGGCGTCGCGCATCTCCTTGCGAATATCGAGGGGATCCCTTCCGGCCGGTTCGTTCGTCGACGTCTTCGGCATCGCGCTCTTTGGTCGTGAGGGACCAAATGCCCCCGTGCCGGGGCGTTCGCCCGCGGCGGACCCCGGCCTCGAACCCGGCCTCGAACCCGGCCTTGAACCCGCCCCCCCCGTTTGCCTCACTCGCGCCAGCGAGAGGTCCTTCTTCAGCGCCTCCAGCACCCGCGCCGACTCCGCAACCTCGTGCCTCAGCGCGGTCACCCTCCTGGCGTCCGGGTCCACGTTCACGATCGCCCTGCCGCGGATCAGTCGCATGGACGCGGCGAATCGAAGGGTATCGAGGGTCTCCGGGTGGTCGTCGTCGCTGGGTGACACCGAGGCGACCAGGAACGATCGAGCATTACCCCCGAGGGACTCCCGGAACACCCGCGTCAGCGCAGCCTCGTCCCTCCCGGCGTCGTCGGGTACACTGCCGTCGTCGTCCTCCGCGGTGACCGGCCTGATGGACGCCACGGCCTCGCCGCTCTTGGCCCTGGTGGCGAGCGTGTCCACGCACCGCCTCAGGGCCGAGGTTGACTTGTTCACCGGCGAGTCCGCCCCGGCCGCGCTCCGCTCCGATCCCGCGGCGTCGACGAGCGTGAGCCTGCTCACGGCGGGTGGGGCGTCCCGCATCGCCGCGGTCGCGACCCCCGACGACGAGGCCTGGGCGGCGCCACTTCCGCGCGGGAACCTGGTGAGGACCAGCCGGACGACCACGTGCGACCGGCGCCACGACAACGAGCCCCTCCGCCGCGTGGCCTCCGCCAGGAACTTCTCGAACTGTCTCCTGGACGCGATGGGTCGGGCGGTGAGTCCCTCCACGTGCCCGTCCTTCGATACCTCCAGGTCGTGATCGCCCCTGTCGTCCTTATCGCGCTCCGAGCTGACCGGCGCGAGCAGGTCCCTGGCGAGCTCGCAGTGAATCTCAAACGCGCTCATCTCGACCCGGACCTCCGCGCCGGTGCCGCTGCCCCCGGCGACGGCACCCGCGCGCTCGCGCTCGACCCGGGCGAACAGGTCCGCGCCTATCCTAGGGATCAGGCCCGCGTCGTGGTCGAACGCGATGTCGTCCACCCGGGAGCGGTCCCCACCTCGGTCGTCGCCCCAGAGGGTGTACGTCTTCCCGGTGCCCGTCTGTCCGTACGCCATGACCCCGACGTCGTATCCGTCCCACGCCGCGCGCAGAGCGGGCTCGCCGACCGCCGCGTACACCTCCTCCTGGGTCTCGTCCAGTTCCCACGCGTTGTCGAAGGTGAAGTCCTCGGAGTTCCACGTTCGCGCGTCGCTGCACGCCACCCGCTTGCCCGCGGAGATGTTGAGGCATCTCCCAGCCCCGAGGTCGCGCTCGATGCTCGTCATCGGACGCACGCGCACGGCGACGCGGGTGTGGCTGACCACCTCCCCCCCATCACCTCTGGGGAGCGTCATGACGGCGGTGCCTATCCTGGCGCGCCTCTGCTTGTGAGAAGGCGGACGACGGGGGGGGCAGTTTGAAAAACGCCAATCTGGAGAGAGTCTGCTGTCTCGCGACGAGATGACGATGGAATCTACTAGGTCCGCTACAAGGTTATCTGCTATGCTGTTCTCCCCGAAGAGAATGGTATCAGCTCGCCGCCCCCGCGCTCTTCGCCCCCGGGGCGTCCCACATCCCCGGCCTCCACATCCCCTGGATCGACGGCGTGTCCGTGATCTTCCCGCTCCCCGGCATCTTCGTGTTCGATTTCCTCCCCTTCTCGCTGAACAGGAAGTCCAGGTGGTGCCTGATCTGTTTCTCCTCCTTGTTCTTCAGGTCCACAGTCTTCTGTCTGCCGCTTCGATACGTCCCGGTCACGTTGGGATGCCTCCCCCGGCGCACAGTGGTGGTGATGTCCAGGTGCGACCAGTCCTCCCGCAGCGTCTTGAGGTGATTCTCGAGGAAGTTGCGGAGGTGACGGCTGCTGCCGCTGTGGTCGCAGTACTTGAGGTCTAGGCGCATGAGCTGATAGACGCCGCGGATAGACATGGTGGCGAGCTCTCGACAGTGATCACACCGGCGTGAAGATCGAGTCCTTCGCTCGTCCGATCTCGCGTTTCCGCGCGTGAAGAAGTGGGACTCGGTAAACCTAAATGAACTCGAGTTTATCAAATCAAGTTTCTACGGCTGCAGCGCCGGTGATTGGTGTTGAACGTGGGTGCGTTCATGACGTATCGTTAATACCGATCAGTCCTTGGACTTGAAGAAACCGGAGAGTCGGAACTTCTCGGTGGAGTCCTCCGTGTCGGACCCGTCGTCGCTGCTCGAGTCGCTGCTGGAGTCGCTGGACGACCTGTCCCGCCTGCTCTTCTTCTCCTTCTTGTGCTTCTTGGACTTCTTCTCCTTCTTCTCCTTCTTCTCCTTCTTCTTCTTGCTCTTCTTGGACTTTTTATCCTTCTTCTCCTTCTTCTCCTTCTTGTGCTTCTTGCTCGCCTTGTGGCTCGCCTCCGCCAGCTCCTGCTCCGCCGCCCGTACCTCGTCCATCCGTCTCTTCTTCTCCTGCATGAGCTCGTACTCCCTCTCCCTCGCGGCCATGGCGTCCCCTTTCCTCTTCTCCCTCTTCTCGGCGCCGTTCATCACCTCGAACATCGGCCTCCCGCACTCGTCGGTGCCGATCTTGCGTTTGTTCCCGTGCAGACGCTGGTCCGCCCACAGCTTGTCCATGCCCACCTGGTCCTCCGGCTTCTTCTCGCTCGCGTAAGGATCGGAGCCGACGATGGAGGACCAACGATCGGACACCTTCAGGGCGGCCGACGTGACCACCCTGTTGCCCGCAGGCATGGGCACGCGTCCGGCGGTGGCGGGCATCTCGCTCGAACCTTACTCTTCTGCTCCTCTTGGTTCTGGTTCGTCGGTGGCAACTGGGAGACTCTTTTCCTTGGTGGTGCCGCCCACCTGCTGACTGCCGAGCGCCGAGCGCCGACAACCCCTGAAAAGTATTGAGATGCTGAAAAGTCATACAGGGAAAACGCGATGATTCATTTATTTGCCCTGTGGTATCACTACTGTATGATATCCAGTCATCAAAATGTCCTAATATTCATTTACTAGCCTGCTAGCTGGAGACCGAAACTCGAAAATTGTTGTAACACCTGAAATCGGTTTCAACTTCCATCGCGGCCATAACCAAAGCCGGCGGCCAGAGGGGCGCGGCATTAACCGGAAAGTCGAAGACGCGAGGGCGTCGTTATCGTGTGCGTCGATCGCGAGCGCCGGAATCGGGATCGATCGTTCGGCTCTCACCGCGGTCTCGGGGCGGAAACACATCCTCGCGGGTGAAAAACATGGCGCGAAGACGTGAGAGCAACAACGCCGCGGGCATGGTTAGGACCGCGGCGCTGGTGATCGCGCTCGTCGCCGGAGCCCGAGGCGCGGTCGCCGATGCGACGCTCGCAGCGTCCGTGGCGAGGCCTCTCTCGACCGCGGGTTCGGGCATCGTCAACTCGGCCAAGGTCGGATCCGCGGGCGTCGTCACCGATGCTGCACTACCCACCGTTGGCGATCTGGCTGGCGCCGCGGGCTCGCACTCGCCCGCCTTCGAGGACTTCATGCGAAAATTCGAGAAGGCGGAGACGTACTGTCCGGGATCCATGCCCCCGTGCGACGAGTCCCTGAGGCGCGAGAAGGTCTTTCACGCCAACGTCGCCGCCATCGAGGCGCACAACGCCGCGCGCGGGGGCGAAGGGTCCGAGGAAAAGGGAGGGATGAAGATGGGCGTGACGCGGTTTGCGGACCTCACCGAGGATGAGTTCTCGAAGCACCACGGCAAGGGATTCAACGCCATGGACAAGGAGGAGGAGAAGGGCGCCGGTGACGAGGGTGTTTCGGCATCACGCGCCGAGGGAGAGAAGGAGGCGAAGCCTAAGCGCTCCGCCACCCCGCTGGGCGAAGTCAAGCAGACGCGCGCAAAGCTCGGGGCTGGCGGCGGCCTCAAGGTCCCGAAGCATCACAACTGGCCCTTGCACGACCTCGGTGACGATATCGACGATCGTAGCGCGGAGGAGATCGCCGCCGATGAGAGTATTCCCGTGGCCATCGTCGAGCTCGCGCGCAAGCGACTCAAGGATGGCAGGAAGCACTGCAGACGCTTCATGAAATTTGTGCACCAGTACGGAAAGCAAAAGCAGTACTGCGGCGACATGGATGCGTTCCCGTGCGAGGAGTCCCACAGGCGTGAGATCATCCTGCTGCGCAACATTGAGCAGATTGAGGCGCACAACGCGAAGCGCAAGAAGGGTGGGATGAGGAAGATTGTCACGAGGTTTGCGGATCTTCTCCCCGAGGAGTTTGCGTCGGCGCACGCCACGTACGCAGCGGGGAACACGCTCAAGGACCACCTGGCCAAGACCAAAGATGCGAAGAAATCGGTCAAGGACAAGACGGGAAGGAAGACTCTGGAGAGGCAGGGTGATAAGGTGAAGGCTTTGCACGAGGAGAAGGCTGTGCACGAGGTGAAGGCTTTGCACGAGGAGAAGGCTGTGCACGAGGAGCGGACAAAATCTTTGAGCGCGAAGGTGGGCAAGCACACCGACCATCACGCGAAGGAGGCGGCGCTCGGCGCAGCCGAGCCCACTGAACTCAGAGATATGCTTCGTGCCGCCCGGCAGGCTGATGCGGAGGCGAAGTCTTACGGCGTGAAGATGCAAATCAACGACGCCGACATCGACGAGGATCTCCTGGCGGCCATCAGCTCCGACCTGGAGTTGCAGTCGACCGCGGTGGCCGTGTCCAAACCCCGCTCCGCTTCCCGGCTGGGAGCCATGAAGAAGGCGCTTCCCAAGGATATCGATCTTCCCAAGACCCTGGACTGGAGGCAGAAGATGGACATCGGCCCGCTGTACTCGCAGGGTGCATGCTCCGGGTGCTGGGCGTACAGCACGGTCCAGGTGATTGCGGACAGCAAGCTCATTGGCACCGGCCACCGCCCGAGCCCGAGCCCGTATTACCTGCTTTCGTGCGACGAGCTCGACAGCGGGTGCAACACCGGGAACATGGCCACGGCGTACGCGTGGATTCAGGTGCAACAGCACGGTATCCTGAGCGTGGAGGACTTCCCAACAGCGAGTGACAGGTGCATGGAGGCGGAATCTAACGATAAGGCCAAGGGCGTCACCATCGACGGTTTCTGCGAGATTCCTCCTCTGCGGGGTGCGGAGACTGTCTACGCGTTGCTCCGCGCGCTTTACCAGCAGCCCGTCGCGATCGGCATGAACGTCAAGCCCCTGCAGCTGTACGGAGGCGGACTGGTCACCATGGAGGACTGCCCGCCGGCTTCTAGCGATCAGATCAACGCCATCAACCACGCCGCCGTCGTCGTCGGCTGGGGTGAGGACGAGGAGAGCGGTAAGCCTTACTTCCTCGTTAAGAATTCTTACGGTCAGGACTGGGGTGAGAATGGGTACGCGCGGCTTGAGATGGCGTACGACGGCGATTCCATGTACGGGGCGTGCGGGATGTTTGCGGAGCAGAACTATCCGCTCACGGATGGTCGCGACTGCACCGAGGGATCGGAGAAGAAATGGAGCGAGCTTCGGGGAGACGACGTCTACCTGATGCCCGACAACGTGGTGATCCTGCCCGACGGTGGTGGCATCCTCACCCCGGCGCGCATCAAGGTGTTTGGCTACGATCTCACCGCGATCCTCAAGACGGCGTCCTTCGTGTGCTTCGCGCTGTGCGTATTCTTCCTCGGTATCGAGATTTATTACTGCTTCGTGCCTGAACAGGACGGAGACAGCCCTCGGACGCCGGCACCGGGTCACCCGCAGTACGGAGCCGCCGGCAAGTAAGGGGAGCTCATAGGAAATGTAATTACTACAAACGGATTGATTGAACACTGCTAAAACTTTTATTTTGGCTTTGACATGTAGACGACGTAATTCACCGCCAGGTCGTCCCCAGACAAGGACCATCTCCCCGCGACCGCGCCGTTCCTCCCAGGCGCAGGCAGCGGGGGCGTGTACACCATCCCCGCCGCCTCCCTAACCTCCAGACCCGCCCTGTGCGCCACAGCCGCGAGCTCCTCCGGCGTTATGAACTTCTCAAACTCGTGCGTGCCGGGCGGAACCCAACCCAGCACCCTCTCCGCGGCCAGGATCGCCAGAGCGTAGGACCGCGCAGTGCGGTTCAGCGTGCTGATGAACACAGCTCCCCCCGGGTCGGTCAGCGCCTCCAGCTGCCGCACGAAACCCTCCGGGTCGTTGACGTGCTCCACAACCTCTAGGCTGACCACCGCATCAAACTTGGCGCCAGCCGCCGCAACCTCCTCGGCGGTGGTGGCGTGGTAGGTGACGCGCCGCGACATGCCGGGGTCCTTCGCCGCGTGAGCCGTCGCGATATCGATGTTTCCCTTCGCCGCGTCGATCCCGGTGACGTCGGCGCCGAGCCTGGCGAGGGACTCGCACAGGATCCCGCCGCCGCACCCGACGTCCAGGATGCGCAGACCCGCGAGGGGCTGCGCGGGTCCAAGGTCGCCGGCGGGTCCAAGGTGGCCGACACCGCCGTCGTAGTTGACCCCCGAGGTCGTAGTTGACTCGTCCGCGATGTCCCTCACTCCAGTCCCGGGTTCGATCCCCGTGTCGAAGTGTCGAGCGAGAGCCTCGCGGATGAACCCAACGCGCGTCGGGTTCATGGCGTGGAGGGGAGCGAACGGACCTCGCTCCTCGTCCCACCACAGAGCCGCATCCGCCTCGAACTTGGCCGTTTCCCGCGGATCGACGGTGAATACTTTGACACCGCCTGCTTCGACGCCAGATGAGGACGCCCCCGCCGCTCCCCGCCGCCCCCCGATGGCCAGCGCGTCCTCCAAACTAGCCACCCGATTCTGTCCCACGGACAGCGCCCCGATATCGGTGACGGGCGAGCGCCGAGCGAGCGAGCGCACCGCGCCGAGCGCCACACGACGGAAGGACATCTGACTATCCCGAAGCGACGTCCAATCGCGAGTTTTCAACCCCGAACCCGGTGCGACGAGCAGTGAAGGCGTTGCCCTGGTTTTGCAGATTTATGTCATTTACAGATGATGATGCAGACAGTCGGCGGACTTGCCACTCGCCCACAACACGCGTGTATCGACCGAAATCTACGGCGATGGCATGGGGTAAAACCGTCGGGGTCGCCTCCTGGGTAGATAGGCTCAAGGCGGACGATCAGACGCTGACATCCGTCACCGTCTTTCGCGGCCGCCTGTTCGGCCCATCGGAGGCGGCGGAGGTGTGCGACGCCCTGCGTTCCAACACCGCGCTGCGGGAGTTCTACGCGTCGGGCCACGCCGTGGACGTCGAGACCGCCGGTAAGTTCGCTGACATGCTCACGGTGAATAAGACGATCCAATATCTATGCATTGGCGACGCATCCTTCGGCGATGAGGGCGTCGCGGCGCTTGCGAGGGGCATCGCGAGTAGCGCATCCCTGCGGGCGGTGGACCTCGAGAACAAGGGTATGGGAGACGAGGGTGCGAGGGCTCTCGGAGCGGCGCTCGGGGAATCGAAGGTGACTGAGTTGAATATCTCGCACAACGACGCGCTCACGGATGCGGGTCTCGCGGCGGTGTGCCTCGGGGCGGCCGCGGGACGGACCGTGACCAGCCTCCGCGTCGCCGGCTTGTCGGTAGGGCCCGAGTCGTGCGCGGCGGTGTCGAAGTTGTTGGCGTCGTCCGGGGGAGCGTTGAGACGCCTGGACGCGACGGATGCCAAGATGGACCCGGGGGGAATCATGGCGCTCGGGGTGGCACTGCGCGACGACGGCGGGGAGAGATCGGGCAGCCTCGACGAGCTGGTGTTGGACGGCACTCGGCTCGGAGACGACGGCGCCGCGGCGCTGGCGGGTGCGAGGGGACGCGGAGGGGGCGAAGGGGACGCCCGGGGTGGTATGGGGGTTCTCTCATTGTCCATACAAGGGTGTGAGATTGGCGAGGCTGGCGTCTCGGCCATCGCATCGACCCCCCGGGCCCCCGGTGGGGTCCTCCTCGAGACTTTGAACCTCCGGGGAAATAAAGCCGGTGACGCAGGCGCCACTGCGATTGCTGCTGCGATCGCCGGGGAGGGTCCCACTGGCGGCGAATCTGCGTTCAGTGCCCTTAAGACGATCGACGTGGGTGCTAATGGACTGGGAGCCGCGGGAGCCGTCGAGCTCATCCGTCACTCCGGTCCTGTTGAGAACATGTCACTGTTTGGAAATGAGGCGGTGGGCGACGACGGAGCGGTGGCGATGGTCGGCGCGGTCCAAACGGGAGCGGGGGGGCGAGGGCTGCGCATCCTTGACATCGGGGGATGCGGTATCGGCGAAGTCGGCATGCTGGCACTTTGCGACGGCCTTATTGACCACCCCACCGACGTATTCCCCGCGCTCGAGACGCTGGTGGTCGGGGGCAACCCGGGCGCGGTTGGGGATGCCTGGGAGGCGGCTCTGGAGAGGTTGAGGCAGGCGCGTTCGACGTTGGACGTGGCATGGCGCGCAGCGGACGCGGGCGACAGCCAGGATCAGGATCAACAAAAGAACGAACTGTTGGATCAGTATAAACAACAGCAGCAGGAGCTTCCACCCCCGAGTACTCCGTAGTGATGAAATGCAAGAATACCTCAGAGAGCCGAGGTTCCACAGTCTGCTTCAATCACGAGACTTGACTCCCGCGCGAAGAAGAGCGCGACGAGCCCGGGTGCTTGCGACAGCAGCGCAAATATGATGAGTCCATACCCCCCCAGCTCGTGTCGCGCAGCTACGTTTCTGAGCTTTGCCCGCGCAACCTGTCGCACTGATCTTCCAGACGTCTCCGGCTTCAACGTGGTGCCGTCTTCCCTCAGGCTTCCCTGGAAACGAAAGCCCGAATCACCGCTCAACTTTCTCCAGGACACCGCAGTTACCCCTCTCACCGCTATGTCCCTCGCCGCATTTGCCGAAAAGAAAACGAGTGCGACGATGACCGTTCTCAACCCAGCCGAGTGGAGGGCCCCTTCCGCGGCACAACCTGTCACGTGCGCTAGCGGTGAGAGGATTCTCCGTACCGGTCCGACGCAGGTAGCCGCACACTTGGGCAACTTGTCGCAGTCAAATACCGCAAAGGGATCAATCGACGCGACATTTGTCAGCCCCTCACCGTCTCTGCATTCCGTTTGGAACGATTCAGCGTCGAATGTGAAATCCTTCAGGTCGACACATTTAAGAAGCAGTTCCGCTGAATGGGTCACCATTGCGCGTGTTGTGTTGGCATCTTCGATGGCCAACCTCGCCGCTTCATAATGAGCGGCCGCGATAGGTGCATGACGCGCACATATATCCCGCCGTTCAGTCGAGGCCGCCGCCAATCCTTTGGATAGTTCCCGGCTTCCGCCAGCAGCGGCGTAGTTGTGCGCGAGCGAGTGGAGGTTATTTGTCACGAAGGTACCGCTGCAGCCATTCACACACCCTGTCGAGAAAGCCGAGTGAAACGGCATGTACGCCACCGCGATCAGAGCGACGGCGAGGGAGGCCGCGACTGCTCTTACTGCTGCCAAACACGCAGGATGTCCCAGTGCTCCAGCGATCTTGACGAGGATCGATGTTTCCTCTCGCCTTGTGGCGCGGGTGAGATCCACCGGGGGCAGCACAGAGCCAGCCGGAGAGAGGTGTCTTGCGATGTGTTGAAAACTCCTGGCGAATCTGTATGCCATGTCCGCCGCTACTAGACCGTCGACGACCGCGTTCAAGGCATCCGTCGCGGTTGAGAAAGCGGCAATGTCCGGAGGAGATACGCCGAGCCAGTCTACCTCAGCGGCATTGTCCGCCGCAGCACCAAGTTTAGCTCTGATGTCCGCTGCACCAGCGGCGGCAGCGGCGACTGGGTCTGAAGCATTGGCCCGGCTCAACGCCTCGGCTCCCTTTTCCTCGACGGCCCTTATCCTCTCGTTCTCAAAGGACGCAACGAGCTCAGCCGTCTTGTTCTCAAACGCGTCACCGTCAGTCTTGGCGTCATCTCTGATCACCGCCGAAAAATTTGCAGCGTCACCCCGCGGAGGGGGATCATAATCGTCAAACATGTTCGGCACCCCATTCATGTTCGCAGACACTGCGCGCGGTATGGCCGACGCGTCCGCAGCGAGGTCTATTCGCACATCGTCCGCAATTCTCGAAATCTCCGCCGACATCGCTGAGGCGCTTTCAGTGAGTTCCTGGACCATGCCGCTAACGTCGGGTGGCATATTTGGAATTGCACCAATCTGCAGCGCCGGCGGCAAAGGGACGGTGGCGCTCGGGGTCACGCCAATGTTGATCGTATCCAGCACAGCGCCCAGTCCGTTGAATACCTCGAACCAAGCACCGATCTTGGCCATCGTGTCGGTGACCTCCCCGACGTAATCAACCACCGTTCCGACGTAACGATTAACCGCGTCAGCCGTGATGTCTCGAGTCTCAGCGAGCCTGTTCGCCGCTCCCACGGCCATCGCCACGATATTAGCGCCCGCTGCGACGTCCATCGAGCCCACATTCTCGCTCACCTGCTGAGCCATCGCGGCGAGGCTCTCTGTCACGTTCATATTGACGTCCACCGTGACATCACCGAGGAATGCAGTCTTGTTTTGAGCGTACTCGGCGTCGTACGTGGTCCTCTGCGAGAGGAGGCCCAGTGTCCTGTTGAGCCTCGACTCACTGTTCCACCTGTATGCCTCGGAAACGGGCGTGAGCGCATCCTCCGGTAGGCGAATGCGCGCGTGAACCTCAGCCCTGACTTCATCCGAACACGATCCTCTCCATGATATCTCCTTGCTTCTGAGCGTTGTGACGATGCTGCGCTCGAGAGATGCGCATCGACTTGCGGTCGTTTTAGCTCGTGCGACCGTGTCGTTGTTCCTCGATTCTTCGGATGAAGCGCGCGCGAGCTCCACTATTCTTCCCTCCTGAAGACGTCGCATGCATGCATCAGCCTGGCGAGTCGCGCATGCCGCGTACTCCTCCTCCGTCCGCCTGGTTGTGTGGAGTGTGGCATTGAGTATCTGGCCCACATTTTCCAATGAGAACGCACCAGGGAGGACCAGGTCTACCAGAGCGCCACAGGAAGAAAGCGAGCTGCACCACAGCAGGGCGACACTGAACAAGGCGATACTTCCGCGCGCATGTACCCCACGCCTGAAATCGCTCCTCGCCTCATTCCTTTGGTTCGCGTCCTCGCCTCCCTTGTGAAGACGAAGCGTCGCCATGCGCTCCTGCATCTGATGCTGCCAAGAAAAAATCGGGCCCGAGACGATATAACGCTACTATTCATAGTCTGCCCCCCACACTGAGCACCTGGACGATGACCGCGACCGGGCCGACATCCACGTCGGCGCCGGTTACGGAGAACGTGACAGATGCCCAAACGCCTTCCCTGAGAAGTTCCCTGCGAAGGAACAGCAGCGGGGCCTCGTCGCTTTCGCTCAAGTCGAATGGGGCCCTCACGGGTTGGGATTTGCTTCGCGCGTCGCTCTCTTCGAAGAGCAGTAGAAGCCTAGGAGGCGGGTTGACGCGCAAACATCAAAGCAGTAAACGACTCCGGGAGTCCTCGACGAGAGCGGTGAAAGACGCGCGTGGAGGTGCTGCCGTTAGGAGCCGCTCGAACCTTGGATTTAGTGCGAGCGCAATTTACTTCCTCGTGTTGGAGAGAACATGGTGGTTCTGCGCGCTTGTAATCGCGGGCGTGTTCGTCCTGTCCTTGGGGATTTGTGCACTGTTTTGTATGGCGGTCGGTGGCTATGATGACCCCTTGGATTCATCGACCGCACCGCTCCGATACGCGGCCAGCCACGTGTTGACCATGTCATTCGGGACGGTCACTCCGGTCACGGACGGGAGCTATGCTCTGGCGGTGGCCCAGTGCTTCCTCGGCGTCCTCCTGAACGTGTTCATGTTCACCTTCGTGATCACCAAATTTCAACGCCCCTTGGCTCACATGCTCCTTGCGGACTCTGCTTGCCTGTGCACCCGAGCGGGCGAGCCGTTCATACTGGTGCGCATCGGCAACCTGAGATGCAACACGCTGCATCGCGCGGAGGTGACGCTCACTCTTCTTCGAAGGAAGAAGACGCCCGAAGGTGAGACATTCGTGTCGCGAACAGCCCTGACGCTGCAAGAACCACCACGGACGCTCACAGCGGTGGCCACGGTGGCCCATAAAATTAGCTCCCAAGGGCCGGAAGGGGTATTTATGGAACTTGCAACGGGGCGAAAGTCACCAGAGGAGCTCAAGGATCTTTTGCTGCAGTGTATTGTCACCGCCTACGACCCAATCTACGACGCAGAAGTCTGTGCAGTGAAGGTGTACGGTGCTCAGGACTTTGCAAAAGGTTGTGTGTATGCCGATGTGATGAGCGTCGACGAGAAAGGCGAAGCGGTTGTTGACTTTGAGCGTATACACGATGTCATCCGCCAAAAGGTAAAAATATTCCCTCCGATGAAAGACAGTTGGGAAAGTCCGGACATGAACAGGCCGGCGAGGATGCTCGAAGTTGTCTTTGGCGGCGGTCGTGCGAGTTACGGTGATAAAGATGAGGTGTTCCCGACCTTGGGTCCGGTGTCTGCAATGGAGCAAACGTGCAGTTATTGCTACAAGCTCGCGCTGGTTCTCAACGAGGCAGGAATTGACTACATTCCTTACATTGCCAATATCTCCCTTGGAGATCCGAAGCCCGACTGGCTGGAGGCTTGCAATCCGAAGAAGGAGACACCTGTCGCGCGTCTGCAAGGCAAGACGGAATGGATCGCAGGTACTGATATGATCATGTCAGCACTGGCAGAGACTGACGAGAGGTTCGGGGAGGTTGTCGCGAGAAGAAGGGAGGATGTCAATGAGGGGCACGAGAAGGTCATTAAAAAGGCTTTCATGGCTACTCTCGCAGGTGTCATGTTTGGTCCCACTGTGGGTCTCAAGAGGGCAGTTAAAATTGGGGGCATCGGGGTAATGCTGCTTAAGATGGTGGGGCTGGTCACCCCCGACGTCGAGAAGGAAGCTGAGGAGGAGATGAAGAAGGAGAAAGAGCGGAAGGAGGCAGAAATCGAGACACCGAGCGATGATGCCAAAGCGGAGAGTGCTGACATTATCTTGCATGTTGACGACGTTGACGAGGGACCGACTGTCAGATTTATCGTGCAAAAGTGCGTGGCGGAAGCATTTGACACGATCGAACGTTCCATAGCGCCGAATCACGGCGACGAAGGAAGGAAGTTTCTCTGTGGGAAAGCACCAGGAGTCATGGACTTCACTGCAGCAGTCGATCTCTCCTTCTTCTTCCAACCTGCATTTGTGGTGTTCCTCGCTTCGCACGACATTCGATTCAAGGTGGGTCCCAACTGTCGAGGTTGGTACACACGCATGACATCATTGACTCACTGGCGATCGGGTATGGGCGCTGGTCACAGCAACGGAAACGCGGCAAGCATGAAGACAATTGCCACGAAGTTGGTGTTGTGGTCGAAGGATCCAGGTTGGCCGAACAAAAGTGCCGCGGAGGAGTTGATGAAATCCACCATGCGAGATCACCCCCCGGCGTACCTCGAAAATACCGGTAAGGAAGAGTCGCACACCGATGACATGGTCGATGTCAACGGCGAGACGGGCGTGGACTCTGCCACTGCGAAGCTGTGCGTGTAATAGTGCTACGAGTACAGACCGAAATAACATTTTCGCCAAAAAAATGCTCCAACCCAAGGCCAACTGTATTTTGAACCAGCTTTCTCCGACCGCCGTCTCGGACCTTACGACCATAACCTTCTGCGTACCCGCGTGGTGAAGCTGATATCCGGACTGCCATAGGCGGGCAGCACGACACTGTCCCCGCCTCGATCCGTTTAATACCCCTCAATACCCTGAGGCTGCGCTGAGCCGCACGACCCGATCTGCCGATCCGCGTCGGCGCCCGATCAAATCCCTAACCGCCGCGATGCCCCCCAAGCTTTCGCTCACGGATCAAAAGAAGAAGCTCAAGGAGAAGGCGCAGCGTGCCAAGGATCAAGAGAAGAGGGAGAAAGACAAGGAGCGCGGCGAGCGTAAGAACCAGGAGCAGAAGGACAGGATCTTCGGCCTCAAGAACAAGCATACCTCGAAGCACGCCCAGGAGTTCGTGCGCGATGTGGAGCGAAACATCAAGCAACTGCCCGGGGAGCAGCAGAAGGCGGAGGCAAAGAAGCGCGAGAACGACAAGCGCAAGGCCGCAGAGGAACAGGCTCAACGCGAGCTCGACGAGATGATGGGCATCGCCATCAAGCAGCCCAAGGTTCCCGAGGGGGTCGACCCCAAGACCATAATGTGCGAGTTCTTCAAAAAAGGACGTTGCGCCAAGGGGTGGAAGTGCAAGTTCTCCCACGAGAAGAACCCGCGCAAGGGAACTGAGAAGGTCGACCTCTTCGTGGACCACAGGGATGACGCGGAGAAGGAGAAGGACGCGGACAGGATGGACGACTGGGACCAGGAGAAGTTGGAGAGCGTGGTGAAGGAGAAGCACTCAGGGGAGAATCAAAACAACAAGACGGATATCGTGTGCAAGCACTTCCTTGAGGCCGTTGAAAAACGCCTGTACGGATGGTTCTGGGTGTGCCCGAGCGGCGGAAACGAGTGCAAGTATCGCCACGCCCTGCCCCCGGGATATGTCCTCAAATCCCAGCTCAAGGCGATGATGGAGGAGGAGAAGGCGAGCCGAAGGACGGACGAGGAGATTCTGGAGGAGGAGCGCGCCAAGATCGGGGAGGGCGTTCCCGTCACGCAGGAGACGTTCGCGGAGTGGAAGCGCGCTCGGGACGCGAGGGTGGCCCAGTCCAAGGAGGACGTCAAGCAGCGCCGCATCGATGAGGGTCGCCTATCCGGCCGCGAGCTCTGCGAGGGTGGCTTGGTGGAAACTGGCGGCAAGGAGGATGCCGGCGCGATGGAATACATCAAGCGGGATACGTCGGCAGACGATGCCGCGGAGGCGAGGGCGAAAGAGGAGGCCGAGCGGAACCTCGCGCGCATGCGTGCGATGTTTTCGGCGGCCGGAGGCGTGGAAGGGAGCGACAGGTCCGATTGGTTCGCGAAGGGTGGACAGGACGACGAGGATGATGATTTCTTTGTCGACGACGATGACCTAGACGCGGACGAGCTCGCGGCCATGCTGGGGCACGCCACCGTGGGAGGCGACGGACAGGCTCCGACGACCGGGGCGGGTGATGGACCGGCGATCATCAGTGCCAGTAACAGGGCACGGGCCGCTGCGGCGGCGGCGGCTCGACGTCGTCAGGCTGCGGGTGGCGACGAGGCAACGGATCAGGCGCTCTCTGGATTTTTGTCCCACCTCGACGGTGAGGACGGCGCGCACGGCGGAAGCGGCGCGCGCATCATCGGCACCATCAAGCACAGGGAAAAGCCGAAAGTGGCAAAGCCCAAAAAGAGCAGCGGCAGGAAGGATGATAGTGATGACGAGCCCGAAGAGGAGCTCGATCCCGAGCTCGCCGCGCTGCTCGCAAGGAAGACTGACGCGGCTGCTCAGTTGAAAGAAGTCAACATCCACACGGGGCTTGTTACCAAATCTGGGGCCAAATCCAAGGCGGTGCTTGAAAGAGAAGCACGCGAGGCTGCAAAGCAAGCGAAAGCGGCGAAAACTGACGACCCTTTTGCCGTGTCTGACGACGACATTGACATCGGCGAGCTCACAGCGGCGGTGAGCAAAGCCCCGCAGAAAAAAGAAGAGCCGGACGACGATCCCTTCGCGGTGGACGACGACGACTTGGACCTCGACGAGCTCGTGGCTGCGGTCAAACGCTGAAGGAAAACAAATGAAATCACAGCAACTAATTACGTCTCGTAATCCTCTTTCGCTCTCTACCTCCTGACCCTGTCACCACTCGCCAGAACGTGGGCTGCTGTTGTGCAACCTTTTATTTACCACGTGTCAATCAAGAGTCTTCGTTTGCGACTAATCTCGCGGGGGGATAACGAGATCTGTTCCCGAGGCACCGGCACTGGCGAGGACGTCGCTGCACGCGCATCGGAGAGCGGGACCACCTGGGAGAAGGTGCAGGGTGTCAGGCCGATGTCTCGCAGCGCCCACAGGCTGTCGGAGCGACGCGGTCACCCCGTGAGTAGCGCGTCGCTGGAGATCCCGTCGTCCAAAACTTGGTCCGGGTCTTCTTCCCCCGCAGGTTTCGACGGCGGGCTGACCTCGCCCACATCGCGGAATATCTCGCCTTCCGGGTCGCGTTTGTCGCCGTCGCACTACAGCGGGGCTAAGCATGCCGGGGTCAAGCCGCGCGATCGCTCGCCTCGCTCTCCCAGCGGTAAAACGGGCGGCCTGCTGCCCAGGCGGGGGAGGAAGAAGCGTTGGCGACGCCGCGTGAGATCCATCTCGCTCGTCGTCATGGTTCTGCTCTTCGTGTACTTCTTCGGGCGGACCACGTACCAGCTCTCCTTCTTCATCAAGGCGGCGCAGCAGAGGTACTGGTACCACCCGCTGGAGGTTCACCGACCGATCCCGTGCGGGACGGACACGCCCCCCCTGGATACCATGCTGGCGGCCCTCTCACCGCCGAAAACCAAGGATGGCTTTGTGGACGCCGAAGAGTACCAGACGAGCGGAGCGAGGAAAGTGCCCAGGGTGGTCCCGGGCACCTCCGACGGGGTCGTAGTCGAGGTCTTGCCGGACACCAAGGCTCTGAAGGGTGTCGCCGGGGGAGCCGGGGTGAGGCAGAAGAGGCGGCTGCTGGGAAACGGCGGCGAGGGGAAGGAAGGGTCTTCGGCTCTCGGTCGGAAAAGGGGTGCGGGGAGTTCGCGGGTCTCGGGCGGTGACCCGATGATCGACGGGGGCAGTGCGGGTGCGCTGAGCGGAGGCGATGGCGGTGCTGATCCCGCGGTCAACTCGAAGCCGAGGTTCGCCATCCTGACCCTCTGCGACGCTAAAACTGGTTATATTTGCACGGCGAGCGCGGCGAACAAGCGGCGGTACGCGGAGCTGCATGGGTACGACCTGATCGTCGCGACCGAGGTTGCGGACCGTACCCGTCCGGCTGCGTGGTCCAAGATTCTGGAGGTGCGCAAGTACCTCCCGGCGTACGACTGGCTGATGTTCATCGACGTCGACACGCTCATCATGAACCCCAACGTTCGACTTGAAGACATTGCGGACGACTCGGCGGATCAGATAATCGGCGCTGATCACAACGGGGTGAACAGCGGGGTGTGGATGGTAAAGAATACACCGTGGATGATGTGGTTCCTGGACGAGCTGTGGGCGCAGGAACACCTGGTCAGAGGCAACTATCTGTTCCACTACGAGCAGAGGGCGTTTCACCACCTGTTCCAAACAGTCCCGTGGTCCAAGCAGAAGTCAGTCAAGGGACAGAAACCCTACCCCGGGGCGGCCACGGTGAGGGCGCACTCGAAGATTGTTAACCAGTGCGTCTTCAACTCGCTGCTGCCGTGGTACGTCTCGGGTGACTTTGTGTTGCACTTTGCTGGGCTAAAGGGGGTGTGGGAGTGCGTCATCTTCTGGCACTACTTTGACCTCAGCCAGGAGCAACCAGGCATGCGGGTGACCGAAGAGCAGTGGTTGGCGGAGACGGGAAGCGTCAAACAAGGGAAAGCGTCGACACTGTGGAAATGCATGAAGTTCAAGACGCTCTTCTAAGCGTGTTTGTGTTGTGTGTACTAATAGCGGATGGGATGTTGTGACAATAATTTTATTACGAAGGACCAAACTTTTTTCCTGACCAGCGTTCGCCGATTCGCCGAATGGCCGGAGCAAGACTCAAATCAGCATTACAACATCGCGGCCAGCCTTGGGTCCGCCCTGAGCTTCGCATCCAACTCTAGGAATCGTCGCTTTGATATCTCCTCGTGACGCTCAAGACGCTGGTTGAGGATGTTAATCTTGAACGTGCTCTCCTCGCATGCGCGGTTGAATTCCTCCTCCTCGGCGGGGGTCATCACGTCGCGGTCGCGTTCAAACGCGTTACGGCGCTTCATCAGGGCAGCATCCTCCCGGTCTAAACGACCCTTGATGATGTTCGCGCGATCGATGAGGCGCTCCTTGAGTGCGGTGAGGCAACCCTCCTTGGCCTCCACCGCCTCCGACGCCGTCAGGTCATGGCCCGGGATGACAGGGGGCATGTAGGGCTCCAAGTAGTCGAAACCCACCTCAGTGACTACCTCCTCCTCGTCGTCACTCTCCTCGGCGGTTTTGATCCTCACAATGTCGAAGTACGGGTTGAGAAGGTCGATGCCCATCTCCTCCTTGGCGCGGTTCAGGACAATATCCTTGATCTCCCTCTCCACGTCCCGAATTTCCGACGAGATTGACTTCTCTGTGACACAAAGCGCGTGAAACTCCTCCTGGATCTCAATCTCGTTAGGTTTGGGGTCCTTGGGATCCACCAGGGTGATACTGGACGTGCCATCTTTGTAGAACCATTTCTGGGTCGTCGTGATGAAACCCGGGCCATAGTGATAGTCCACACGAATGGACTCATTGGCGATATCAAATACTCGCTTGCTTACGCACTTGTGCGTAGGCACCGCTGAATCAACAGGAAGCTCAAACTTCTGGGTCATCTTTGTGATCACAGGCGGAGGCTCTTCGAATTTTACCTTCTTTGGACGCCGCCTAGTAGGGCCGGAGGCTGCCGCTGCAGCAGCATCAGCCTCAGCTTTCGCTCGCGCTTCTTCGATTGCACGCGCAGTTCCCTCCGGGTCGTACACAATGCTGCGGTAAACCATGTGGTCGTCCCGGCCGCTGAACGTCTCAGTCAGCCTCTTGCCAAACACCTCATATCTGGTTTCGAGCTGGTCCGCAGAGCGCGCTGAGATGTAAAAATGCGTCTCGCGCTCCACATCAGGAATTTCACGAATTTCCTTGATCCCGAATGCACTACCATGCTCGAAACGCTCAATCTTGGTGTCATCGGAGTGTTTGACGATGCGCTCGCAGAGCTTGTCTTTTCGGCGCCTGAACGTCTCCCGCTCCTCATACTTATTCTTGCATGCGTCATCCGAGAACGTGCACAACTTCTCGACGAGACCATCCCACCGACTGCACACCCCGAACACAGCAAACAGCTCGTGAATGCACCTGTGATACCTCGTCGTCTTGTGACCCCTTGGGCAGGTTGTGTCAAAGTCCTCCTGGGCAATTGCCATCTTCGGGACCCAAGATCTGGGCATTTCAAGTGTTGGTTCCCCATCCATCTCGGACGATTCGTCGACGTCCCCTTCTTCGTCCACATTAACCTCAGACTTCTCAGCCTTCGCTGTGTCGTCCACGGTTGCGTCTTGACCCGGGTCGGTCGGAGCCTCAACCTCCGCGGTGCCTGCATCCTCCGCCGTGGCCTCACCGGTAGCTGCCTCACCTTCTGCGTCCTCCTCCACGATAGGTATCTCTATCTCCTCGACACCAGTGCGCACAGGCTCCCACTTGGTCGTGTCCTTGAGGTTAGTGTCCAGGTTCCGGAGAGCTGGCACCTGCCGAATGGTCCCTGGCTGTATGTTCACCCAGAAGTTCCTGTGATTCCACAGATACTCCAGACCGAAGTACGGTGATGCATCGACTGGGTACTTCCTCGCGGTGGTGGGCTCGATGAACACGGTCTCCGTCATACCGCGACTACCCGCGCGCACCAGCACCCACGCGTGCACCCTCTTACCGTAGTACTTGTCATCGTTTGACGCCAAATTAGGACGCTCTGGCGAAGCACTCTCCGGGGCCTCGGACTCATCAGGCTCTGGCGGCGCCATCTTTCCAGCTCCCTCATCCAAGAGCATTCCATCGAGCTTACATGTCAAGTCTACCGGTTCCTTGATCTTGTATTTGCTCGCAGCTGCCTTTTTCTTTGGTGGAGCCTTCGACGTGTCCTCTGCGGCGGCGGCGGCAGCCTCGCGCTCGAGCACCGGGCACGTATCCCGCGTCTGATCGTTCTCCGTGATCTCCTTCGGTGCGTAGCCCATGCAGACATACGCGTCATATCCGACACCGATGAGCAGAGAACATAAAGCCATGGAGAGATCGAAGCTGTCGCCGGCCTTCCAGGTTCCAAGGACGGTGTAGGGGCTCGGGATGGACTCTGGCGGCATGATGGGGTTCTCCAGCGGTTCGTACTCGAGGTAGTCCGCGATGAATCTCGCGCACGGTTCGAGGTCGTACAGCTCCGCGTAGAACAGCTTGCTCGGACGTACCGTGGTGCACACAAACTTGCGCACTCCACACTCGTTTGGGGGGTCCAGCAGCAGGTGGAACCTGTCCGGGTAGTACTCGACGTACTGCGCATGAAAATCCCTGACGTGCTCCAACATCCCGGCCTCGGCACCAGAAACGCTGACAAACCCCTTACGGACGGCGGAAGGGAGATCTTTGCCGGCGGAGACTGTGGTGTGCTCCACCCTCATCTTTTTCTGGTTCACCGGCCTGTCATCTTCGGAGTCAACCTCCAACTCTTGGAGATCCAGCACGTTCGCCAGCTTGAGCACATCCCAAAACGCGTGCTCCGGCAACGCGCTCGCCTCGATGCCCATGGCCTTGGAACCCACCTGCAACATGACTATCTGGTCGTCCGTGGAGAATCCCACCGATCGGTTCTGGTTGAATTCAATCTCCGAATCCAGTTCGCCCCACTTTGGCTTGACCTCAACTGGCTCGTCGTCGGCGGTGGGTTCTGGCGCCGCCGCCGCTGGCTCCTCCTCCTCCGCCTCCGCTTCGCCCTCACTGCCCTCGTCCTCCTCTTCCTCTGCAGGCTTCGCGCTCGGATCCAAATCCAGGGAGTAAAACTTTATGATCTGCCCTCCGAGTTCGTCAAATCCACCCGCGACGTACAGCTTCCCGTCGATGGAGTGCAGCAGGTGGCTGTGGCACGGGGGAGGTGGCCTCCCGACAGAGTTCACCAGGGTCCAGTGCATCTCCTCCCTGTTGCTGACGTCGAGCTCGTACAGATCGTTTCTCACGAAGTTATCCTGTCCTGCGTGAAGATATATCTTGCCGTCGCACGCGCAAATCGCCGCGTCCTGCCGCGGAGACGGAGCATCACCCTTGGTCGCCGCCTGCGTCCACTCCATCCTTTTGAGGTCGAGGAACCACAAATCGTTGAAGCGCGCTCCGGCACCTTTGCCGCCGAAGAGAACCAAGGTGTCCTCATCGAGCTGGACCATCGACGCGCTCTCCCTAGGCGCGGGTTGTTCACCATCCGGAGACAGCCGGGTCCACCTGTCCTTCTCCGGGTCGTACTGGAAGAGGTCGTTGAGCCTCTTCTTATCCGCGTCCCGGCCTCCGAAGACCAAGAGCTTCTTGCGGTTTGAGTCAAACACGGCGCAATGTCCGTCCCTCTCCACCGGTCGCTCCCCTCCCGGGCTTTTCTTCATCCACACCATACGATCGAGGTTGGTGACGTACAGCTCGTTAGTCTTGCACCCCTCGTGGCTGAGTAAGCCGCCGAACACGTACATGTGGTTCGCGCCGCAGGTGGTGGAGTGCCTCGACCTGAGAAGGGGCCCCTGGTCCTCGAGCTTCATGCGATACTCCAGATAGCTACCAGCCTCCGTCGCCACCGGCTTGAGACGCTCGATTTCCTCCTGGATGATTCGCTCCTCCTCCTCCTTCAGGTACTCCAGGTACCCTCGCACGGGCCCCTCTGCCTTGCTCTTCTCGGGCTCCTGCAGCAGGTTGTACCTGCAGTCCAGGTCCTTGAGGTTCTCCAGCCGGCCCATGGAGGGCGGGAGGGTCTTCAACATGTTGTTATTCACCTCAAGTTTGGTCAGGGAGGTGAGACCGCTGACGGTGTCGGGCAGCGTCGCGAGCTGGCAGTTGCTCAGGTCCAGCACGCGAAGGTTCTGCATCGAGCCAATCTCGGGAGGCAGCGCCGCGAGCATGTTGTTCTCCAGGTTGAGATAGACGAGCTTCTCGCACCGCGCGATCGCCGGGTCCACAGTGATGAGCCTATTACCCGACAGGTCGAGGTCCGTCAGCGCGCGCAGCTCAGCCACGGACGCGTCCACCGTCGACAGCAGGTTGCCGCCCATCTGCAGGTTCGTCAGCAGAGGCAGCTTGGTCAACAACGCGGGTAGGTGCTCCAGCTTGTTGTAGTCGAGCTTGACCACCCGCAGCGCCCTAAGGTCGCCGAGCTCATCGGGCAGGCCCGTGAGGTTGTTCGACCGCAGGTCCAGCTCGGTGATGTTCGGCGCGCCCGCCCTGATCCTGGTCGCCTGCTCGGGGGTGATCTCCGTCAAGTCCAGGTACGCGAGGCTGAGCTTGCCCTTGACGCTCGCGTCCTTCAGGGCCAGCTCCAGGGCCTCGTCATCCAGCACGCCCGTGGTCGTCATCCCGAGCGCAGTCCACCGCCGACGGGTGGATAACTCCTCCGGACGACCGTGGAAGCTGCCCTCCACGCCTTCTCCAATGCCAAAACTGGGAATTCTTCATTTGCCCAAAACAGCCCATGCGTGGGCGGTGGCTCGATTGCAATTTCCGTGAGTGTTAACCACTTTCTCTGACAGGTAAATAACACACAAGCAGTCAGAAAACGTCATCTCAGCTTGATGTATTTACCGTCTAATGCCCGTACCCTACGGCATTTACTCATCACGTCCAGAATAGTTCAGGGAACACGAAATTTCTGGCCTCAACTCTGTTAAAACCCTCGGCGACTCGGACGTCTCGCCCTCTTATTCCTAGCGCAGGAAGGCGTAGGGACAGCCAAGATGCCGTCCACCACCTTCTACAGGAGCTGTGAGTGATCAATCCCGCCCGACGTCATGCCCTTCCGCCGTCGAGCGTGCGCCGACGCGATCGGCCGTCCAGAGAACGACGGCTGATTTTTCCCGCATCCCATCGCTTCTCCCCGAACCCGTCGCCGTCGACTGACCTTCCGCGCCGCTCTCCCTCAACAGACTCCAAGACCTTCAAGAAGCCGCGTCGTCCGTTCGAGAAGGAGCGTCTCGACAGCGAGCTTAAGGTCGTCGGCGAGTATGGTCTCCGCAACAAGCGTGAGCTCTGGCGCGTTCAGTTCGCCCTGAACAAGCTCCGCAACGCTGCCCGCGTGCTCCTCACCCTCGACGAGAAGGACCCCAAGAGGATCTTCGAGGGCGAGGCCATCATGCGCCGCATGTACCGCTACGGTCTCCTGGTGCGTTTACGATCCCCATTCAATAGTCCTTTTTATTTGTGGATGTGCGGCGCCGAGGGCGAGGCGAGCGCGTGGGTGGGCCCGTCTGCCGGCGCCCGGAAGTCGCGGAATCGGGCTAGGGTCTGGAGCTGGAACCCTAAAAATGTTGAAAAATCATCGCCTCGCTAACCGACGACGCACCCCCTCCTCCCCCCTCTCAACAGGACGAGACCCAGGACAAGCTCGATTACGTGCTCGCGCTCAACCCCGAGACTTTCCTCGAGCGCCGTCTCCAGACGATCGTGTTCAAGCTCGGCCTCGCCAAGTCTGTTCACCACGCGCGCGTGCTGATCAAGCAGCGCCACATTCGCGTCGGCAAGCAGATCGTGAACGTTCCCTCCTTCCTCGTGCGCGCCGACAGCCAGAAGCACATCGACTTCTCGCTCAACTCTCCTCTCGGTGGCGGCCGCCCGGGTCGCGTCAAGCGCAAGAGGCAGGCGGCTGCCGGGGGTGGTGGTGGTGGCGACGATGAGGAGGAGGATGAGTAAACTCCTGGTGGCTTTGTGACTGTGGCTTCGTCTTTGTGACGAAGCCGGGCCTTGCGCGCCGATCTCACGAGAGGGGCGTGCGAATTACTAACAGTAGTGACTTGAAATACACGGGTAACTCCTGTCCACAAACGTTCGAACCCGCGCGAGAGTCCCAACTCACCCCCGTCGCCTAGACGCCGCGCAAGTCGCGGTTGGCCCTCCACTCCCTGTATCTCCTCCACAGTTCGTCGTTCTCCCCCATCCTTCCCGTTATGGCGCACTTGGCGTAGTGCTCCGAATCTCGCTCGATGTTGTCGATGACGTCATCCAGCAGGTGCGCTCGCTCCGTCTGCACGCCGATGTCCACAGCCACGTTGGCGTAGTGCACGTGAAAGTGGTAAAACTGGGGCGGGTAGTGCACAAACACCTTCACGCTGTGATCCTCCAGCCCGTATGTCTCCCTGATCACCCTCCTGCCCGTCTCCGCCATGGCCCTTAGCATCGGCAGGTGTTCCCCCCGCAGGTCCCGCAGAGACCTGACGTCCCTCCTGTGACACAGTCCAAGGCAGTACAGGTCCCTCGTGGACGCGTGCCCGTTCCACTCCGCCTTGTGCGTCGTCTTGTGGTCGGGGTGGGTGGTCCACTTCGGGTCCGTGTTGAGCAAGAACCCGGTTTCTTGCGCCGGATCGTTGAACAGCAGCCGCTCCGTCTCCTTCTCCAGGGCCAATATCTTGTACACCCACCCGATGGCTCCCTCGGGGATGGCGCGCATGTACGGCACGTGCGCGTTTTCATAAGCCTCCACGGTCTCCCTGAACGCCACGGGAGCCTGCGCGGTGTTCCTGCCAATGTGCTTCTTCAAAAGCTTGGCACGCGCCTCCTCGGACTCGTCGGCGAGGCACCCGGGATAGAGAACGTCCACGCTCAGCCCCGGGGCGAAGGAAGGGTCGAGGGCGCCGTGGTAATACCCGTACTCCATCCCGCTCCACGGCGCGCGCTCTGACAGGGATACGGCGCGGGAGAGGGCGTCGGGATCGCCGACGGGTATGGGCGGTCTCGAGAGCTTCACCACCGCCTGCGTGGAACATCCGGCGAAGGTTCCCTGGGGAGGAGGGCGGGGGTTGGGGGTCAGGTATGGACGGGGGAATCGAGGCCGACTTCTCGTCTTTCGTCTCGGGGAGCGCACCAGCAGAGCGACGACGCCGCTCTCCTTGCCATCGTTCAGCACTCGATCCACCTTAAATCCGTGAAGACTTGGGAGTTTGTGGGGAAGCAGCGCACTCTCATCTTCAGAAGCCATCGCGGCAAGGGACGCGCTGAGCGATGCTGTTTGTGCCTCGTTTGTCGGCGGACGCCACCAAATTTATCAATGTTAACTAACTTTCCAGCAGCCGGCGTGGGTGAAGCAGACGCTTCAGGCGTATCAGTCAAATTTCTACATATTACATATCGACGCACGCAATGCAGAGATGGAGATGCGCGCAACGTCTCCCCTCCGCCCCGAGCACTTTGCCGGTGGCTCCACCTGAACGATCCCAGAAGCCGCCGTCAACTTTCCTGTGCACACTCGTTTCTCCGGAGGTTGGCGCTCTCACTACTTCTGGGCGGCGCGCTCAGCCTCGAGCTCGGCCACCGCGGCGAGATCTTCCTCGCTGAGGTTATCGAGGTCGATCATCTCGTCCTGCACCATCTCTGCCGCCTTGCCGCTGTACACCTGCTCGTTGTACTTGTCCGGGAACGCAATCTTGTAGATTGTGCCAAACACGAAGATGGCGCCGACGATGGCGCCCCACGCGGGAAGGATGATGGACGCGGCGTTCACGAAGACGGTATCCGCGGCGGAGGTGTCAATACCGAAGACATCCGCCACCTGAGGGATCGCCTGGTTCACGCCGGACACCACGGAGTCGACCGGCGCGGAGGCCCTGAGCATCGCGGGATGGAGGATCGGATAAGAGACGTCAGGCGAGGAGGGCGAGGCGAGGAGGGCGACGACGCGAGGAATGGGCGGCGCAGGGCGCGAAAGAGCGATGTGAACCCTCGAGCGAGGTGTTCGCGCCATTCCCGGCGGTTTGAAAGGTATCGCGCGCACCTGACGGCGACGGAGCGGCCGCGACCGAGCGCAGCGGGGCGCGCGGCAGAACGAAGCTGGGAGATACCACCGGCGGGGGCCTTGCGCGCGGTGCGCGACGCGAGGGGCGCGCGGAGGAGTGCAACGGTGGGCGACGAAACAATGGCGGCCATGTTCTAGAGTCTAAGAGAGTTTCGGAGCTGTACGGATGCTCTCGCTGTTGTGAGCCGAGGGTTGTTGCCCGTTCGATGATGCCATCCAAACGTCAACAGCCAATAGAATCCGCGCAAGATCAAGATCCGGCAGTCCGGGCCTGGTATCGAGACTCATTTGCGGAAATGGGTCCTGCGCGGTTGTAGGTTATCAACAGCAACAGCGGCGTTTGGCAGGCGGAAAAAGGGCGAGGAGGGTTCGAGAGGATCCAGACCAAGGAGGAGCTCGACGCGAACCGAGCTCGTCGTCAGCAACATTGCGGACCTAGACCTTGCACACATGTTCGACAGCGACGACGACGACGTCGCCGGGGTCTTGTGAGTTCGCGACCCGCCGAACCCGATTTCGCCCAGCATTTTCTCCCCGCCGACCGATTCCCAGATCGCGTCCCGCGGCGCTCCCGGATACCCTGAGACTGACCGTACGCCGTACCCTCCGCACCACCGTGCCCTCACAGCCCCCTCCATGACGCCGCCGAAGCCGGAGACGCCGAACTGCTCGCCAAGCTCCTCTCTAAAGAGGAGAAGGACGGAGAATTCAACCCGGTGGGTGCCCCCTCCAATCACCGACACGCGCGCGAATGAATTCCCCGAAAATCCACCCGATCCCTCTCTCGATACCGATCTGACGACTCGCTTCCGCTCTCGCTTACGCTCTCAGGAGGAGGAAGAGGAAGACGACGACGACGACGTGGACCCCAACGAGAGGGACCGCGACGGATGCACTCCGCTCCACGTCGCTCTGCTCAACGGCCAGGCTGAGTGCGCGAGGCTGATGCTCGAGGCTGGGTCAGAGCCGTACATCACCCTCGAGGGTTCCCCGGCGCTGCACGTCGCGATCGCCGCCGGATCTCTGCCCCACTTCGCCGATGCCGCCGTTGAATGCGTGGCTCTGCTCGTAGAGAAGGAGGCGGACGTGTTCGAGACGGACGACTACGGCAAGTCAGCGCTTCACCTCGCCGCCGGGCACGGGCTCACGAAGTGCGTCGCTCAACTCCTCGAGCTCTATCCCACGGACGGGGGCGAGGCCGGGGAGGACGGCGAACCGATGCCGGACCCGATAAATGGCAGGGATAAGTACGGGTGGACGCCGCTGCACCACGCCTGCTACGCGGGACACGCGGACTGCGCCGAGGCGCTCATGGGCAAGGGTGCCAACGTCGCCAAGACCACCAAGGGGGGCGTCACCGCGCTGCACGCAGCCGTGGTCGGTCGCGACCTCGCCACGGTCCAGGCGGTCCTCGCGGGCGGTAAGGATAACGCAGAGCTCGTCGGCACCGTGTGCAGCCTCGGAAGGACCGCGCTGGACATGGCGGAAGCGAGGGGCTACCCGCAGATCGCGGCGCTCCTTCGAGGCGAGGACCCGAGCTCGGTTGAGCCCGCGCCCGCCGCCCCGCCGCCGGTCATCATCGCCCCGGACGAGTGCTTCTTGCACCACACGTGCGGACACATAACGAGGTCGAGCAACAACGTGCCCCCGGAGAACGTGAACCGCCTCGAGACGCTGATGCACAAGAAGCGAGGCATTCTGCGCGCATCTGAGTTCTCCGGCGTCGACGTCGTGTCCGAGGTGAGGCCCGCGACCATGGCCGACGTGCTCAGGGTTCACGAGTATCCCTACGTCCGCAAGATCCAACGCATCTGCGAACGTATTCCCGCCTGGCACACCGCCCCGAACGGCGCGAGGGACACCATCGACGGCGACACGGAGGTGTGCAAGGACTCGTTCCAGGCTGCCCTGTGTGCGGCGGGTGCCGTCGTCGAGGCGGTTGATCGCGTCGTGGCGGGAAGCGCCGAAAGGGTCTTCTGCGCCGTGAGGCCCCCGGGTCACCACGCGGGACCTAACGGGCCCGTCGCGGCTCCCGGTGAGCCCGGACCCGGATCCCATGGCTTCTGCCTTCTCAACAACGTGGCGCTTGGAGCGGCTTACGCGCGATGCGTTCACCGCCACTCGCTCCGCCGCGTTGCCATCATTGACTTTGATGTTCATCACGGAAACGGCACCGAGGCTGTTGTGCAGAACACCACTCCCGCGCTGCCTCAGTTTGCGTTCGCCAATCCCTACATCGAGGGATCTATCACTGTACCCACCTACAGACCGTGGCTCGATGAGACTGACCACGATGAGGTTTTCTTTGCGAGTGTGCACGGCTACGGTCGTGGTCGCGGGTTCTCCTTCTACCCAGGCTCCGGTCCCACGGACGATAACCGTAATCCCGCCGGTGAAGAGATGCTGCCCACGGAAGAGCATGCCGCGTGGGATGAAGAGGGAATAATCGAGGATCCCATGACGGTGGCTCAGGCTAGGCAGGAGAGCTCGGCAACTGGCGCCCTGCCGTGGGTGGTTGACATTGGTATGGAGGGCAAGGGCAAAAAGTCCGAGAGAGGTGCGGCGTGGAGGCGGGTGTGGCGTGGGAAGACCCTACCCGCCATCGCCGCGTTCAAGCCCGATCTTATCATCATCTCTGCCGGCTTCGACGCCCACGCCAAGGATGACATTCAGGGTCCAGTCAACCTGGGAGTCAAGGAGGCGGACTACGAGTGGCTCACCGAGGAACTGTGCAAGATTGCCAACACCCATTCCCAAGGACGCGTCATTTCCGTCTTGGAAGGTGGCTACCGCATCCAGGGAGGAGTCGTTTCCGCATTCGGCCGAAGCGTTGCCGCACACATTCGCGTCATGTTCCGCGAGAACCACGAGCAATGGAACCCCGAGTCTGTCCAGAAGGAGCAAGAGCTTGACCTGAGACAGAGGCGGCTCCAGAAAGAGGCCAGACTCGCCGCCGCACTCGAGGCTGCACGGGCGCGAGAAGCAGCTGCCATGCAACTCGCTGCGGAAGCTGCTGCAGCCGCGGGTGAAGGAGGGGAGGATGCAATCGCTGCTGCTGCCGCCGCTGCCGCCGATACAGATGCGGGCCCGAGCAAGAGGCGGCGGACTGCGGTTGACTACTCTGCGCTCAACGCCCAACTCGAAAAAGAGGGCAACGGCAACGCCGGTGCGGATACTCCAATGGATGGAACCGACGCTGCAGTGGAGGAAGATGAAGAAGATGCTGAGGACGAGGATGCGGAGGAAGGCGAGGAAGAGGAAGAGGAAGAGGAAGAGGAGGGCGAGGAAGACGAGGAAGACGACGATGTGGGCGTTCTCGAAATGGATGACTGAAACCAGGCGCCCCGCTTTGCGTCAGCGTTCCTTCCCACCCACTGTTTTGAAATGAACAAACCAAAACTACTCTTCGTTTGATCCTACTTTACCGTCCGTGGTGCTTTCGTGTTCCTCCATGGCGTCGATCCCCATCTCACGTTCGAGACGAACAAACTCTTCGACCAACGCCGGTCTTTTTGCCTGGAACAATTTCTTTCCCGATCCGACGCCCACTGGCGTGGAGCGGCCCTTCACCATGTCTTTTAAATCCTCCATGTTGAAATCTTCGAAATCTTTGAAGAACTCCTCCAGCTCCGCGGCGCTAGCATCCTTAGTCTCGTGAAGCTTGCGAGGATCCTTGTAGGGCCACAGATCACCCCACTTGGACTTTCGCGCAGCTTTGTAACCCTGCTTTCCAACGCTACCTTCCCAAGAATGAGATCTGGCGACAATGTGACGATCGAGCTCTCCGTCTGCACTGCACATGTCAAGAATGACGTGTCTGCTGCGCTTGATTGGTGGACGGACCAATCGACCCCAACTGAATGAGCTCGCGACTGCCACCGCTCCAGCTTTCGTCTCCGCCACATCCTCATCGTCATCATGGTCCTCATCCTCATCGTCGTCATGGTCCTCTTCCTCCTCCTCCTCCTCGCTGTCCTCGTCGTCTTCCTCGTCGTCCTCATCGTCCTCCTCCTCCTCCTCCTCCTCCTTGTCCTCATCAATTCTGAAACCGACTGTTCGCTCTCCCGCGGCAATCTCTGCGGCAC